>JACCDG011615811.1_pt1 | contig 37512 bp, 57 predicted proteins | sample 7442471 | NCBI WGS metagenome assembly JACCDG01 (sample SAMN15323444, study PRJNA562643) | freshwater metagenome | isolation source: river surface water | place: USA:Blue River Watershed | collected 2017-08-17 | reverse complement strand
TTAAAACAGGATTAACTGTAGTTACTTCTGCTGCCACTTTAGTTACATTTTATTGGAAGTAATATTAAAGTATGGCCCCAGATAATCGTAGAAACGATGACAAAGTAATAAAAGAGCTAAAAGATGCGCTTATTAACCATATCAGCCACGAAGAAGAAAAGCTAGGCAAACTATGGGAAGCTGTCTTCGGTGATAAAGAATCAGGAGATAAAGGTATAAAATCAAAGGTAGATGAGATGTATGAAATGCTTATACAGACAAAGGGTTTAAAAAGCTTTGTAGGTATTCTAATAATGGTAGGTGCGCTTATTACTACTCTAAAAATTTGGCTATTAAAGTAACATGGAAAGAACTTACACATCTGGAGCTAATAAATCCCCTTTTGACATTCGCACTTTTACCTATAAACCCACCAAAGCAAATGTCGCTGGCGGCATTAAGTGGACACCAGAGGATATAGATGACCAACACTCAGTAGGTATATGTACTGCTATATCTATGACTATGCGTGCTCAGAAATTCTATGGGAAGAAGTTCTCACCTGATTTTCAATATTTAATGCAAAAGAAACAAGATGGGAACTGGGAAGAGGGTTCATCTATTCTCTCAGCTATTAAAGTAGGTAAAACTACAGGCTTCTTACCTCTAGAGGATTTTCCTCTTAAAGAAGAAGATAGAAAGCTACCCTATCAGGAATATATTAAAAAACTACAGTCTATACCTATAGAAGATGTAGAGAGAATGAAAAACAAGGCTAGTAAGTACAAAGTACAGGCTTATGCCTCTGTGCCAGTGGAAAGAGATTATCTTGCCAACGCTATAGACAACTCTGGAGCATTACTTGTAAGATTTAACTTAGGCAGTGAATGGTGGACACCTCCTGTAGAGCCCATAAATGCCCCTAGAACGATTATTAGTGGTCATGCCGTTAATTACCCTAACTATAGTGGAAACTCGTTCAGGGTGGCAAATTCTTGGGGAACAGCTTGGGCAGATAAAGGAACTGCATATCATCTATTGACTAACTACAAACCTACAGAAGCATGGAGTGTCTGGTTTTCTGACATTCCAAAGGAAATAGAAAGCCAGATAGATAATCGCTCTGCTGTTGTAGGTAAAATCTTAGACTTATTACAGCAAATAATAGTATTAGTAACTAAATTAAAATAATCATGGATTCATCAAAATACACACTAAATAAAACAGACTTACTTAAAATAGCTAAAGGTGCAGTCATCGCTATCTCAGGAGCAGGGCTTACTTATGCCTTGAGTATCATAAATCAAATAGACTTTGGCCCTCAAACTCTTATAGTAGTGCCAATACTTACAATACTTATTAACGCAGGCTTAAAGTTTATTCAAGGGGAGGGCAGATAGTTGGGGATAGCACATATTTACATCTAGCTATCATAAGTTAAACTATACTCAGACGCTCTTTCAAACGGCAAATAACTGTAAAAAGTTTATTTTTGAAGTATTATAAAAACTCACCTTAATTGGTGAGGAAAGTAAAGTTTAATTAATTTATTTTCCACACTAATTACAGGGAGGACATTATGGAATTTCTACTTAAATTTGATGGTAGTCTCATCGTTCGTTTTTCTCCAGAGGAAGTAGAAGCCCAGATAGAGTTTCTCTCTTCCGTAGAGCCAAGCACTGAACAAGATTCTGAAATTGTTTCAAGTATCCTGTTGATGGTTATTGATAACTCTAAAAAGAAGATGACATCGTGAGAACTTTAATTCTTTTAAATGGTGATATGGTTATAACAATACCTAAAGAGGAAAAAGAGCAACAGCTCCAACACCTTGATTCTCTCGTACCTGCTGACCAAGCACAGTATGATGAGATTACGGTATTGATTAACCTTGTAGAAAATAAACCCAACCTTAAACTCGTGAAAGGATAATCATGTGGCATACAACTTGTTGCTACTGCGAAAAGGAAATAAAGGAGATGGAAGCGTGCTACCCTGTCCATGAGAATGGAAAGAAAGAGTATCGCCACATTAACTGCTACCCCCAACAACCCTCTGATACTGCCAAGCCATTTGGTGAGGTGATTGACGAGGAAATTTGGAAGGGTGGGTAATGTCAAACAAACGAAAGAAAAAGCTTCACTTTGACTGGCATCACAGGAAGCCTCGCTCTCTTGGTGGAGAAAACATTGACAGGAACATGTCTCATGTCTCTGTTTCTCGCCATAGAGCTTGGCATAACCTATTCAAGAACATGACACCTGAGCAAATCGCAAAGGTAATAAATGATACTTGGATAGACCCAGATGTAATTCTCACAGTGAAAAGGAGGTGATTCAAAATCTAGCAACTCTCCATAAGACCACCAGTCATCTGGAACATTGGTTAGGAGATGCTTCCGTAGGCCACGCATAGTGAGCCACTAGACACTCGTAAGGGTGTCTTTTCTTTTGCAGGTATTCTAGGGATTGCACCTAGTTCTTCAGTTTTGGGGACTGAGATAATACTAATATACGAAACACCTATGATGGACCAGAGTGTCGTTTTCTTTAAAGGCTTATAGTTCTTTGTAGGAACACCCTTACTTCTTCACGATGACCCCAGTACCACACCATGTAATTATGGCGTATCTTCCTATAAAAAGAAAGTACTAAAGTGTGAATAACTTGATATAATGTACTTCTATGGATATAGATAACAGAACGATTTACTTAATTGTAAAAAGATTGAAGCTGTGGTTTATTAAACTAAAAGAGGAAATAAAGAAAGAGGCATAAGAAAAAACCACCCAATTAAGGGTGGCTTTCTTTTTGTGAGTAGCGATGATTCATATAGTTGTTATATCTTCCCATGAGGTTGTTATAGTCATTTATATGCATCTCTAGTTTTAATCTAAGAGATTCCCCTCTTCTTCTGTTAAAGTGTCTTGCCCAATATAGCTCGCTGGCGATTCTCCATTCTTTCTTGTCTTTAAAGTATTCTTTAATTTCTTCTGAGGAGAACGCATTAACCATAGTGGGGTCATTCTCTCTAACTCTTCTTTTGTATATGAGCCTAGACATTGTTTTTGGTTTAATCTTGTCCGTATATATCTACCCTTACAAAGCTGTCTCTTACATCGGCATCTGTATATTCGTGAACGCCTAATTACAATCTCTTCTATATTGTAATTACTTTGTAGTTGTGATAATTTCACGCATTAATTATTACATAAAGTCAAGATTTGTAAACTTTTAATAAGTGAATAATTAATTTTCTTTAACTTCATCAAGGTTTTTTACCAGCCTTACAGCTCTCTCGTGACCTTCTAAGGCTTCAGCTTTAGTCTCGTATCTGTCCATATAGCCATTGTGTTCACCACCAAATATCATTGTCTCAAATAAATCTTTCTTTCCTTGACCAAAAGAGTAATCTAAACCAAGAAAGACTGTAGATACTTTAACTAATTCATCTTGAAATATATCCATCTTTATAAATCTTCTGTTTGGTACACTCTCCATAAAGCTTACCCACTCTTCTCTGGTCTTAGCTATAACAGGGTTGTCATTTTCATCTAAGATATAGGCTTTTAGTTTCTCTCCAAAATTTTCTATTGACATAATTACTTCTTTTTAAAGTCTTTATAAACTTTATCTATCTGAGCTAATAATATTGCGCCGTCCATAGGGTCTAACTTAATCGCATCTAAGACTAAAGCCATTACTCTAGCTGTAGACATACTTTTAATTGTCCCCATTGATTTGTAAGTTAATTCCTTCCCCTTTTTTACACCCTCGCAAATGATTACCATTCCTTGAGATTCTTTATCTGAGATTCTTAAAATTCTCTCTACAGAATCAAGACAATTTTTAATCTCTTTCTCTGTAAAATTTGCAGATGTTCTTGATATTTCTTTCTTCATTGTTTTATTTGTAATACTTAACGCACGCTATTGGTAAATCTTCTAGCTTTCTAACTAAGCCCAGTCTCTCGCAGATTCTTTTTTCTTCAGAAAGATTTGTCGTAGGCTTAACTGTAGGAGCATCTTTAAAAACATTTACAATAAGAGAAATGAATATACCTGCTATTGCCACTAATATTAATAGTTCAATAAGAGTAAAAGCTTTTCTCATGGTTATTTAATAGGCAAGCTCGTTATAGTTATTACAGCTATTGAGAATAATATACCTAGGGAAAATACTGTTATTGATGACATATTATACAAATAAGTTGATTAAATAATTAATAACGAATGTGGTAACTGTAAAACATACTGCTACAGTAATAGCCACTAAAACTAAGCTATCTCTCACTGAAGTATCTTCCTCGCTAGAGTAGATATTATTCTCCACGAAAGAGCTTATCTCTTTAATAGTTGGCTTTCTAGTTTTATTCTTCCTAGTTGCCTTGTAACCTCTAAACTTCCTTCCCTCATATTCTAGGTAGAAAGCAGTTTGAGTACTAACACCTAGTTCTTGAGCTAACTTTTTACCAGAGAATAACCTCTGACCATTTGAATCCACCAAACTAAATAACTCTGCAGCTTTTAATTTTAGTTCGTTTGAATATTTTATTTGTTTCATTGTTTTTAATGTTGGTTTTTTATAAGATTTAATCTTTTCTCTTCCAACTATTTTAGTATACCTAGTTTTTATGGAATAATATATACTATTTTAAATTTAATTGGGGATAACTGTAAATGCCCTATATTTAGAGGATAATCTCCCACAATACTAGGTTTGAGCAAGTATAAGATTTATCCTCTAAACACAGGACACTTATCGTGTCTCCGTGTTTATCTTTAGAAGCCTGCAGATTCACTTTCTCCAATTTGGATAGTTTCTATCTCTTCCTTTGATTCTTGTACCACTGGCGCACCATCTTTATCGTGACGCTCTTTTGTTGCCTTCTTCATACTATCTAAAATAGTCTCTACTGGCTCAAGACCAGCGACTATCTCTGATAGGTTAAATTCGTGCATATTAGTGTCAGCGATTTCAACTGCGTAAGTAGTGTCAAGCTTCTCACCATTCTTTAGAAAGACTAAATCTTTTTCCATAGGAAAAGTAAACTTTGGTTTTCCTAGTGCTATAGCCATTTTCTCTTTGCCTGCTAGAGCCTCCATAACTGTCCACCCTATCTTGAACAGCTTAGGCTTGGCCTTCCCTGCTTCATCGTTAGGATTTTCGTTATCTATAGCCCAGCATAGAAAGCGTGTTGATACACCTTTCCCTGCATAGCCACACCCCTCGTAACAGATTTCTGTCTTATTTAGAGACTTAAAATATCTCTCACGAAAGGCTACTGGTTGAGTAAGTACACGAATTGAATTAATCCCTTTTTCTAGCTTAATCCATTCGCTTTTTTGTGTTGAGGTATTTACCTCGTCAAATACATCTGTAAAGGACATAGTGCTTTTTATTAGATTGTTATTTTATAATTCGTGGGCTTATTGGCGTTGCCACGAGGTTAAGCTACTTCTCTTATAGTGAACATCTCTTTTACTTTTGAATCATCTAGAGAGCCACAAAGACCAAGCTTACAGAATTCACAATACTTTTCCTGCCAACTTCCTTTCTCTGGGGCAGGTGGGGTAGTTTTATTTAGCCAACAGTTATTTAATGTTTCTATTTCAAACTTCCACATCTTTTCTAGTACTGGGTCATCTAGCTTTACTGGGTACTCTAGTACTGCCATATCATCTTTAGAGACATAGAATACACAACCCTCTTTTAGTTTATCTCCCCTTGGGACAAATTTATATATCGTCTCATCTGTGCCATCTGCTTTCTTTTTGGTGAAAGTACCTCCATATTTGTTTAACATGTAAAGATAGCTATGTAATTGCATTTTATGGTGAACTTGCGCACCTTCCCCTTTCTTATCCATATACCAGAAAGCTTTACTGTGTTTGCTCTTACATTCGCAGATATACTCATCTTTGCCGTCTCCAGTAGGTGATTTCCTTATAAGAAAAGCATCTATGTGGCCAGATATATTTAGCTCTGGGTCAAATAACTCTATCTGTTGGTAAACATCATACTCATCTTGCTTCTTTAGCTTGTCCATTAACCAATCTTCTACTTGGTTGCCGATTTCAAATACTCTCAATGTTCTTGGGTCAATTTCTGGCTTAATACCTGTACCAGAAAGAAGTCTATTTAAGAATCTACCCCTCATACAAGTACCTAGGCCAGAACTTCGCCAGCGAGTAATGCCCTCGTGAAGAGTTTTTTGTCTCTCTTCCTCAGCCTCTTTAACCATTACATCATTAATAATTTTTTGAATCATACAAGTTTTTCTACCTCTTTTACATAAATATCAAGAACATCTTTGATTACATTAACCATCTTCTCGTAGTTACTCATCTTAACCATTTTTTGAGAGTTATAAGATTTTATTGCCTCATCATAGCTAACTCCTGCCTGTAATGACATAGCTTGTCCTAGGTGATTCTCTATTAAGTCTGGGAAAGAAGATAACAGCGCAAAGAAAAGTCTATTTATAAGCATCTTAGAGTGTCTTGATGACTCCATCGTGCTTTCACTGGTTATAGTTTTTACCTCCATAGTGACATTCCCTGTCTTAAAGTTTATCTTAGAGATAAGAATATACTCATCAGGATTAAGAGGCTCTAACTCTGCCCCCTCTGGTGGGGTCATTAAAACCTTAGTCTTTGTGTTTATGTAACCCTTACTAGTAGTTACAGTTTTATCTAAGTGAGTATTCGTCCACCCTTCTTTCTCTCTACTCTCTATCTCCCCTTTAACTCTTTCTGGTATATCTTTTAAAACATCGTGCTTAAATAGTTCTTCTTTGATTCTTTTAATGCCAAAGTCTTTAATCTTTTTCTCTTCTTCTTCACTCTTTAGCTCTATCTTCTGGAATACTCCACTCAGCTCTTCCTGCTTCTTCCAAATAAACTCAACAACATCTTCCTTCTTAACTTTTATCTTTTCAACCTTTATGTTTTTTTCTGGGTCATATACAGCGTAGAGATAATCACCACCAATTAAAGTTTCTAGGCAGTGTTCTTCTTCTTTTGTTTTTAATGAAAAATAGTGTGACATATTAGTTTGCGTTATTAGCTGGGTTGTTAATTTCTGGCTCTTCTACAGAAGCTACTAAGTTTAATACTTCTAACTTAGTAAGAGTTGGTGTATCACCATATACTGGTGTATATTCGTCTGGGTCGTCAGTAGGGTCTTTCCCTTTATAAGTCCAGTTATAGAAGTTAGGGGAAAAGAAGTTACCCTCTTCATCTAAGTAACAATCGTCTAGAGATACTTCTACTAAAAGCTCTGGGGTTACTTCTAAAAGTGGAACATGGCTTTTATTATCGTGGATAAAATCACTTAGTACTTCATAGTGTACTGGGTGATTCTCATATAAGTGTTTTGATGTAAGTTTTAACATAATTTTGTATTGTGGGTTATTATTAACTTGCCTTGCTTTAGGCTCTCTCTATTATACTACTTTAATATGGAATAATAAAGGGCTATAAATATTTAATTGGGGATAACTTTTAATTTCCTGCCAACTATAGCCATAGGGTTTAAATGGGCTAATAGTTTAATATATTCATTTAACACTGGAGCGCATAACTCTCTAAAGGCTTCTGCCTGTTCTGCCGTCTTAAACCAAGGAAAAGTGCTAATGCCCAGTATGTATTTCTTATCTACTATAGGAGAGCTAACAATCCATAAGTTCATATCTGATGATGTTGTACTCTCTAGAGCCATAAAAGAGTAGTATTTATTACCCACTTCAGCTATTGTTACTGCTCCAGTAAGCTCTGCTAGGGCTTTTAACTGAAGTGTTAAGGTTAAATAGCGTGTAAGCATCTCATCTTTAGGTTTTTCTTGTTTAGACTCTTTGCTTTCTTCCCCACTTCCATCTGTCGGCTCTTCTTTGGGGGACATAAGATTCTCTAAAAGAGACTTTAATAAATCTTGTTCGCTGGCGAGATTCTCTTTCTCTTCTTCTTTTCCCTCTTTGACTTGTTCTTCAGATGCCTCTGGTTGGTCAGAAATTGACTCAGGTTGAGAGTTTTCTACCTCGCCTGTACTTTCTCCTGTTTCTACTGTTCCATCAGTGCCAGAGGTAACTACATGCTCGTTAATTCCTTCCATAGCTTGGTCCAGTCCTTCTTCATCTGCTTCAATAGCCTTTGCTATCGCACTATATGGGGCATCTTCTTTAGTTACCTCCCCATATTTAGCGTTCTTTTTCTTGATTTGAACTGATTTAACTTTCCCTGCATCAGTTCTTTCTATTTTTATTCTCATATTAGCCTCTAGTTATTTGTTTTTTAATAAGATATACGAGTGATTCACCTATCTCTTTGCTGTCGTTAATCACAACAGTGTTCTCTTTAGGGTAAAAGTTATTAACAGCTTTTGACAATATTCCTATTGAACATAGAACTGTCCTTTTTTTCTTACAGGAAGCTATAACCTTTCTTAAAGGGAAGTGGCTATAAGTGGCACCTCCTAGATATTTTAAGTCTGTTCTTGGTAACCGGTCGGCTTCCCCATCAGACAGAACAACTATTATATGCTTACCTGAAACTGTATCTAGTTTTTCTTGAGCTAAGTGTAGAGCTAAACCATCAGCGTTATACCAATAGGATTTATTCTCTGAGATGTATTTAGTACTTTGCCCACAGACTAAGCACTGTTTTTTCTCTTCTACATCATAGGTGCCATAAACACCAAGACATTTACTGCAAATCATCAAGAGCCTATTCCTTAAATGGTTGTGGTATAGCTCTTCTAGTTTCTCTGGTTGTTTCTCGTTAAAGTCTTTTAAAGAGAGAATATCAGCATTAAATGACCAGAGAGCATATTCTAAGTCTGTTTTCTCTAAAGCGTCTGAAATAAGTCTTAAACCTTTTGCACAGTTTTCTGCTTTATCTCCATCCATTGAGCCACTAGCATCTACTAAGATAATGATTTTGTAGTCTTTATTTTGCCTAGCCTCTCTCTTTTTAAATACTTTAGGCGAATAAGCTATCTTTGATAGTGAGGTGAAGTCTAGCTTACCTCTAGTTTTACCAGAAACGAATCTATCAAATTTATTGTCTTGCAATACACTATTTATTTTTGTGGCAAGTACATAAGATTTCATATTATTTAATTACTCCTAGAGTTTTTAATAATTGTAATGTCTTAGGGTCAATAGCACCTCCACCTAGAGCTGATAATGGATTTTTCTTTAGCTCTGCTAATTCATTAGCTAAAGTATTTTTAAGAGCCTTCTCAGCTTCTAATTCTTTCTTTAGAGAGTTAGCAAGGTCTGTGCTTTTCTTTATTTGTTGTTTAGCTTCTTTTAACTCTTTTGGTACAGGTAAAGAAGTTGTGATAGCTGAAATAAAAGGTGTCTTATTTAGTTCTTCTCTTTCGTCTGTTGTAAGTTTATTTAACACTGCGAAAGTTACAGCTTCTTCAAAAGATACTCCTGCTGTTGTAAGTTTTCCTGCTTGAATAATATCTCTCGTAGAAACGAATGTACTCATATCACCTTTCTTTTTTAAATCACGAAGTTTAACTGCGAGGTTTACCAATTTATGAGAAGTATCTTTCTCTATTTTATTTCTTTGTAAAACTTCAGTCTCTTTATCTGGAGCGAATACATCAATATGAAATACGCCAGCGAAACGAGACATAAGAGCTAAGTTCACTTCCTTAGTTCCTGCATAGTCATCGCTAGGGTTCATACTTCCAAAGAAACGGAAACTATCGTGAGCTTTAATTGTCTCTCCATCTTTTTCTGCGAGAGTAATAGTTCTAGCATCATCTAAGAGAGAGTGAAGTGCAAATCCCATTTCTGGTAACATGGCATTTAACTCATCAAAGACAACCCACTCACCTTTACGCACAGCACCAGTGAGTATTCCATCTACCCAGTAAGTACTGCCATCTTTGGCAAGCCACTTACCAAGAATCTCATCTACTCCCATAGAGCCATTAACTGATACTCTATGAAGCTTCTTTCCTTCTTCTTCTGCGAGTGCATTAATCAATGTTGTTTTCCCTGTACCAGTCTCACCGATTAGTACAACACTTTCATTCATTTGAACACACGCTCGGATTCCTCTCACTACATGCTCTTGATAACTTGATAATATATTTGAGGTGTTGCTAACTGTAGATGTTTCTACAGAGGCTTCCTCTTTTTTAATTGCTGATTTAGTTTTTACTGGCATATTATATTTTTGATATTGCAATTTTTAAATCTTCAAAAGTAATTGTGAAGTCATCACTCTCTGATACTATTTTTTTATCAGCGATTCTTTTTACTTCACCTGCAAACTTTGATTGCTTTTCTTCCGTTAAGTTTTTCAAAGTTTTGGAGAACATTGTTTTTGTTTTTGAATCTTTAAATTGCAACATAGTATTGTGGTTTATTAATAACTTACCCTTAGTTGGGGTTACTAATAATATACTATATTCTTATGGAATATAAAAGAAAAAAGTTGGGGATAGTGAAAAAGCTTTATGTATTAAATACTTTTCTTGGACTGTCGCCTTATCTCATCTTTTAAGTAACGAGTTTTCTTGATATTAACTCTATACTCTGGTGTCTTCTTTGTCTCTCCTGTTGCTACATTGTAGTAGTTACTTACTTCATTTTTTGATAGCTCTAATACACAGAGATTTGTTATTGTAAGTTTCTTATGCTTCAGTAATTCTTTTACTAAATCACTAATTGTTTGTTTATCTAAAATTGTAATTTTCTTTGGTCTTTGCATATTTTATATTAAATTAATTACCACTCCATACTGCGCCTCTACACATTTCTTTTTTAAATTAAACATAGCTGTTCTCATTCCCTTCACATCTTCTATAACTTTCTTTCCATTCTCTTCATAAGTAAAGTCAGCTATGTAAGTAAAAACTTTTATATCATTGATGATGATTGGAAACTTCACTTGTCTTTCTAAGTTAGAAATTATTCCTGCCTCCACCATCATATTTAATTCCATCGCTCTATGTGCTTCAGCTTTACTGTCGTATATAACACCATTGAAAGATGTTTTAATCGCTCCATATTTATTTTTCTTTCCCATGTAGTTGTGATAAGTTGCTAAATCCATAAATCTTTGTTTCGGTTTATTACAGGATATAATGTAATAACATAATCGTCAATGAAAATCTTATCATCTTGTGTGGGTAAGTAATTACTCTCTGCTAAAAACTTTGCATTGAGATAAAATAATTTAGCGTGTTCTTCTTGAGTATGACCTACATGAGAGTGACATTCATGGCAGAGTAAACTTGCATTAAATGCACTCCCTGATACTCTCCCGAAGATGTGATTAAGCTCTAGCATCTGATTACTACCACAGAGTATACAAGTGTGAGAGTATCTATACAGCTCTCTCACTGAAGAGGGGAAGGGGTTACTTAACTTCATTGTGTTCCTCCCATCTATCCCCACAGTCTCTGCAGATACGCACTAAGTAAGTGTCATGGTGTCTGCATAATTTCTCTGACTCTTTACCATATCTCTTGGCGTGGACATAAATTCTTACATCTTTCCTCAAAGCTCCTGTAGCATAGTCTAGGGCTTCCTCAGCTTCTTCTTTACTGTTACTGATAGGAAGTAACTCTGCTACTACACTCCAACCACCTGCCCCTTGAATTTTCGCTGGCGAAATATTAAAGCGAAGAATAAAAGTGTCATAGATTTTTACCATACGCTCTGCAGTAGCTCTATCTATCTTTAATTCCTCTAAGAAGAGTTGCCAAGTCTCGTAGCTCGCTTCATATAGCCTATCTGTTTTTATTTTATGTAACCTCGCACATAACCCTAAGTAACCTTTCTCAAGTTCACCTTTAAGTTGTATTGTCTCTTCACAATAATTATAAGCTTGTATCTCTGTCATGTTTATTTCATTTTAACTATTAAATTTTTGTCTGCTAAATCACAGGCGTGAACATCATCAAAGGCAATATCTACTACTCCATCTATTGTTTCATCATACTCCTGTTTACTAAAACAGCGAGTTACATATCTCTCTAGGCCATATCTTCTAACTATGCTCTCTGCGTATTCTTTGCCTCCACCTGACCAAACATAAATCTTGGTGTTCTTCATTCTCTTAGCAAGAATTTGTATTAATAATATAACTTCAAGATTAACACTTGTCTGTGGTCTTAAATACACTGGTGTCTCTGGGTTTATACCCTCATTATTTAAAATAGTGCCATCTACATCAAACGCAATTATTATTTCTTTCATTTTTTTAATTGTTCAATTACATCTTCTAATAAATTCCTCAACCTAAAATCATTCAAGATTTCATCTTCTGAATAACCGTGTTGCTTTATGTTTATCTTTACACCGTTTATTACTATGTATTCCATGTTATCGTTGTTTAGCTTCTTTTATTAAAGTGAAGCATAATTTACATCCTATCGTTCTAATTTTGTCGCGACCAGTAACATCTACCCATTCATGGAAACAAAAATCTTTTGTTTTTAACGTCATATCTATTTTAATAAGTTGTATACATCTTTTTATGAATGTATAGTTAATTGATAGTTTGTATCTTTTTTAATTCTTCTTCTAAATAGGTGATGTCCTTAATTATTGCTTGGTTATAACCTTTTATGTCTTTTAAAGATACGCCACTGTATGTTACATCAGTTACATCTTTTGGTTTGTTTACAGTAACAAAAAGGTTTTCTGGTAATATCATCCCCCTCTTCCTTTCCAACTCTGCTTCTAGGACTTTGTTACGTTCTTTTGATAGTAGGATAGATATACATTCCATAACTTCATCAGGGTGAGTATATGGGTTAAATTGTCTGTCTAACTGGTCAGCTTGGTTTCTTCCCATATAAGTGAATTTCCTTTTAAACACCTCTCTCCACTTATCACTCTCATCTACACTATGTTCGGCACATGGGCCATTCACATCACACTTATCACAATCCATCCATGAGTTATCACTCTCAAATGTCACTTCTTTCGTTCCTACAATTGAGCCATCAATGTTTTTCCACACTTTCTCTTTATCACTCTCACTGATATGTTTTTCAAGACTCGCCCTGTTTGCTTCACTTCTCTGAAATTCAGAAGTATCTTTTAAGTTACCATTATTATCTAGTATATTTTTTGTATCTTTTTCTTTATCACTCTCAAAAGTCACTGGTACTGTTTCAAATGTTGGTTTTGGTGTCATGTTTGTATCACCATGTGTTATGTAGTTCATAATTTTTTTTAAATGTTCTGATTGCAAAGCTGATAATTTTTTGTGTAATTCTATAAAATGGTCTTCAATATTTTGTTTGTATTTCTTTTTTAGTGTCATATGTTGGTTTATTCATATATTTAATTATCCTTCTTTGAGATTAACTTGATAATGTCTTCTTCTAGTAACATATAGCGTGTTTCATCTAATGGGTTTCTTTCCTCTCTCCATCTTTTATAATAAAAATCTCTTCTCCCCTCCACCTCACCCAATATCCTATTTTGAGAGAGGGAGAGTTCGGATTGGATAAAGGCTTTTACTTCATCTTTAATATCACAAAAATAACAATAATCATTATCTGTTTCTGTTAGTTCTTTGTCTTTACAACAATTAAACTTTTTATCAAATCTCTCTTCCATTGTTTCTGTGGGTAGGGACACTCTCCTTGTTAATTCTGGGTAATCTCTTGGGTCGTGTGTTCCTCCTTTGTTAGTGTGTAGTGGCATATATTTTAATTTTTAATTTGAAACACTATTACATCTTTACTTTTTGTAACTTTTATCTTTTGGTCTTTGCTAATTGGTTTTAACCAGTGTGCAAATTGTTCTAGGGGGGGATTTCATGTTAGTCTAATAAACTCTTACCAATAAGTTTTGCACTTCCTGTCACCATCCCTAAATTATTTGCTTGGGTAATTTTAATAACTACATCACCATTGCTATTGTGTTCGTGATTCATTAACCTTCTGTTTTCAGTTTCAAGAGATGAAATTCTATTAAACGCATAGTTTTGAGTTCTTTCTAAATCTTTTATAACTCTTACTAAACGCCCTACTTTTTCTTCTGTTGTTAAATCTTGAAATGACCTAGAATCTAATTCTTGTTGCTTTTTAAATTCTTCTGTTGTCATATTTATTTCGTTCATATTTTTATATTAATTTTATTAAATATCCCCTATACTATTTATTATACTATATAATTATGGAATACTAAAATAAAAGTTATCCCCATATTTTCTATTTCAGATTTTAAGGTTTGAATATATACTCTAAATAAGCCACTGGCTACCTTGATGTATTCTAGTGAGCACATTCTCATCAAGGGTGTGTTCACTAGAATAAAAATACCGAGCATAGATAGTGGTTATTACTAACTTAATGATATTTAATTTATGGAACCAAATTACTATGCAGTAATACCAGCAAGTGTAAGATATGACAATAATCTTACAGCAAACGCAAAACTTCTTTATGGAGAGATTTCTGCTTTATCTAACAAAGAAGGGGTATGTTGGGCAACTAACACTTACTTTGCAAATCTTTACAATGTAAAAGAAAGAGTGGTTACTATGTGGATAAATCAACTTATTAAAAATAATTACATAGAGAGTGAGATTATATACGAAAAAGTTTCCAAAAAAGTAAACAAAAGGATATTAAAAATAAATGGATGTAGCAAAAATTTGCAGGGAGGATATAGCAAAAAAATGCAAAAGGATGTAGCAAAAATTGTCTATGAGAATAATACAAGTATTAATAATACAAGTATATACTCTAGCACTCCTGTCGGAGATGCTAGGAAGGGGGTGGAAAATCTAGAAGAAAAACCAAAGGAAGTTAAACCTTTTGACCCTGAAGCGTGGATAGTTTCTCTCTCTGAAAGTGACCAACCTCACATAAGATTAATCGCTTACTACTTTGGAAAGTACTCAGAGCATAACTTCCCCACTAAAGAGGTAGCGAATGACGAGCTGAAGAAGAATCTACAACCCTCAATGTTCTTGGTTAAGAACTATGACAAGAAAGATATATCTAAAGCTCTTAAATTTTGCCAAGAGAAGTTTTCAGATGTTAATTGGAATTTACACACAGTTAAAAAACAAATCAGCTATGTATCAGCAAAAAAAGTATAAAGTCGTAGAGGCTAAATGGCTAGAGTGGGACAAGAAAAGATTCTCTTTTAGATTTAAAATGCTCCAACTCCAAGAAGATATAATAACTACTAGGGAATATATTAAATTCCACGAAGAAGAAGTTATAGCCAGGGAGGGCAGTAATGTTTTAAAGATAAACAAAGATATTATCAATTTATTAAATAAGCAATTAAAAGTGTTACTAAAACAAGCAAGTGAAGTATGAAAATCAATTTATCACCTAAGACAAGGGAAGAGTACGAGCAGACAGTGCGCCAAATGGCAGAATTTGCCACAGGAAGCGCAAAAACTGAAGAAGAGAGGTTACATATCAAAACGACAATGGCAGGGCTTCTTGGGGAATATTCAGGCAAAGACAAGGTTATCAGTTCTGATGAGCTAAGAATAAGAGCTGAAGAAGAGAAAGTAGAGCCATGTATACCATTTCCACACACAGAAATGACTAAGGCCACTGATGGTGTGAGGTCAAAGCAGTTAATCGTTGTCTCTGGAACAACTAAACAGGGAAAAACTATGTTCACTTATGACCTAGTTACTAGAATGAAGGGGACAAAGCCATTACTTCTTTTCTTTGAAGAAAGGCCACTAGATATAATCAGGAAGAAATTCTTTTTTGATAAAGAGTATGAAGTGCCAGAGTTCTATACGCCAGAGACATATACTGACGAAAGTATTGACTGGATAAAGACAAAAATGCTAGAGGGAAAGTATAAGTGGGGGTGTCAGATAGCTGTAATAGACAATTTACACTACATTACTCAAGGACAAGGTGCTAAAGTGCCTAGATATGACAAGCTATTAACCAGTTATACTAAAGAACTAAAAGACTTTGCTATTCGTTGGAATATGACTATCTTTTTATTAGTTCACATGAATAAAACCCCAGACAACAGACCACCCACTGTCTTTGATATAGCAGATACGGCTGGTATAGGTCAGATAGCTGATAAGGTGTGGTTTGTTCAAAGAGACGCTGATACAACTACCACTAATTGGTTTAGTGATAGAGATAGGCAGACTGGTTTTAAAGGAAAGATAGAGTTTGAGTTTAATAAAGGCTCTTACTATGAAGGAATAATGGGGGTATTAAATGCCAGTACAGAAAAGATTGTCAAAAAAGCATTAAAAAAGGAAGAGTTTTAACATGAAAAAGATATATATTATAAAGAAATATGTTTTAGCAGAAAGCATAGAAGAGGCTCTAGTTAAAGAGAAAAAAGCCAAAGTATCAGAGTGTTGGTTAAGTGACTATTCACAAAATAAAGCTATGGAAGAGTTACAACCAAATGAGAAAGTGGCAGGATTTAAAAAAGATGATAGATAAAAGTTGGGAACAAATGAAGATGTTAGAGGTAAAGGCGTGGAAGAAAGGTGTACTACAGTACTTACTTGACCACTCAACGCCAACTGCTTCTGGTACTCTCGCAGTACAGTTTTATATCAGAGATGAGGAAAACTTCTGGTGGAGAGTAAATCAAAGAATGCAGGGGAGGTACAAAGTTGTTCAGTCTCAAGAAGTTCTTGATAGAACTACATACTTGATAGCTAAGAAAAGAGAGAGGGGATTTATCAGTAGATTAGATGTAGTAGAACATCAGATAGTTACTAAAGGCTCTTGCAAAGATAAAATAGTGTTATATCTTTATAAGAAGATACGAGATTATCTAACTAACTATGAAAATAAAGACTTGGTACTTAAATAGAAAGAAGAAGATATGGGAAGATGAGAAGAGCGCAGAGTATTTAAAGAAATAATTTTATGCTGTTTATTCACAGGATAATTATTTGACGAGATTTATTTAAGATGAAATAATATTAAATATGAAAATCACACCTTATATTAAAAATGCTAAAAAGCACTCACTAAAGCAGATTGAACAAGTCGCTGGCTCCATTAAAGAGTTTGGAATGAATCAACCAATCATTGTAGATAAAAAGGGGGTTATAGTTGTGGGACATGGTAGATTTGAGGCTTGTAAACATCTAGGGTGGTCAGATGAAGAGATATTAAAGCATGTGAAAGTCATTGACCTTCCTCAAGAGAAAATTAACGCTTATAGATTAGCTGATAATAAACTCAACGAGAGTGACTGGGATATAAGATTAGTGATTGAGGAATTAAAGGAACTCAGTGTCCCTCTTATTGACCTTACAGGATTTAGTAAAAGCTTACTAGAGAATGTAATGGTCATAGATAACCCTATGGAAGAGTGGACTGATATGCCAATGGAAGAGTGGACTGATATGCCAGAGTTCATGTCAGATGATAAAACAAGCTTTAGACATGTTATTGTCCACTTTAAAGATGCAGAGAAAGCTAAAGAGTTCTTTAGACTAATTAACCAGAAAGATACAGGGAAAACTAAATCTCTATGGTTTCCAGAAGAAGAAAACATGGACACAGAATCAAAGAGATATGTTTAAGCCACAGTTTCCATTGTATATACCAAGTAAGGGGAGAAGTGATTTTATGATTACTTCTAAAGAGCTTACTAAAATGGAACTAGAACACTACATAGTTGTAGAGCCTCAAGAGGTAGAGAAATATCAAGAAGCTGTTAAAAAGATGAAATTAACGGCAATAGTTCTAGAGCTAGATATGACTTACAAAGATAGGTATGAGCTGTGTGATGACTTAGGATTAACACGCTCTACTGGTCCAGGGCCAGCTCGTAACTTTGCGTGGGAACACTCTATAAAGAATGGGTATACACATCACTGGGTAATGGACGACAACATACGCTCTTTTAGAAGGCTAAATATGAATGAGAAAGTAAAAACACACTCGCCATACTTCTTTAAGATAATGGAAGACTTCTGTCTCAGATACTCTAACATAGCTATGGCAGGACCAAACTACTTCATGTTTGCCTCAGCTAGAACAAAGATGAAGCCTTTTGTACTAAATACTAGAATATATTCATGTAACTTTATTAAAAATGATTTACCTTTTCGCTGGCGAGGAAGATACAATGAAGATACTATACTTTCTATAGATATGCTTAAGGCTGGGTGGGTAACAGTACAGTTTAATACTCTTCTTCAAGAGAAAATGCCTACTCAAACAGTTAAGGGTGGAAATACAGCAGAGTTCTACCACAAAGAGGGGGTTAAAGAGAAAGGGGAGAGATACGCTGATAATGGAACTCTAGCTAAAAGCCAGATGCAAGTTAAAGTACACCCAGACATATCTAAACTAGTGTGGAGATTTGGTAGATGGCATCACCATGTAGATTACTCAGTCTTTAGTAAAAATAAACTACTGAGGAAAAAAGATGTATTATTAAAAGGGGAGGTTAATAACTATGGAATGGAATTAAAAACAAACTATGTCAAAGAAAAATAAAGGGGGCAGACCCACAATAATGACACCAATAATAATCGGTAAACTTGAACAAGTATTCTCTCTTGACGGAACAGTCAAAGAAGCTTGTCTTTTCGCTGGGATTAATCCAGACACTTACTATGAGTATTTAAAGAAAAATCCATCGTTTGCCGATAGGGTAGAGGCTCTTAGAGAAACACCAGTATTATTAGCAAGACAAACAGTAGTGGGGAATATCAAGAATAGCTATAGTAATGCTATTGATTATCTCTCAAGGAAAAGAAAGGGAGAGTTCAGTACTAGAACAGAATATACTGGGGCAGATGGGATACCACTAGCACCTACTATTACTGAGGAAGAAAAGACAAAGCTACTTAAACTAATAAAGCGTAAATAAATGAACGAGGAAGCTTTTAAAGTAATGCTAGAGGGTACAAAAGAACAACGCTTGTTTCTCGCTGGCGAATCTTTTGGCTTATTCGCTTTATATTATTTCTCTCACTACTTTGAATACTCTCTCGCAGACTTCCACTATGAGATGATAGATGACCTAGAAAGGCTAATAAATACTGATGATATACGAGAACTAGCTTTTATAATGTTTCGTGAGAGTGCTAAAACCACACTATCTAAGATATTCTTGGTTTGGTTAGTAGCACATAAGAGATATAAGTATATAAATGTGGACTCTTTTGATAAAGAAAACTCTGAGCGAATACTATTTGATATAGCTTATGAGCTATCTAACAATCAAAGATTTTTAAATGACTATGGGATTCTCTACTCTAGAAAGAAAGGTATAGATGAAGTTAAGCAGACCAAGATTAATAACTTCGTGACTGAGAACGGTGTCCGTGTAGAAGCTCACTCTACTCAAGAATCAGTTAGAGGTAGACTACACTTAAACCAAAGACCAGACTTTCTTCTTTTAGATGACTTTGAGACTAACAAGACTAAAGATTCTCAAGCTTATACTAAACAAGTAAGAGACCACATCTCAGAAGCTATGGGAGGTATGGCCCCAAATGGAAGAATCCTATATCTAGGTAACTACATTACTGAGCTAGGCAATGTTCAATTTCTAATGGATAGAGCTAAAACAGACAAAAGAATAAAAATACATAATGTACCTATCATGGATAGCCAAGAAACACCCCTCTGGGGGGCAAAATATGCCCGTAGTGACGAGGAAGCTAAAAAGATGGGGAAAGTATCAATAGAGGATAAAGAGCGACAGCTAGGCTCTTATGTGTTTTCTTATGAGATGATGAATAAACCAATAGATGATAAGTTGGCAGAGTTTAAGAAAGAGTACATCTCTTATATCACTGAAGAAGAAGTGAGAACTAAAGATACTCTCTGTTTTATCTCGCTAGATACAGCTGTTTCAGAGAAAGAAAGTGCAGACTATACTGGGGTGGTTATAAATAGGGTAGATGAGAATAATAAATGGTATGTAAGAAGCTATAAGCTAAAGTGCAACTCTAGAGAGCTTATTGACCATATCTTCTATCTACAAACCACATATAAGCCAGTAACCATAGGTATAGAAGAGACTAACTTCACCATAGCTATTAAGACTTTTATACAAGAAGAGATGTCTAAGAGAGCTTTGTATTTCTCTATCACCCCACTTAAACACAGAAGTACTTTAAAAGAGACAAGAATCCGTGCGATTATCCCTAGATGGGAGAACAATGGGATTATCTTGGTGGGAGATAACCTAGAGCTTTTAGATGAAATGAGAGCTTTCCCTAGGGGTGTGCATGATGATGTACTAGATTCTTTGGCTTATCAAGTACAGATAGCTCATAGAGCACATGGGGGATATGCTAAGGATTGGCAAGAGCCGATGCCTGTAGTAAAAGATATTAAAAACCCAGCTTTATAAAATGGAAAATAAACTAAAACAACTAGAGAGAGCCTTCCCAGAGTTATTATTTGATGTAAATTACCAGTTGGCTACTAATCAAGTAAAGATAGTGGCTTTTAACCCTAACAGGTTTAGTAACTTTAAAGACCCCCAAAGGGAAGAATATTTATTAAATACTGAAGATAACATAGCTGATATAGCTAATTTAATTAACCAAGACTTCTATGAAAAATAACATTGTATTACTATCAAACCCAGCAGAGATGCCTCAGAGCGTTAAAACCTCTATTTTAAGGATATGGAAAGATAAAATACCAGAGAACATAGCCAACATATGCTACACCTATGGGGTAACTTGTTTCTCTCCAAGAGAACTAACTAAAGATTTAATCGTTCACGAGAGCGTACACACAGAACAACAGGGCAGAGATGGGCTTACCCCTGACTCTTGGTGGGATAAATATGGGGTAGATACTCTGTTTCGCTATGAACAAGAGCTAGAGGCTTACAGAGAGCAGTATAAATATATACTAGCTAACCATAACAAAGCTGTAGCTTTTAACTGTGCTAAGCGTTTCGCCAGCGACATGAGCTCACCCATGTATGGAAATATGTGTACTTTTAATCAGGCTTTACAAGATATATTGCGAAAATAATATCACTTGTTACAATAACCTTATGAAAACACCTACAAAAAAAATAGTAAAGAAGGCTACAGTGAAGAAAGCTGTAGTACAACCAACATCAAGATATACAGCAGTTATAAGAATGGGAACTCTAGAGAAAACAGCTCAGGGGAACGATGAATCTATACTCTCCAAGCTAGAAATAGCCAAGATAACTAATAAATGCTCACTTACTGTGACTGATAATCTAAACAAGAAGAGCTTTGAATGTGTTTACCCACCCTTCATGGCTAAGAAAGTCTTGGGTAATGATTTCGTGCAGAAGTTTCAATGGAAGAGAATTACTGGAAAATTAGTATAAAATTTTATGGAAGAATCAGAAGTCTTTAACTATATATTAAATCAAGAGAATCTATTTCAAACAGTACCTATTACTGTTACTGAGGGCTATGATTGGTCAATGTACGAGCATTGTAAAAGAACACTGATGTATATTAACTCTCGCTTTGAATCAGGGGAGTTTGGAGATAGGCCATTTAATAACATCATTCTTGATAAGATTAACTTACAACATAGAGCTGTAGACATTGATGTAGTAGATATAAATATATTCGTAGATAACGCAGAAGAGTACTACAAATCTTTCTTAACTAGGAAATACCACGAGAAGTGGGCTAGAACTATCTCTCTTGGTGATTTCTTAAATGACATGGTGGAGACTTGGACAGACTATGGTGGAGTAATAGTGAAGAATGAATATACAGGCAGACCCAGAGTAGTGCCTTTTAATACTATTGCCTTTGTAGACCAAACAAACATATCCAAAGGGCCAGTATGTGAGAAGCACTTCTTTACCCCAGATGAGCTAATGGAATATCAAGGAAAGTGGAATAACCTAGAACTGGCTATTACTTTAGCTACTAAAGAACATCAAGAGATAGAGGTAGACAGGTCAAGAAAGGCTAATAAAACACCTACTCAGTACATAGAGGTATATGAGCTTCATGGAGTGTTGCCAGAGGTATATCTCAATCCAGAAGGTAGTTACTTTAAGTTTATTCGCCAAATGTGGGTAGTAGCTTTCTATAAGAACGAAAGAGGGGATAAGTGTGGGATTACTCTCTACTCAGGAAAAGAACATAAGTCACCATATAAATTTAATGTAAGAGATAAAATCGCAGGTCGTGCTTTAGGTCGTGGAGGTGTAGAAGAGCTATTTGAACAACAGCTATGGGTAAACTATAACGAGATACTACAAAAGGATATGCTTGACCAAGCTAGTAAGATTATCTATCAAACTGCAGACCCAGCTTTTACTACACGCAACCAAACGAGAAATATGAAGCAAGGACAGGTGTTGGTGTACTCAGAGGGTAAACCACTCACCCAAATCAATACAAACCCTGTAGCTGTCCAATTATTCGCAAATAAAGTAGAGCAGTGGGATTCTAGAGCTAAGACTATATCAGCTTCTTTTGACTCTATCTCAGGAGAGATGAGCAAGAGTGGAACACCTTTTAGACTAGGCTTAATGCAGAATCAAGAAGCTCACGGCTTACACTTATACAGGAAAGAGAAACTTGGTATGTTCTTACAGACTATCTACAGAGATTGGGTGTTGCCTTATTTCTCCAAAGAGATGTCTAAAGGTGACACTTTCTTAGCAGAACTCTCTCTAGATGAACTACAAGCCGTAGCTGAAGCAGTAGCAGTACAAGCTCACAATAAGTTTATTAAAGAGAAGCTATTCAAAGCTAATATTGGAGATGAAGAAGAGATAATAGCACTCTCTAAAGAGTTAGAGCCAGAGAAAGTTGCTGAAGTAAGTAAATTAGCTAAGAGTAATTTCTTAACTGGAGGCAATAAGAAGTTCATAGAGGTATTTAAAGAAGAGATGAGAGATTTACCTCTAGACATAGAAGTGGTTATTACTGGAGAATCACGCAATAATGCTTTCGTGGCAGAAAAACTATCAGCTATATTCGCACAGATAGCTCAAAACCCTGCTGTATTACAAGACCCACTAATGAGACAGCTATTTAATGAAATTCTAGAAACTTCTGGAGTATCACCTACACAGTTTGCAACTCTTATACCAAAGATAGCAGTGAGACCAGATACCCCAGAGAGACAAGAACAACCTATTGGAAGCACAATTAATCTCCCTCAAGAGGAAGTAACAGCATAAATATATGACAGAAACATTATCATTCTTATCAGACTTAGAAAAAGACAAACTTAGAGTTTTCGTTCAAGATGAAGCAATGAAAGAAGCTCTAAAGAAGGTATTACTTGACCCTATATTAAATATGGGGGTTATCAAAGAAGGTGAAAGCTCTATAGAGAGAAATTGGGTATTTGGTATTGACCCTAAAGGAACAATGAAAGATGATGATTTCGGTAGAGCTGTAAAGATTCGCACTGAGGCAATTATCATGCTAGGTCAGGCTTATAATAAGTTATCTGAGTTAGAGCCTATCTTAGATGAAGCCCCAAAGAAAAATCCAGCGAGATAACTTTACAATTAAAACTCACTTGCTACAATTAACTTATAACAAAATAATATAAAAACATGGCAAAAACATTAACATTAAAAAGAAAGATAGAATCAGTTAGTTCTAATAGTGGAGTTAAGGGTTTATTTATGGCTAAAGCTATTTATAACTTTGCTGTAGATGGTGGTGCTCAATCCACTATCACACCTGCACAAACAGTAGAGTTACCAGATAACGCTGTTATCGTAGCTGGTACAGTTAACTCAACTACGGCTGTAACATCAGGTGGAGCTGCCACTGTATCAGTAGGAACATCAGCTGGCTCATCTACTACAGCGATTTTAGGTGCTACAGCTAAGGCTTCTTTATCTGCAGATGCAGTATTAAACGCTGTGCCTGTATTCGCTACACCTGTAAAGCTAACAGCTAAAGGCAAAGTAACCTTCACTATTGGTACTGCAGACCTAACTGCTGGAGTTATAGAAGTTACACTCTTCTACTTTGTTGCTAACGCATAGTAATAAAGATAATACGAGGGCTTAGAACATAGCCACCTCTTGTAAAAAGCATAGTTCATAGGAAGGAAAACCTTGCAAACCAATTAATCTAACATAACTGATATGTCAGACTCAAACAACGGGAACGGCAACCCTGCAAACGCCGAAGATGATGTATTATTGGAACAATTTGACGCTCAAACTGATAAAGAAGTAGAGGAAGCAGGGGATGACCCAGCTAGACTTAAAGAAATTATCAAGATTCGCACAGAATCTCGTCAAAAGCTTTACGCTCGTGCTAAAGAAGCCGAAACCAGAGTAAAACAAAGTAAAGAAACTGATAAAAGTCATCAAAACAATGGTAGTGAGAAGAAAGAAGATGCTTTAAAAGAATTTGACTATGGACAGAAAGCCTTCCTGATAGCGAAAGGAATTGAAAGTGAAGAGGCAGAATCTTTTCTCTTCAAAGAAGTAAGCGAAACAGGCAAGACACTAAGCCAAGTACTATCTTTTGGGTATGTTCAAGAAAAGCTTACAGCTCTTAAAGAACAACAAAACGCTGAAGGTGCTATGCCTAAAGCTGGAGAAAGAGGTGGACAAGGCAATCGCACTACTATTGATTACTGGATTCAAAAAGGTGAATTACCTCCTGAAGACCAAGTAGAACTAAGGCGAAAGGTAGTGAACGAAAAACTAAAGCGTTCTCAAAACAAGGAACGATTTGGCTCAACATCAAGGGTAGAAATACGCTAGATACATTACTTTAGCCTAGCTGTGGGGTTAAAAAGTAACTAATTTAAACCTTAAATCTATGGCTAACACCGTAATATACAAGGAGGACTGGACAGTAAAGCTACAAGAAACTCTTGATGCTCCTACTTTCTGGAAAGATGTATGTCGTGTGGACTATACAACATCAAAAGTGTTGCATAATCCATACCAAACAAAGTCATCTGCTGCCTCTTACACTCGTGGTGCTCAGTATTCATTTGCTGACTTCACATTAACAGACGAAAGTGTGAACATCAACACAACTTTCATAATCCCTGAATTCATTGACCGTGCTGACTTAGCTCAGACAGGCTATGACTTACAGATGGAAAGAGCACAACGCCAAGGAGAAGAGATTCTTTTAACTGTTGAAGAAGCTTTTGTAGGTGACTATGCAAACCTAACAGCTTTTGATAACACAGAACTTGGAGGTGCCGCTGGCGACATTACTGCTACAGCTTCTAACATTGACGACCTAGTGCGTGCGATTGAAAAGAAGATATATACAGCTAATGGTGGCCGTGAATACACTAGAAATGGTGGATTTATCATCTGGGACCCAAAGAGATTTGAGCTTATCCGTTCATTCGCTATGGCTAATGGATTCGTACAAAGCGACAAAGCTCTTACTGCTTCTGCTTCTGGTGTAGGTGGATTTGATTACATGGGGTTCACTCACTATGTATCTAACTCACTTACTACAGAAACTTCAACAACACACATTATCGCTGGAGTTAAAAAGATGTACCACATGGGTATTCTTTCAACTACTTTCGGTGAAGTTATTGTTGATGAGAAAGACCCAAATCGCCAATCAGGTATTGGAATCATTTCTCGTGTGGACTACAAAGGAAAGGCGTGGAATAACACAAAGACACTTCTTTTTGATGTACAAGTAGTAGCTTAATCTTAGCTCTCACCCCCTTGTGGGTTGGGGCGAGGCTGTAAAGAAGAATTGCCCACAGCGTTTAACTTTATAACCTCACTTCACCTCATATATGGCAATACAATTATCAGACACAACATATCGCAACGGACTTATTCAAATGATTGAAGATAGAACAGGTGCTTTATCATCTACTACTTCATCATATCCAACAGGTGCTAAGATAAGAGATATTAACTCTGCTTTTGCTAAGTTTATGGCTATGGCAGTAAGATACTCTGGTCGTTGGCAAGTAGATGACACGAATCAAACAGATTACCCTATAACTATGGTTAATCTCTTATCAGGACAACAAGACTATGCTTTCACCACAGATGGTAGTACACCAGCGAATCAAATTTTAGATATTCATAGAATAGAGTGTAAAGATGCATCTGGTAACTGGAGACTATTAACCCCTATAGATGAAGCTGACGTAGATATAGCTATGACAGTCTTTGAGAGTACAGCTGGTACACCAGAGTACTATGACAAGACCAGTAATGCTGTATTCCTATACCCAGAGCCTAACTACAACTCTACTAATGGCTTAAAGTTCTATTACTCAAGAACACCTGTGTACTTTACTGTAACTGATGTAACTGATACCCCTACAAAGAAAGCTGGTATACCTGACATGTTTCACGAATATTTAGTGTTAAGACCTAGCTACTTATATTGCCTCTCTAAAGGATTACCTCAAGCTACAGCTCTTGGGGAGCAAGTAAAAGAGATGGAAATGGATATTAAAGAGTATTTCTCTACTCGCCAGCGAGATGAACGCTCTATGATGAGTGTAGATAATACTTTCTATCTAGATAACCCTAGATGGGGAGATGGAAGTAGATATATATAAATATGCCAACAAACATACCTAAAAACCTAGTAGCAAAGACAAATCAACCTAAGCTTATTGCTGGGGGTTATGGCTATGCTAGGTATGGTATGGCTCTCTATGGGGCATTTGGAATGATATTAAACATACAAAAGTCAGGTAATAACTTTCTATGGGCTTCTAGTACTTTTCCTTGGCAAGAAGAGTTGCCTTGGCAGTTTACTGGGTCAGGTTTAACTTTTACTAATCAATCTAAGAGCTAATATGAGTACAATAGCAACACTAACAGCAAACGAGACAGGTGCAAATAGTCTTATAGATATAAATAATAACTTTTCTAATCTCAACGCAGACAAGCTTGAGGCTTCTTCTATTGCCTCTTTAACTGATAAAACCACCCCAGTAAACGCTGATTCTTTCCCTATCACTGACTCTGAGGCTTCTAATGTACTTAAAAAGCTTAGCTTTACCAACCTAAAAGCCTTTCTAAAGACATATTTTGATACTCTCTACCCTTCTGGCTCTGGCTCTAGTACTGGTACAAATACAGGAGATGAAACAGAGACAACTTTACTTTCTAAGCTTACAGTCTTTGCTGACTCTAAGAATGATACAGGTTTTTATGACAACACAAATATATCTGTTGCTTATGATAAAACAACCAGAACAATAACTCTGACTAGAACAGGTGGTGTGATTTACTATTTCCAAGGGAAGAAGTACACACTAACATCTCCTTGGACTTCTTCTGCACATACTAACTCAGCAGGAACTTACTTTTTATATTCAACAGATGGGGTAACTTTCTCTTGGAGTACTACACCTTGGACATTTGATGCAGTAATGGTAGCTCTAGTTATTTATGACGGAGCAGATGGTTGGTCAATTAGAGAAGTTCATGGATTAATGGATATTGAGGCTCATAAGAACGCCCATAACAACATAGGAACATGGAGAAGTTCTGGTGGACTTCTAACTGCAGGAACATATACAGAAAATACTGCATCTGATGCCGCAAACAGCCCAGGATTTGACCAAGCTGTAGTTAATGACGAAGATATAGCAACAACTATTCCTGCGTGGACAGAAGGCACTTATACCACTATGTATATAGGTGCTTCCTCTACTGCGACATTTTCAACAGTTGCTACTCTTCCTTTTGTCTCTGCTGGCTCTTATCTTCAAGTTAATAACCCTTCTACTGGCTCTATGACTAATGGAGTAAATAACAGATACTACAATGTATATCAAATACTTGTACCTGCTGGCTCTGATACAGATAGTCAAAAAAGAAGAATGATAATGCTTCAACCACAGGCTACTTACACTAGTTTGACTTCGGCACAAGCTGAAGACCCTAGAAGTTTATCTTTAGGAGATTTTGCAACAAAGGCTACTGAGTTTACTGTATACGCTAGAATCACTTATATAACATCAGTTGGAGATGCAAATACAGGAAAGTGTAGAATCGCTACAGGGGGTGTTTCATATGTAATTGGGAATAGACTGTCGTCATCTTCTGTTACAGGAAGCCCCACAAATCACGCTGGCCTTACTAATCTTTCTTGGACTTCTTCTGGGCATACAGGTACACTTAGTACTTTAGCTGGGTTTGATTCATCTAATGTCCCTGCCGTCTATTCTCTTAGTGGTACTGGTACTGTTATACCTACAACTACATCTCCAAGCTTTACTACCCCCTCTCTAGGAGTAGCTACAGCAACCACTATCAATGGGGCTACTATTACTTCAGGAACTTTAAATGGAAGTGTAACTGGGACAAATACTGGAGACCAAACTTCAATAGTAGGTATTACTGGTACTATGGCACAATTTGATACTGCTGTATCAGATGGCAATATAGTTTACCAATCTCAGGCTTTAGGCACACCATCATCAGGAACTCTTACTAACTGTACAGGATTACCTTTAGCTGGGGTTGTTGATTCAACTACAGAAGCTCTAGGAGTTGGCTCTCTAGAAGTGGGTCATGCAAGTGACACTACACTTTCAAGAAGTGCGGCAGGAGTATTAGCAGTAGAAGGTGTAGTAATACCTACTATAAGCTCTACAAATACTTTAACTAATAAAAGGAAGCAACCTAGAGTTTACTCTGCAGCTAATAATGCCTCTCTAACGCCTGAAATTGACACATACGACATCTTTCACCTCACAGCTATGTCTGCGGCTACAGCTATCAATAATCACTCTACATCAACGCCTGCAGACGGTGAGTTAATGGAGTTTAGATTCTTAGACAATGGTACAGCAAGAGCTTTGACTTGGGGAACTGCTTATGTTGCTAAAGCTGGGGTTACTCTTCCAACAACAACTGTTCTCTCAAAGAACTTGGTTTGTTTATTTGAATATAACTCAAACCTAGCAAAGTGGAACTTATTAGCAACAGGTCAGGAAGCATAATATATGGCATTAACAGACAATCTTGTATCTTACTATAAGCTTGATGAATCATCTGGAGATGCTTCTGATAGTGTTGGGTCTATAACAATGACAAACTATGGTACTGTTACATACACAACAGGAAAGATTAATAACGGAGCTGATGGAGGTACTGGTTCTAACTCAAAACAACTTTTAAATACAACACAATCCCCACTTTCTTATAGTGATATTCAGACAGCTTTTACGATATCTGTTTGGATTAATCCAAACACTTCATTAACTGGAACTAATTGTTTTTTTGGTGGAGTTAACCCATCAAACGGAACGAATAGAAGATATGTTGATATACTTTTTCAATCAACCACGAATACAATAAGAATGAGATATGGACATTCATCTGAAACTTTTTTTAATACAACAGTAAATCCTACAAGTGGAACTTGGTATCATGTTGTGTTTACATATGATGGTTCTACTATGAAGAGTTACGTTAATGCTGTTGAAAAAAGCTCAGACTCCTTTACCCCTGGAACTGGGTATGCTTCGGCAGGAACATCATCTTCAATTATGGGTCCAGATGGTGGTGTTAGTTCACAGGCTAAAAATGCCATCTTAGATGAATGGGGTTTTTGGACACGAGCATTATCACCAGATGAAGTATCATCACTATATAACGCTGGTAACGGAAATCAGTATCCATTTTCTGTTGGTTATATTAATACATTAGTAGTAGCTGGAGGTGGTGGTGGCTCAACTGGAGGTGGAGGTGCTGGTGGATACCAAGCAAAGACATCCTTTACTGTAACCCCACAGGCTTACACAATAACAGTTGGTGCTGGGGGTGCAGGTATAGGAACATCAACATGGACAGGTTCAGGCACAAATGGTGGCAATTCATCATTTAGCACAATAACTGCGATTGGAGGAGGTGGTGGTGGCGGTTACCAAACATCTGGTCCTGCTGGTAATGGTGGTTCAGGTGGTGGTGCTCCTTGTGCAGATTCAGGAACATATAGTGGTGGAACTGGAAGTCAAGGTAATAACGGTGGTTCTCAAGCTGGATATTTTGGTGGTGCTTCAGGTGGAGGTGGTGGGGCAGGTGCAGTTGGACAAGCTGCTTCTGCTACATCTGATGGCGGAGATGGTGGGGCTGGTATAGCTAATTCAATTAGTGGTTCTTCTGTTACTTACGCTGGTGGTGGCGGAGGTGGTACTTATCAATTAGGAACTCCAGGAAACGGAGGTAGTGGAGGTGGTGGTAATGGAGCAAGTACTGTTGGTCTTAACTATGCAACAGCTGGTACAGCAAATACTGGAGGTGGAGGTGGAGGTGGTTCACACATAGCTTATATAAATAATGGAAACGATGTTGGATACAAGGGAAAGGATGGTGGTTCTGGTGTAGTTATTATAGCTTTTCCAACAGATGGTTCTACTGGTGTTTCTACATCTTCTACTGGTGGTACAATTACAACTGTTGGTGGTAATCAAATTCATACCTTTACAACTTCTGGCACTTGGACAATGGTAGCTGCCACCGCAACTAGTACCAATCAAGGTTTCTTCGCCCTCAAAAGAAGATAGATTTTTATAAATCAAATGTTACAATAAATTTATATATGACAACTAACTACCCAACAACCATAGATACATACACAACACATTCTAATGGTGAAAGCATAGAAGCCTCTCATGTGAATAACTTACAAGATGCTGTATCTGCCTTAGAAACAAAGATAGGTATAGATAACTCTGCTGTTACTACTGCTCTAGATTACAAGATTAAAAGTACTAGTTCTATTGACCCTGGCCATAAACATACGCTCGCTGGCTCTATTTCTGATGTTCTAATCAGTGGTCTTACTGATGGGGAAGTTCTTACTTATAATCTGGCTTCTTCTAAGTGGATAAACTCTTCTACTTCTGCCCCAGATGCTTCTACGACAGTAAAAGGTGTAACAAAGATGTCTGTTGCTCCAGCTAGTGCCTCTTCCCCTATCTCTGTGGGGGATAATGACCCTAGAGTACCCACCCAAGATGAGAATGATGCCCTTACAGGTACTTCTGGTACACCTAGCTCTACAAATAAGTTTGTAACGAATGATGATGTCTCTTCTGCTGCAGGAAGTGGAAAGATAGTTAGGGCTACAGGAACAGCTTTACCTGCACTATCTGGCGAGAATTTAACTAAAATACAGTCCATAGAAAGATTTGCTGGTTATACTGCAGCTTCAAACACATCAGAGAATACAGTTTTTACAACTACTCTTGCTGGTGGATTACTGAGCACAACTGGAATGATTAGAATAACTACCCCTATTGTTGGGGGTCCAGACAATAATGGTAGTGGAAATGAAACTTATACTCTTAGATTAAAATATGGTGGTTCTACAATTCAAACTAGTACTATTTCATCTATAAAAGGAAATGGCACTAGTACTTATTCTGGCTTTGTAGAATTTTGGATTATAAATAATGCAGCAACAAATTCACAAAATGTTGGTTCTTATTCTTCTTTGGCTTTAGGTGGAGCTATGAATACTGTTGTATATATGAGTTATTCTAATCCTGCAGATACAACCTCTGCAATAGATACTACATCAAGCCAAACACTGGCTTTAACTGTCCAAAGAGCAGATGGAACTAATAGTTCACTCGCATTTAGACAAGGAATAATAGAAACTATCTATAAATAACATGACAACCGTAATAGTTAATCAATTTGATGGAGGACAAGCAGAAGATATAAGAACATTTAACACGAATCAACAAGAGACATCGTTTAATTTTAATATCTATAGTAACCCTCATATGCTAACCCCCTACATAGATATGGTGGCAGAGACTATGACCTCTGGTACTACTACTGATTTTGCCTTAACTGATGTAAACTCTATTATCATATCAGGAACAACATCACTTGTGGCTTTAGGTAGAGCAAGCTCAGGCTCTAATGCCCCTACATTCTTCAGAAAGAACTCATCTAGTGATATTACATCAGGTTGGCAACTATATGCCTCTGGAGTGAATAATAAAGTAGCTGGTAGTTTAGTTATATATAAAAGCTTTGCCTACTGCCTAGGAGATACTGCTACAGCTCATAACCTACAAAAATTTGATGGAGTGTCTACAGTTTCAACTATAGACACTTTAACTAATACTAATTACTCTAGCGTAGTGCCAAGACCATTTGTTCACCCAGAAGATAATGTGATGTACTTCGCTGATGGTAATATTATTGGTAAATATGATGGCTCTACCTTTACTGCGACTGCCTTTACCCTCCCAGATGATAAAGTTGTAGTCTCTTTAACTAACTATGGTGCATATCTAGCCATAGCCTGTAGGCCAAAAAATGGCTCTGGGAACTCTGTTTGCTACCTTTGGGGTAGAGATACCAGCTCTACTCTTCTTCAGGGTGTGTTGGACTTAGGAGATTCACAGGTAAATATAATAGAAAACTTAAATAATAAGCTGTTCTTTGTTCTTACTAAGAACAGTGTTGGTAGTTACTCTAACATCTTACAAAACATCTTATCTGTTAGAGGATATAGTGGGGGTGAAGTGGAGACTATAACAGAAGTAAATATCGCCTCTACTTTAACTGTAAGCACTGTCAAACAAAAGGTAAATGAACATCTATACTTCTTTTTCTCTGGGGATACAGCTCTTTATCGCTTCGGAAAAGGCAAAAATGGTAAATACTTCCTATCTCACGACAGGGCTTACCCTAGTGGGGCAACGACGATACAAGGCTTTTCTATTCTAGGAGATTTTATGTGGATTTCATATGGTACTGCTAGTACAAGCTTTAGATTTGATAGAACTATTTCTTTATCTGAAAGTCAGCTTTATGCAACTACAAGTACATATGTAACCACTGTTAATCCATCTATGGTCGCTGGCGACAGGTACAAGCTAAAAGAGTTAATCGCCGTATCTATCGCCTTTACAGGTGGAACTGCTTGTAATTTAAAAGTGTCTTATGATGGTGGAGATTACACTACTTTAATTTCTAGCTCTGCTACTGGGGAAAAGGTAATAGAGGCTACTGCTTCAAATAGTGATGGCTCACCTCTTGGGGAAGGGAGAGAGATACAGTTTAAGGCAGAGAGTACTGGTAATGCTAAAATAAAAGAGATTAAGTATATTTACAGGGAGGTAATAACTCAAATGAGTAGATAATATGACACCAGAAGAAAAAAAACTACTACAAGATACAGCAGAGAATCTACAAAGACTTGTGGATAATGTTAATACTTTAAATAACACACTCTCTAGCTTTTTAACTATCTATTATCAAACTAACTTCCCTAGTAGAATGATAGTTACTAAAGACTTTGAGGTAACAGGGAGTTTTAAAATAAATGGTAAATTAATAGCAGATATTACCCTTGATGAAGGGGTAGATATAGTAACTGGTACCACTACAGGAACAAAGTTTGGTACTGCCACTACTCAAAAGATTGGCTTCTTTGGAGCTACCCCAGTGGGACAACAATCTGCTATCTCTGCTCCTGCTGGTGGGGCTACAGTTGATGCTGAAGCTCGTACAGCAATTAACTCTTTAAGAGCCTTAGTGCAGACACTTGGATTTACTGCATAAAATAGTACACTATAATTAAATATATGGCAGAAACAACAAACACAATCACATCAACAACATTACAACCAGAAGCAAAAATGGTTGTACCTGAAGCAACTCAGGACAAAACACCATATGAGAATATTATTCAAGGGGCATTAACAGGGCTTCCTTCCCTTACAGCTCAAGTGGGGAGTGCCTCTAAAGATAGAGATACGCTTTTAGCTGGCTTAGTTAAAAACACAGGTGAGACTTTAAATAAAGAACAGTTTGCTCAAGACCAACAAAACCTCGCTGGCGTAACAGAGAGACAAAAAGAGTTAGATGCTTTAGATGCAGAGTTTACTGATATTGGAGCGCAGATAAAGGGACTTGGTAGAGAAACTTCTGCTGTCCCCCTTAAAGTAATGCAAAATAATCTTGGTACAGGAGCTACTGAAGCTGGGGCTGCACCACAAGAAACTGCGATGCTTAGAGAGAATGCTATCAAAGCTTTAGGTTTAGCTTCTAGAGCTGATATTCTTAGTGCTAGAGCTACTAACGCTGAATCTAGACTAACTAGAGCTAAAGAGACAGCACAGAAAGCTGTTGATTTGAAGTATAAGCCAATAGAATCTGCTATAACTCGTATTAAAGACCTCTTAAAGATAAACCAAGACTATATTCTTGACCCTGCAGAAAAGAAACTAGCAGAAAAGCAAACTATAGCTTTAAATGAAAGAGAAAGAGTGCTTAAAGAAAAGAAGCAAGATGAAAAAGATATAAGCGATTTACTTATAAATGCTGAATCACAACTTGCACCAGCAGATGTCATCTCTCGTGCTAAAAGTGTAATTACTAATGGAGGAACAAAGAAAGATGTTATCTACACTCTTGGAAAATACGCAGGAGAATATCAAAAGGCTCTACTTCTACAAGAACAAATAAAGAAAACAAGAGCTGAAGCTAATAAAGAAGCAGGTATAGGCAGTGGTGCTGGAGTAGCTGGAGGTGCTGTTACCTCAAGTGCAAAGAACTGGCTAGCTCAATACAACTCAGGAGCTATGTCTCTAGAGGATATTTATACAAAGATTGGCTCTACTAAGGAAGCTGGTGTATTAAAGAATGAAGTAGCCAGGCTTGTGGCTGACCAAGGGGGTAAAAGAAAGTATGGTGCTGACGATGCCTCAGTACAAGCGATTAAATCACAGATTGAAAATGTAAACACCTTACTAACTGGTAACAAATATAAAGGCATAGTGGGGTTTGTCCAAGGTGGACTTGGTATTGTCCCAGATTCTTTAAATGTCTTTAAACAAGATGCTTTGGCTACAGCTAAGAACTTAGTATCAAATCAAACACTACAAGCCTTAGCTGATGCTAAGAGTAAAGGGGTCACTTTCGGTGCTCTTTCTGAAGGTGAACTAGGTTTAGTTTCTGATTCAGCAAGTAGGGTGGCCTCAAAGTTAATCAAAGACAAAGAAGGGAACATAACAGGATTTAGTGGCTCTGAGGGTGATTTCTTCAAAGACTTGAATACTATTAAAAGTGGACTAGAGAAGTCTATAGAGAGTAAGACTATGACCCCACCAGCTAATAAATTTAATATGTCTCTTGGGGTACAGTCTAGTTCACCTATCATGGGGACAGAAATTATTAAAGATGTTAGTAGTAGTGGCTCTATTGAATTTGATATACCAAAACCAAATAAAAAGAAATAATATATGGCAAACATAAGAGAAGCATTTGAGTATGCAGGACAAAACCCAGAAAGCGATTTCGCAAAGAATCTTGAACAGTTAGCTAGTTCAGGAGCTTTAGATGTAGAAGCTACTAAGTATGGAGTTGATTTATCACCTTTTAAGGTAAAGCCAGTTGAAGAAACAATAGAAAAAGACTTTACTGGCAAAGTTACAGAGGATTTAAATAAAAGAGGTACACAAATAAAAGAGAGCTTTGAGCAAGTACAAGAAGAAGGGCTTAAAAGAGCACCAGAGGCAGTTCTAAGAACTGGTGGAGCTTTAGCTGGGGGCTTTTTAGATATAATCGGAGAATCTATTTCGTCTGCTGTACCAGATTCTCTAAAAGAATCAGCAAAGAACAAAGCAGTTGAGCTACTTAGTACCCCAGATGGTCAAAAAGCTGTAGAGGCTATGCAGAAAGGTGCAGAGGCTTATTCTACATGGGCAAAGGAAAATCCAAACCTGTCCAAAGACCTAGAAAGCGTTGCTAACATAGCTTCTGTTATCCCTATGGTAAAAGGGGCAAAGATGGTTGGTGGTAGCGTTCTAGAGGCTTCTAAGGCTGTTACACGACCAGTTAGAGATATGACGGTTGGTTTGGCTACTAAAGGAACTAGGAAAGCTAAAGATTTAGCCACTGGTGTAGATAGTACTGTTCTCTCAGAGACTATCGCCTCTCCAGAGGTTAATGCTTTTGTTACTTCTAACCCAGAAAATGTAAAAGCTGTAAGTGAGGCTCTTAAACAAGGCTTTGAGCCAAAAGATGTAAAGTTCTTATCTTCTATAAGTGATACTGACAGGCAATCCATAAGAGAGATGAAGGAACTAGCTGAGAAAGCTAGCCAAGATATAAGAATACAAGAAAGACCTATAGACATAGTTGGGAAGAATGGAATGACAACTCTAAAGAGTATACAAAATATTAACTCTAAGGCAGGGGCAGAGGTAGATTCTACAGCTAGAGCTTTAGCAGGTAATGTAGTTGATACTACTAAGCTATCTGACGATGCTTTGAACATACTCTCTGATAGTGGTATTAAAATTACTTTGGGGAATAATGGAAAGAACACATTTGATTTCTCTCAATCTATCTTTAAAAAGACACCAGCAGTTGTAAAAACTCTAGAAAGAGCGTTATCTGATATGCCTAACCTCTCTAGTGATGCGTATGATTTACACAAGTTTAAGAAGTCTCTTGATGAGGTAGTTAATTTTGGAACTGCAGGTGAAGGACTTAGTGGAAAAGCTCAAGGAATATTAAAGCAAATAAGAGGACTTGCTGATGATACCCTAGATAATAACTTTGATGCTTACAATAAAGCCAATACTGACTTTAGAAAGACCAGAGAGTTGTTAGATGAAGCACATGGCATTATCGGTAAAAATACAGACTTCTTTACTAAGCAAGGAGGACAAGACTTTGGCCAAGCTCTTAGAAGTCTCTTCAGTAATAATAAAACTCGTGGAAGATTAACTACATTCTTGGATAACTTACAAAAGACTGCTGACGAGTACAAAGTATCTACTGGGCATAACTTAACAGACCAAGCTCTGTTTACACAGATTCTTGAAAGTGTTTATGGTACTCAAGCTACTACAGGACTTCAAGGTGAACTTACTAAGGCTCTTAAAAAGGGTGCTCAGTTCGCAGATGCTCCTGTAAAGACTACAATAGAGGCAGGAATAGATAAACTAGACAGCCTCAGAAATATATCCCCAGAAGCTAAGAAGAAGGTATTAGATTTATTTACTAAATAACCCTATGAAGAATAGTAGTACCCAGATACTATATACAATAGTGATAAACACTAAATATATGACCAAGATGGCTACTATAATAAACCAAATAACAGGGAAGAGTACATATAGTAATCCAAGTATGAGTGCTAATGATAATAGTTTTTTCATTTACTTTAAACTACACCACACTTTCTTAGAAAAGGGAAGTAGTTAATTTGTATTATATACCCTTTTCTTGCAAAAGCTACATTAACAGATATTATTAAATTATATAAATTAATAACAAACATATGGGAGACACAACATTCAACGGAACAAAAATAGCTACAGCTACTACTACTCTTGTTAAAACAGGAGCAGGACAACTAGGTGGAATCTTTGTAACAGGTGGAACTGCAGGAACTATAAAAGTTTACGATGGTGTAGATGCCGCAGGAACTCTTGTGGAAGATATAGGCTCTACTAACACCATTGGCTTTTACCCTCTTCGCAGAGGATTTAAAACAGGATTAACTGTAGTTACTTCTGCTGCCACTTTAGTTACATTTTATTGGAAGTAATATTAAAGTATGGCCCCAGATAATCGTAGAAACGATGACAAAGTAATAAAAGAGCTAAAAGATGC
>JACCDG011829850.1_pt1 | contig 37517 bp, 44 predicted proteins | sample 7442471 | NCBI WGS metagenome assembly JACCDG01 (sample SAMN15323444, study PRJNA562643) | freshwater metagenome | isolation source: river surface water | place: USA:Blue River Watershed | collected 2017-08-17 | reverse complement strand
CCCGGCCTTGGAAGACCAGCTATTTGCCATCCTCTTGGGCTTTGATACAAGCGACGAATTCAAGGCGCGGGTCCGATCCAAGTGGGACATACGCAAGTCGCCCCTGATCGACCCTTATGGAGACGATGTAAGACTCAAGTGCCTCCCCTGGTTGGTAGGTCTAGAGCACTACCACGATACGATAGAATGGCCCTGGATTGCCTATTTTTACGCAGGAACCTTCAAACGAAAGCCTGGAGTACCAGAGGAGTACGCGACAAAGGAGATTGTGTGGCCAGACCATTGTCTGTACTCACCAGAGCAGGATTTTCTCATGTCGTACGCGTTTAGAGAGTATTATTTAAACAAGCTATAAGTCGCTACGTTTCTTCATCCATGGCACGTTTCTTGGCGCGACAATCTCATACTTGAGTTTTCTCACATACCTAGGCTTGAACCCAGGAACAGGCACTCTGTTTGCGAATTTGTAAAAGTCATCATATGGAAGGAACAGGGGCTTTCGATACCCGTCAATAAGGAAGGGTTCGACGCCTTGGATGCTAAACACTTTCAGGCTTCCGAGCAAGTACACTTCATCGTCAGTGATGGCATATGGATAGGGAACGACATTGTTAAGTACCGGCGAGTAAAAGTCCCGTATAGGCGTCTTGGTCTCGAAGGAGAAGACGACGTCTCCCACCATGATATACTTAAGCACTCCTTCTTGGGGCTGTATAATTACAGAATTCCCGTCCCAATAAGGCCCTGCTTCGCACTCGGGATGACTAGAGTAAGGGAGGGATTCCCCGATAAACACCTTGGCCGGGAATGGATAGTTTATCACGAGCTTCTCGTGCCACTCTGACAGTTTCACTTGGCTGTCTAAATGAGGTGGCAGCTGCGTGCCCACTATTTTCCGCACGCTCGCTTCGACCACGGTTTTCTCGTCATCTGTTTTCGTCAGCACCAGATGGAACGTGACGTATCGATTGTCTATGATTCTGCACAGTGCGTATATCATTTGTGTTATTGTTATAAATAAACCATCCTGTCTTCCAGTTCGTGACGCTTTACATACTCGTCAAACCGAACGCCTGATATCCACTCTGGACGGCGCTTGCTCGCGCGTTTGGACAGCGTTTTGAGCATTACCTCGTTACCAGAGTACAAAACAATCCTCCACAACGACTCGTCAAGCCATATCGCGTCATACATGGGCTGATTGGCGATGAACTTTACCACGTGAGTGAGATTGTACATGGCAGCTCTGCGAAGCAGGATGCGCATATCGTCTTCCGAAACGGGTCTCCTTAGGTTATCATAGACATCCATAAACTCCATCTCCTTCTTTTCAGACACGAGGCCGCACAGCGCATCAAATCCGCTCATCCAGTCTGTCAAATTATGGTCCGGTAAAAAAGCAGTTCAACGACCGATCTCGCGAGCTCAGGCTGCATATTTTCTTTGAGCACCATGAATAACTGCGTGCACCATTTAGGTACAAACTCTGATCGGAGATAGTTGCAACTTGTCCATACAGTCGCCTCTCCACTAATTACAAGCACCTTTTCCGTTCCTAGTTCGTAAAAAACCCGCCGAACAACTGTGTCGAAATAGACATCCAAATCCAAAGAAGTTGAAAAATTAAGCTCTCTTTGAGGCTTTGATCCCAAATAGGCTAGGATACAATCGATAACGCTCGATTGTACATCGTCAAAGCAGAGTGTGATCGATCCATGTAGAATCCAAGCAACCTCCTCATCGTTATGTACAATACACCTTGATTCAAACGTCACGTCAGAATGAGCCCGCTTTACAACCTCGAAAATTTCGCTCAATATCTCCATTAATTTGTGATCCAATAAAAGAGCATGCTCGTAAGAAGGCGAATGAGCTCGAGCGGCAGCTTTTCTTGGAGCAATGGAATGTACCGCGTGCACCACTCGGGGACAATCTGGGAGCGAGAAAACACGCGAGGGTGGAAACTGACGATAGGATCTAAGCGCTCCCGCAATAAGCGCTCGAATTTGGACTCGTAAATAAGACGTGACATGATGGTATTGTCGTATTTTTCAAGATTGGGAGAATCCGTGACTATTTTCAACTCCTTGACGGTAGAGTTTGCGTTCAAAATAGGAATGATCGATCCCAGGATTTCCGGCGCGAAATCGACATATAAGGACAGTAGCCCCTCTCGAAAAGATGCGACCACAATTCCATTGTCAAGCCAAACATAGCGATGGTCCACTGTACCCTTGATGACTCGATTCAGCTGTCCCAATATTTCCATGATATTTATGATTTTTTAAAAAATAGCAGTGCAACGGCCATCATTACAAGCTCGATTGGCAGCTTTTCTTGGAGCAGCATAATGTACCGCGCGCACCACTCGGGGACAATTTCGGATCGGAGAAATGTATGCTCCTCTACATGACATGGACACGGAGTGGCCAAACAACATATCACTCGCACCCTTTCTACACCCAGCTCATGAAAAAGCCTCCGGACGATCATGTCGAAATAGACTTCTATCTCTAAATTCGTGACGAGGGTAAGCCTTTTTCTTTGAGGTCTTGATCCTAAAAAGGCTAGGATACAGTCGATAACACTCGGTAATCGGTCAAAATCGAGGGCGATTGATCCACCCAGAGTCCAGGCGATTTCCTGCCCGTTGTGCAAAACAGACTCTGATTCGAACATCGCGTCAGGAAGAACCCGCTTTACAACCTCAAACATTTCACTCAACATCTCTATCGAATTATGGCGCTGTAAAAAAGCGTCTTTATGACCAGCCTTATGAGCTCGAGCGGCAGCTTTTCTTGGAGCAGCATAATGTACTGCGCGCACCATTCAGGGACAACAACGGAGCGCAAAAACTCGCGACTTGGATAAACAGGGGGAGGTCCCGTGCGCACCCGCAATAAGCGCTCGATTTTGGACTCGTAAATAAGACGTGATATGATGGTCTTGTCGTACTTACCAGGATCAGGTAAGATGGTAATCATTTTCAACTTCTTGACAGCAGAAGTCGTATTCAAAATAGGGATGATCAAACTCAGAATTTCCAGTCTGTCATCGATAAATAATACGAGTAGCCCCCTTTGAAAAGATGCGGCAACGACTTCGTGCCCTTTCTTAATAAGGCGACCGTCCACTGTACCCTCGATGACTCGATTCAGCTCTTCCAATATTCCCATGATATTTGTGAGTGCTCAAATATCAGAGCTGTAAAACAGCGTCTTTATGACCAGCCTTATGAGCTCGAGCGGCAGCTTTTCTTGGAGCAATGGAATGTACTGCGCGCACCACTCGGGGACAATTTCGGAGCGGAGAAACTTGCAAGTGGATGTATCCCCGAGGTACCATTCGAAGTACACCCTGCTTAAACACTCAATCCCAGACTCGTAAACAAGGCGCCGCATGACTGTTCTGTCGTAAGTTACAGTATCGCCTCTTTCCGTCCACATAGTCAACTGTTTAATGGCAGGCTTAGTATTCAGAATCGGGACGATCGCGTCGAGCAGACTTGTATCAGGGTCAATGTTTACAACGAGGCCGGCCGATTTAACATATACTATCCGTGTCCCACGGTAGAATAAACCTCCCTCAACCAGCACAGAGCCTTTAATGACTTGATTTAGCTCGCTCAATATTTCCATGATATTTGTGATTCTGAGAATGGATAAGGGTCACAAAATTGTTACTCTGGGTTAAGTTTAACGCGTTTTGCTCCCTCCGAGATGCCAGCGAGCGCCCCTTCTCGAATCTTTTGTTTGATATAGTCAAAGAGCGCGATTGGCTGTTCTTTGCGAAATTCTCTTAATCGATCTTCCAACATATCGCTTGTAAGAAAAGAGTCAATGTCTGGGAAGCGCTTTCTCATCAAAACAGTACGAATCTTGGTATCATTTGGAATGGTTTGAATCTCTCTTGGAAAGCGAGGCAGCTTTACATGGTACTTCTCGAGCACCTCGTTGAGCTCTTTGACGACTTCATCCAACGGCTCCTCATTGAAGTAATCACAAAACGTCACGAGTGTATTGTAATCATAAGGAGCCTTTGAGAAATCCTTATGATGAGGCCACATTTCACACGCGCGCTCTTGTCTGAGCGTGGATAGGGTCTTTCCGGTAAGAAACTCTAGGACGACTTGTGGGTTGCTAATGTCTCCGTCAAAGGTTTTCAAGGACTCGATTTGCTCGTCGGTAAGCATTTTATTTGTGAGCTAGTTTTTATCGTAATAAATAATAAAAGATACGAGCGCCCTTACGAGATCCGCTCGCAGTTTGCGTTTAAGGCAGAGGAGTAGGTTGACGCACCACTCGGAAACAAAGTCGCGCTTGGAAATGTCCACCATCCGGTCGCGCGCGGCTCCCATGTACGACAATCGGTGGCAATTATACGCAACACTCTTAACCGGTGTATCTAGATACAACCTCTTGGCCACCAACATTGAAATATCTCTATCGTTTGTAAGCAGGTGAACTGTCTTCACATTGCGAGTTTTAATATAAGGAATGAAATAAATAAGCAGTGTTCGTTCGTACCCAGGGTAGACATTGATGCACGAGTGGTGGTCGATGGGAAGGATGCCGCGAGAAGCAGACTCGCTGTACGCCCCTGGGATCTTGGCCACGCATTCCTCCCACGCGGTTAGCATACGGAAATAATTATGAGTATGAAGGTCGCCAACGACGCCTTCCACGCCAGATTTGCCGCGCCCGATTTGGTTGGAGCTTGCGTGGCTGTAGACGAAAAGACCTTGATAGACCCAGCTCCCATTACCGCAGCAGTGTTCCCAGAGCACCCTACAACGAGCTGGGACGGGGCCGCAACGATTGACCCTGCGGTGAACGCGCCAAAGAACGACTTGCCGTAGATGGCCATCCCGCCAAAGGCCTGGACGCAGATCACCTCCCCGTCCGGGGATATTTGAACGCTGCGCCCACTCCTTGCGACTGTAGAGGTGGGGCTGAGGTTACTTGGATTGAGAATCTGGTGAAGCGAGCCGTCCAGTTTCCACACCAGCACCAACCCTGTCGAGCTCTCATGTGACGCCCCCCATACCAAATACTCGTCAGAGAATGCTATCGAGGGAAGGGAAGGTCCGTCATCCCTTCCGTGCCTGGCGTCTGTGGCATCTGGGAAAAGCAAGCTCTTAACCAGCTCCCCTCCAGAGTAGACCCTCACTCTGGCATCCACAGAATTCACCGCCGCGACTAGCGATCCGTTCCTGTTTATCGCTACAGAGGTGCCGAACCCTTGGCCCCCGAAAATGCTGCGATGCACCGCCCATCCACCAGAACCTCTCAAATACACCGATACTCGATTTTCCGAGGGAACGCCAACCGCGGCCCACATGCAGTCACTGCTCACAGACACCGAAGTTGCATTCTTCAGATCGATGCGTTGAACCGAATCTCCGATGAAAACAACCGAATGGTTGGCGGTGAATGCAAGGATGGAGGCGTTACCGCATCCAGTCAAGGGGTGGGTGATGTTGGTAGCGGGTACAGAAACAGTTGCAGACAGGTTAAAGATACCGGACCTCGACAGTCGATTGTACCTGTAGAGCTCGGATCGATTGGGATCTAGCGTGGCCATGCTCAGACCGTCAGCGGCGATGACGATTCCGTAGCCGAACCAATTGGATGCCGCTGGGCTAGCCACTTCGTGCGAGTGGACAAAGTCCGTGTATTGGGTGAGACCCGACGCGAGCGTTGCGCACAAAAACAGGGCGAGCATGATACTCAAATTGTGGCTCCTCGCGCGAGCCATTTTCGCGATCCGCCAATTTAGCGCGTTTACGATGCTAACCGCTTCATGTGACCCCAATCGGTTTAGGGACGCCGTCCTTCCTTGTGATGTGCCGAGAGACGTGGGAAATCTGGCGTGCGCAAACAAGGCGCTGGTGGCTTCCGGACGAACCGTGACTGGAGTCGGGTTGAATGTGTTGAGTGAGGTGGGTCGCAACTATTTCTACCAGCCGGGAGGGGCGCCGTTCCAGTTCGCGCTGCCCTTTATGAACCCCGCCTTTTACCAACAGAACCTGCCGCTGCCGTTCGGAGGGTTTGACTACATAGAGAGGTACCCGGACAATGCGACGGCAGAGATCATCTTTGAGCTCGACGATCTGGACCTCCCTTCCTCCGGATACATTCTTTATTACGACGGCGCGACATACGTGTCTATGGTCTATTTTACCAACGAACCAGATTGGTGCTCTACCGTAAGGGAGTTTCGTGCAGGGTTCCGTCCCGGCACGCCCTTTTTATTCTCCGCCGATTTCAACCAGGTCCAGATCGCCACAGGCATAGAGATAAGGAAGGGTGTGCAGTACCACCTGTTCTGGACTTTCTACGCGGATACCGCAGAGTCCAACCTCTGCATCGGGGAAATGTCTGGCTCTGAACTAGCGTGTATGCAGGTATTCCAGGCGGACGCAGCGCCCCTGTCGAATAGCACTACATTTGTGTTTGCGAGTGAGCAGTCCCTGTACAAGCTGTACTACACAGGCCTCTACGGGGAGCTATTAAGTGAGGACAAGATGCAGCGGCTGCACACTGCAATCCCGCATGTGGCCGCTCAGCCCAAATTCAGTACCGCGTTCGAAAATGTGTCGAGAACTGTGATCATACGTAGAGCCTTTCTTTAACTGTTTAAAAACGATTTCTTTCGCTTGGGCACGAGCGGTTTCTCCTCGTCGTCCGCTACACTCTCATCATCGCTGCTCTCAGCGTCGCTCTTTTCCGGCTCTTCAAACAGCACCTCGACAACAAAGTATGTAATGTACATGGGAAGGAAGAGCAAGAATATAAACAGCTGGATGAGCCCGTCCAGTATCGAAAGGAGCAGAAAGGACGGGAGCAGTTTGGAGGCCGCCTTGAGGAATTTGCGAATGCGCCGTCTCGATCGCCACCTTCGCTTGGAGCGCGCCCTCTTGTTCTTATTCCGCCGCATGGCCTTGCGACGCTGCTGCTCCTTCTTACGGTTGCGTTTCTTCTGCTTCTTCTTACGATCCTTGCGCTTCTTCTTCCACTTGCGAACAGCGTCCTTGATCTTGGCAAACACACGTCGAATGCGTCTGAGTGCGGCGCGTCGAATCTTGGCCAAGTTCCTTCGCAGAACTCTAAACCCCCTGCCGAACCCTCGTCCCAAGATCTTACCCTTGATGCTAGGAAGCCGCTTCCCTACTGTCTTTATCGTAGTCCTGAACGCCTTGCCCACCAGTCCACCTAGGTTCACGTTTGGAATGGCCTGTTTAAACACTTTGGGGAAGGACGCTGGGTTGTACCAACTGGTCGGACGGATCGGCTTGGCTGGTACGTTTGGCGCAATACGCCCCGTTCTGGAAGCGCGGAAGGCCTTGAGTCTAGTCACGCCGGTAAGAACTGCCCATTTTGTAGTCCTAACCGCAGACGCGGTGATGGATATGGCTGTTTTGAATGTGGCCTTTGCTATCCTGAGTGGCAGAAGCGCGATTCTAAATGCGAGTCTCGTCAGCTGGACTCCTGCTCGGATGACAATGTCAAACAGCTTGTCCTGTAGAAATCCAAGCGCCTTGTAGCTCCCTGTTTTAAACGGGATCGTTCCCAACCGGATGTTGCTGAGGATCGTGTTTGTCATCGCCGATCCCAGCCTGGACGTGCTTAGCAAAGGGCCGATGCCTCGTATCATACGAAGCGGCGTTGCCAGAACGTTCATGAGCGGCGCCACGGGGATGGGAACGAACAACAAGAACACATTGAGCACGGCAAGAGCAATATTTTCTGGAGTAGGGTCTGTAAGGGCGTTTCCAATAAAGAACTGCCCCAGCCGGGTCCAAAAGTCCACCGACGGGGCGGGCGGCGGTATGTAGAGGATGATGGGATACGCCTGAAAGCGCGGTCCCTTCCATCTAAAGCTGTATTCGAGGGTTTCAGAGGTCACCGTGTGGAAATTGATCGAGCTGTTCCCGTATGTTCGCCTGGACACAATGGGCTCTCTAGATGTCGGGCCGTACGTGTCGTACATCAACGCCTCAAAATAGTCGCCCTTGATGCTGCTATAAGTCGACCTGATAAAGCTTATAACCCGCACAAGAGCCCCTGCCTTGATTGTGCAGTCCGTCGCGGGCGTCACTTGGATGCCTTCTGGGTCGTAACGAGGGATGGAACCGGAGAGGGAGCCAAAGTATCCAGGAACGTACACCCGCGTAGCGTCGAGAACCATGGGCCGAAGCGGCTCTACGTAGGACGCATAGCTTACCGGAGTAGAGCTGCTGCTCTTGGCTTGGAGGCAGCTGTTTAGATCCGATTCATAGCTCTCCAGGTAGTCCTTCAAGGCGGTGATGATTGTATTCTCCGCAGAGTAGGTTTCGATAGCGTAACGCTTAGACAAGGTAAAGTAGACTGGCTGTGTGGTCGACGCGTTGTTGTAGGATGGCCAGTTGTAGAACCACATGTCCTGCTCCACATAGGCCTTCATATCGCTGGGAAGTCCCCTCAGAACAAAGGCGCCGCCGCAAAACTGGACCACTCCGTCGACCTCCTTGCATTCAGTGACGATCGGGATAAGGGACAGCGCGCCGAGCTTGTCGATCCTGCCTACATATGCGTTAATCGTCACTACAAGAAGCTCCACGTCCCACGTGTCGCCATCCGGATCGTTGTAATACGGGCTATGAGTAAGCGTGTCCCCCGTCCACCCAATCCTTACCGGAATGTTGGAATCGTATCGGTTCACGTAGCCGCTAAACGTGCTCCTGTACCCAAACTCGAAATTCGAACCCCTGTTGCGGACGTAGATGTCGTACCTCCCAGTTCCGCCCTGGCCATCGATATAAGGATGTTCGTAGCGAAAAGAGAAGCTGTCCGGGCATCCATTCGTGGCATTTGAGCAGCCTCCGAACGGCACACCCTTGCGGTCAGAGAAGGAGTTATAGTCTGCAAGAGCGTTACTTTCGCCTACCATGTGGTAGACTGCATAGTTGAAGTAGTCGGGGTTGCCCTTGTACCACATGACGGGCTGGTCCCTTAGCCGCTTGACCCTCCTTCCAGGAGTTATCGGTGTCGTTCCAGGGATGGTGCACGCGTCGTTTCCACAGCTGAATAAGGTGCCATGAGAAGGGAAGGTCTCTACGATGAACACGATTTCAAACGTCTCATCCTCAGGAAACGCGAGCACCTGGAACTGGATGGGGATGAACGCGTCGCCGAATTTTGAGTTGCTCTCCATCCCGACCGACGTACATTCGTTGCCAATAAAGGGGCCGCTGGAGGCGTCGCATACAAACAGCTGCACAGAGGGCGCGAATTCGATGAATGCAGGGACAGAGCTTGTCTCTGAAGCCGCATCTACGGCAGTCACATACACCCCTTCTGGGGGAGATTCGGATCCGGTGACCACGTAGCAAAAATCAAAGGCCTGGTACACTACATTCGGTGTGACTAGAGTAACGCAGTCGCTCGTCCGGATCTCGCTCGAACCAAAGCTTGTGTTACCAAAGACGACGCCCGCATAGTCCTCAAAGTAGGGTGGACGAAAGAACGGATCCCTTCGGAACGCGAACCTCGAGTACTGCACGTCGTCTCTACCAAAGGTATTGTCGTTGAAGTCCACCACCTCGATGACGAAAGGGGTCGCCTGTCCGGCCCAGTTATTTCGAATCGTAGCGTTAAGCACTACCGGAAGACGCTCCACTTCCAACACACATACGCTCCACTTGATCGACTGCGCGAGGTACTCGTCATTGGTTTGGTTAAATGCTACCCCGGTAACGGTATAGTTTTTGGCCCGACATCCTTGCTCGGTAAGCGCGTTGAAGGAGGTCTTGTCGAAAAATTCATAGGTGACTACATCGTCTTCCCCAACCTTTATGTAACCAATATCCTCCTCTTCCTGGCTTAGCGCGAACCGAGATGTTCCCGAATAGCCAGGGCGCGTAAACTGCTGTAAAGAGGGCACCTCGAGCCCTGTGGGTATGTTCAGATACGTGGACTGGTAGGCGGCATTTTGGACGTACTGGACGCAAAATCCGCTGAAAGCAGGCTTGTCCAAAAAGGTGAGGTACCCGCGCACCCGCTTGAGGTCGCTGTTTGCGCACCGTATCTTGGCAAGCTGGGCAGAGAATGTGGTCGCTGTGGCGTGGAATGTACATGAACTTCCGTCGCACGAACCTTGGAACCCGCTTCCCAGAACCGCATTACAGTCGTCCAGCTGGATGTAATAGTTTTGTCGCACGTCTGGCCCGTCTGGATCAGAAACCTCTAGTGTGGTGGTGTTTATCACGGGAAGGGATGGCATCTGGAACACGGATACAGAGTGACGAATGGTCTTGACGACAATGTTGGAGCCCCAGGAAGGCGTAAAGTCTCGCCTTGACACGTACACGACGAATGAGTCTGTCCCCGAAAAGTCGGCCTCCGATTCGTACATGAACAGGCTCTGGTATATAATGTCTCGAACGGTCCAAGAGGTGCTGGTGTTGATCACCTCTCCCTTTATCGTACACGCCAAAGAGCATCGATAAAGCGTTCCGTGCGCGGGAAGAACTGGCACTTTGATCGTGTACAAAAGCTGATCACCCCATTCGCCAAAGTTGGGGTCTCCATCCCAAGAAGGGAGGGCTGTTGGATTGCTTCCGCAAAGCCCGTTATTCTCGTATGCAATGTGAGTGATGACAGAGGCATAGATGCAAGTGAGTAGAAGCAGTGGGCGCATTATTTGTGACTTAGGATATAACACACAGTCTTTTGGGCTCTCGTCGTTCCGGCTCTGGAGGACGCTTGTTGTACAGATATAGCCCTATTGCGAGCAATACAAGAGCCACCGCACCGCCTACAGACCCTCCTATGATGTAAATCAGTCTCTGGTTATGCTCGGCTTCGATAAGTGCAGCGTCGTTCTTATAGTGCTCTAGACACTCGTCGTCCTCGCAGCCTGCAAAGTAGTAGTCTTCCACAGGGTTGATGTCTGAAGTGTAGATGATCGTATCTGCAGCGTAAATATGGTCTGTGTCATTTGGTGTGAACAGCGCGTCCGGGTCAATTCCTACCTCTGGGCGTTTATACACTACCACGGCAATCGAATTTTCGTCGTCTAGAGAAGAGTTTTGAATGGGCACGACGTAGATGCTCGAAAGGAAGGATGCCACGTGCTTGTCGATCATCGGAATGTTGTAGCTCTCTGTGCAGTTCAGAATCGGCATGCACTCTGGGAGGTAGCTAATGTTCACTCCAACCGTTCCAAATGCCATCTCATAGCTGAGAATCTGGACCATCACCCACGACTCTCCATTGTCAACGTCCGTGTATCTGAACGGAACATTGAACGTGGTGAGGCTCGTGATGTAATTCTCTGCAACCTCTATGACCGCTTCGGAAGGAAGGGCGACAATGTACACGAGATATGTGGCCACCTGGCTGGTACGTGTAGTGTTTGTGGTTGCGAAGAAGGTAAACGAATCCGGACACCCTTGGTCCATCACGTAGCCGCATCCGCCGAAGGGCTCGCCCAAGAGGTTGGTGTACTGAGACGCGAGTTGGTTGGCATAGTTGTCCCTCCCAGAGTAGACCAAGTTGGATGTATTCACCACATTTCCAGGCAGGAGGCGTCTGGAACCAAATACAGGGTCCTCAAAGGTCCCTTCGTTGATGTACAAATCCCCGTAAAGAGGCACTGTTGATATGGTAAACAGGACAGTCTCGTCGCTATTCACACCTCCTACAGTCAGTACAATGGGGGTTGCATACTCGCCGTAAATGGAGTTGGACTCGAGTCCGAAAGCAATGCACGACTCCTCCCACGCGGTCGTGGCATTCGTCGCGTTCACTGGACATGCAGTCAATATGGTTTCAGACTCGTATGCCACGATAACCTCAACAGTCCCTGTCCGTGGCGCGAGGTAGTCAAAGAATGCAGAGAATACCTCGAACTGGAAGGAGTCTAGCGTGGAGGACGGAGGTGCGTTATCCAGATCGTCGACGATTGACAGCGTTTCGTTAGGGGCCGAGTTGTACAAAAAGCGGTTAAAATAGCCTTGGTCTGGTGTGTATAGGAGCTCCATATCTCGAAAGTTGATGACCGTGCCAACAGTGATGTTGGTGCCGAAATTGCTGAGCGTTCCATTGGAAGGAACCGAGATGAACCTGATCATCGGCTCTGGTCTTTCCCTGCCATCATCCACGGTTAGATAAAACGCAGCCCCACTCCTTACCGTACAAAGTGGGCAGGCGTAAAGCACGTCTTCCGAGATGGGTCTCTGAACGGTGAACTTGACTCGTTGCGGCCCAAAGGTCTGGGTCCCCGCCAAGGAGACGAGCGTGAAGACGAGATCAGTGGTGCAGGTAGTGTCTGTACTGCACGTGTCCCAAATGGCTGTTCCATCAGAGTAGTTTACCGACACTGAACCATTGGGGAACAGAAACTGGTTAAAATAGCCTGATTGGGGGGTGAAGATGATGGATGTTGGGTACACTAGCTCGGAACCGACCGCAAGGGTGGTGTCACCTTGGCTCACCGTACCGTAGATCGGAACGCTATCCACTCGTAATCTGAAGCTTGTTGCACCGTCTTCCGTGAGGTTTATAGAAGGACTGAAGGTCGCGTTCACCCCTTCAAGGGAGACGACTGAAAGCGACGAGGCGACAGTGGCGTCAAAGGTTCGGATGATGAGATAGGCCGAGTCGACGAGGGTGCCGTTGCGCCCGTACAGGTCTACTCTGAACTCGCCGGACCCGTTTCCTTGCAGACTGGAGTATACATCGTCCCTTGCGTAGAGGACGCCCTCTGAAAGCTGGACACCAGCCTCGTTTTTGAGACAGCTCACTGGGTTGCAAGTTGCGTTGAACACCAACCCTTGGTACACCTGCGACGTATTGTCTGGGTTGTAAAAGGCGAAGCGCGAGACCTGATTGTCCACCAAACCCTTCTGTCTGTTGCGGATGCTAAACTGGACCCGCTCCAGTCCTGGTGAGGAGTGCACATACGTCGTGTTATCGAACATGTCCACCGCGGCATCGTATAAGGTGACGTTCACGGAAGAATTTACTGTAATAATATCGGTCTGTGTCACTACTGTGACGAGTATATAAAACCTGTCGTAAGCAACAGAAGTCTGGGGATCGAGCGTTTGGAAGACGAACGAGTCGTTGGGTGCGTATCGAAGATCGGCCGTGCTGTTGAAAAGGTACGGTGACTCCAGCAAGCTGCCCTTGAACCATAAGCTACCAAGGGATGGGTACGGGGGTATGAGTTGGTACAAGAATTGGGAACCTATGGGAGCATTGAATCCAAGGTCTGCGTACTGGTAGGACACGTTCTGAGCGCATGCGAGATACGTCAATGCGGCAAATGCGAAAACCCACATTGGCCGGGCACAAAATGTGGTGGATTATTGCGCTGACGTTATTCGCGCTCGCAAACGCGGAGCCTTGTGTCTGCGAATGCAAGTGCGACGAAGTGAGACGTCATCTAGAATCTGTACACGACCTTCATCAAAAAATAGACAGGCTACACCGAACCCTCCAGTCCTTCCCGGATCCCACCGAGATCCTCAACGATATTTCGAACGCCACTGCCTACATAACCAACGGTCTGGAAGACGTCAAGGACTACCTGCTCGACGTGAGGGATGATGTGTACAATTCCGCAGTGAATGTGACAAATAGCGTTACTGATCGCGTTACAGAATTTAAACAAGATGTTGTGGACGAAGTGGATGTCGTTAAGGAGAACGTTGCATCTGCGGCTAATACGGCCCTCAACACGATTATCTACGCTGTAGTGGGGGTGATTGGAGGGATGATTCTGCTCGGGATTTTAAGGTGCTATTGCGCGCGCCGGGGATGCTTCCGCAAGAAAGACACTTTTAAGAAAAATGGCTAGTAAACTACTCTTCCTTATCCCCTCTCTCGTCCTTGCATGGACACTCACCTTCACAGAACCAAGCTGCCTTAGCGGCTCTTTTCTCGAAAGCGATGATGGTGTCGATATTTACACGAAACCACCTGGCGCATCTTGTGTGAGCGGAGGAGGGATCCGTTTCGATCAATGCGGAGGGCTTCAGTATGGAGGGCCGTTCATCAAGAATACCAGGACCATGAACCTCTCCTTCGAGATTGAATTTTCCGTGCCTCAGAGGCCTTTCCCCGCCGAGCTGGGCATCTTTTCTCTCGTGGACGGGGATCGCCTGCTAGAGTTCTTTACAGGCTACGACTATACGCTCAACACTACGGACGGGAGCGCAGAGTCCCTCCTTCGCAGCCCCCACTACTTTGCCGTCAGGGCTTCGAACCTCATTACAAGGACGGGGTACTGCAATCGCATTACCGGTACGAGCAACTTTATCCCGTTCATGAACTCTAATTACCAAGCCATTCTGGCAAACCTTACTGGCAACGTATCGGACATTTACCGGGCCAAATTTTTGTTTTTCGGCACTCCAGACGATCCAAGGGTGCCCTTTACAGGCGTGTATCTAAGCAATTCCTTCCGAAGCGGTACAGCCTTTGCTCCCACAAACCTGGGGTTGGACGGTTCTGTGACGACTTATAATTACACTGTGGGCGGGGATCGTGCATTGTACGAGCTGGGGTGCAGAAACGGGACGAGCCCTGGGATTGTGCTATACTCGTTCTCTGTGAACCAAAATACTCCCATTTATGTTTAATCTGATAAAATAATGTTCAATGCAAATCCGCGGTACGTGTACTTGTTCATGCGCGCAAAGGCCCGCTTGAGATTCAATGGATCAGTCTTTGTTTTTTTTACGCGCACAACCGAGGTTTTTCTCTCGAGGTCGGCATTCTCCTCCTTTGGGCGATACAGAGTGTCTCCATCCCAAGCAAGGGCGCAGATTTTAATGTCGAAATTGTTTTCAAGGATGGCGTGAAAAACTTTCATGGGGATGGCAGGATCGTGCACGCTGACGAACACTACATCCAACTCATACTCTCCAGTCTTCTTGTTCATGATCTTGACAACCTTGCTTACGTTGGACAATCTATGACCATACAACGAGTTGCCAATGTCTACCGCGTGATACCCTTCTGCTACAAAGAAGGACTCGTCGCGGGAAGGATGGGAAGGCACGAAAATGTCCTTGTCGTTCGCAAAGCTTGTGCCATAGTAAGCATCCAAGACTGCACTGCCAGCGTATAGGTACTTGACAGATTTGTCAGTGAAGGTGACGATTGATTGCGGAGAGAAGCTCATTCGAAGGGAGATTTCTTCAACCATTTTTTTGTGATTAGAAAATAGAAATGTTATTGTCCGAAACGAATCGTTTTTGGGGGTCCGAGAGAAGGTCGTAGACAATCCGCTCGATCCGCACGTGCTTTCCAGTCTTCCGCGCCGCTTGATTAATACTATCCAGGACCGTGGTGGATCTTCTCCGCGGGAGTTTGAGGATATCTAGATATGCGATTTTACCCCCGCTCACAGTCCCTCGCAGCTCCACGCTCCCGTCGTTGTTGAAAAAGTACCTGTCTGTTCGTTTCATGTTTAGGGCCCATTCTTCCATATTCAATTTGTGAAATTGGTGACACGGGCCATTTTGAAAACCTGTCCTTAATCACACTGCGATTAGCGCGGGTTTTCCGAGGCGCCAGAGTTTTTCTGGATCACAAATTGAAAATGGAAAATCCCCTAGCGTCATGCGGAGTAAGCGACAAGGAGTGGGAAAGCAAGATACTGGGATTTGCTCTTGAGGACGATGATTGTAAACCAACTTCTCCCAAGACTGGGTATATTTCGGACAAGCTCATGGCCAAGCTCATCGACTCGTTTTCGAACTTGAGCGAGAGCGAAAAGCAGCGATGGAAGTCTCGCCGCGCATTCTAGTTTTATTTGCGTAACAAATTTGCTCACAAAAAATGAACGTCCCTTGTTTACTCAGCACATTTGAGCTTGAGCTCCTTCTAGACTCCCACTGCAACTCACACACTTCTGTCATGGAATGCGACGCGTGTCGCGCGAAATCCGTCCGCCTTACCAAGCTGTTCAAGACGCACAAACCGGAAGGCGTGGTTATCCAATCCCCCAAACTATTCAAGCTCCTTTTCCCTCACCAACCGGACGAGGTTTTGTTGACCCATGTGCTGTACGCCTACTTTTGCGCGATCGAGTACTCCACCTGGCTGTTTGGTCAAGAACAGCTGTCTGCGGTAAACGAAGCCACCTCTTACCGAAAGGACGTGCACATGCGGTGGCTGGACGAAGCGAATACCGACCATATGATGTGTTTCGCGATGGAAGCTGTCCTGTGTCATCGCATCGCGGCGCTTAACATCCACGCATCCGGCCAAGCGCTTGACAAGGAGCGGATAGAGATAGAATCCCTCAACCTTACTTCTAAAGTGTGCTCAAAGTCGTTTGCTGTGGCGAATACTGCACCGACCAAACAAGCGAAGGAGTATCTGAAATTTTACTTAACAATAAACAATGCCTAGGCCAGCTCCATCACACTGTTCCCTTGAGACGGCACGATCTTTGCGCTCGAGAATACGTCGTTCCAAAACTCGGCCTCGACGATTTGGCTGGCTTTGGAGGTGTTCTTGGGCGGATTTTCTTGGTCGGGGGGTGTGAGATCTCTTTTGGCCGTTTCTAGGCTATCCAGGAACTCTCCAAGCCCGGTGACAAACGACTCTGCGAGATCCGTGAGCTTTTCTCCATCAACCCCCTGTAGGATATCTGACATGACCTTGATATGCTCCTTGGTGCTTAGCTGAATCCGCCACTGGGCGATCTTGCGAATGCACTCGCTGATATCGTTCTGAATGTTCTGTATGTAGTGGACAGACGTCTTCTCTACGTCCCTCGCAGATCGGAGCGAAATGCACCTGTGTTGGAGCTTTGTCTCCGCCGCAGTCATGCGCTTCTCCAGTTCCTCTTTCGTGAACGTTTCCGGTTTCCCGCGCCGCTTTGCCTCCTGCTTACATAGTTGGCTATAATGACGCATTCTAGACTGGAATTCGTGTATGGATTGGTTTAGCATTTCTTCTAGCTGGCTGATGTGGTTGTACTTGCGCTCCATCTCCTTAAAGTTCACTTCCTGCAGCTGGTGCATCTTGATTTCGTACAGATCCAGCTTCCTGTTCCCCAAAAGCACATTGTATTTTTCTCGATTTGTCACCCAATACCACACTGCCAGCAGAACAAAGGTCACGGTTTCACATACCCACCCCCCTCGCTTGGTCCGCGGGATCAGCAGCAGACGCTCGTCGTCGTTTTCCATCCTCGGTATTTGTGCGACCGCACAAATGTGGTGGGCTATCCTTCCGTTCACGCTATTGCTGGCTGCAACAGCAGCTTATACGATATATAATATTGTTCTCTACAATGAAGGTACTCAGATGACATACCTCCCTATAGCACACCATTTTGCGCCATTTTTGCCGCTGATTCTGTACGCTAAAGCTCCAGACTGCGTGTGGGTGGGCGGTAAAAGGGCGAGTCTCACGGAAAAGACGTGGATTACGGGCGACTATGTCGAGATGGCCTATCGTTTCCATTGGGTGCTGTTCCTTCTTCTCCAGCTTGTCGTCATGATTTTGTACGCCATTCCAGTATACGCTCCTTCCGACGCCATCTTTACCATGGACAGAACCGGGTTCTCTTCCGAGCTTGACGTGTTCAGACAAGTAAACACTGGACTGTTTCTAGGAGCTGTGGGGCTATGTATACTCATCCTAAGGAAGGCCCTCTTCTCCGGGTGGGCCAAAGAAGTGCCCGAATTGGACGCGCACGAAAGCGTTGCTCATACCGCGACATGGATCGTGGCTTGGAGCGAGACTGTTACCACACTGTTTCTCACACCGAATACGCTACCAGTTTGGTATGCAATAGATTCTCCAAATGCAGTTACCATAAGCGCAGTGTTCTGCTGGCTCTATTACCCCAGAGATTCTGTTCGATCCAACCTGGTCACTTTCCTGCTTCTCGTATGGCTGTCACTAGGCATCTCCCTCAGCATCACGTCTTGGGTGTACGACATTTACCAAGTTGAGAGTGTGGCCACCTACATGAACGCTACCACTTACGAGAACATGTTTATAGACGACACGACGGTCATCATTAGGAACTTATATAAGTATACTGTACCAGTATCACACATACCCATGTTTTCTGCTGCCGCGATAACAGCTCAATTACAAGGGATCATGTGGACGGTAGTGGGTCTTTTCGTCGCGACGTCCGCGATGGGGCGGTTCGTTTTATAATTGTAAATTGCGCATGAAAGAAGACGTTTCGATTGCAGATCTGTTCATAGAGAGAAGAAGCCTCTTTACAACGATACATGGCCTCCCACACACCATTCACACGCTCGAACTAAGGAGCGTTACGTTCGAGACGCTGGATTGTTTGAACACGTTCATCCACGGACTTCACAATCGGAAGATTGAACGCCTTGTGGTTGACAATTGTGTGTTCACGAACACACAGCTCACCAGACTCTTGCTAATGACGGAAGACTTGGGGGTATCCTCGCTCTCCCTGACAAGTATGGACATTCGTACCCCTCTATGCGAGAGTATTTCTGTGTTTGCAAGGCACGTATCTAGACTTGACCTCTCAAGGAACGCAATTTGCTCTGATGGGCTGCGACACATCCTTTCTATAAAGTCCTTGCGCTGCCTCGACTTGTCGTACAATCCCTGTCTCGTTGGATTCACAGACTGGTACAAGCTATTTATGGGCGTCCCGTGGCTGAGATTGAGAGGGTGTTTTGACGGGGAGATATTCTCGAGTTTTTGCGACCACATGGAAGGCGAGGAGTGGGAGTCTGAGATGATAGACATTTCCGACAACCAGATAGACACGTATGCTCTGGCCCGCTTTGTTCATATTTCAAGGAATGCGCGCATCGAATCTCTTCACGCAAACGATAACTTCATCGACGACCGAGTATCCGACCCGCTTCTTCGCTGCTCGCACATAAAAAATGTGTATCTAGACAGGAACCCTCGAATTACAGCGATTGGCGTCGAGAAGCTCCTCGCCCGACCGGTAGGTCATGTGTCTTTTAGAGGGTGTATGGTAGACGAGTCTAGACTGTCCCAGGTGGAGACTGTAAATCGAGTACATCGTGGAGACACAAGTCTGCTGAACAAGTTGCGGGTGAACGTGGGAATAGAAAGGCGATTGAGGGAGTTTCTCTAGTTACATGAAAGTCAGTATAAAAATCGCCAACTCGTTCGGGAGACCCAACTGATTCAGACACCAGCACATTCCTATGGCGTTGGCAGGCACGTTCCTAAAGCACCGTAGTCTCGCTTCGTCCGGCGTCCGTGTATAAGGGATGAGTGATGCGATTGCGATTAACCGATGTCGATCGCTCTGGCTACAAGACTTTCCAAAGGTAGGTCTCCCTATATTTCGCAACATGACGCGCACATCTCGTATTCTATACCTACACCATATGTCATACTCCCTGCTTTCTATATAGTCCAGAACTTGCGCAAACTGCTTGGGTAATATATCTGGCCGAGTCCAACCGAGCATCATCTTTGCCACGCTGAGAGGGGACAGCGGGTACGACGAGGTGTGCCCTTCAAGGAAATCCTTCCGCTTAGCAAAGAGCCGCCTGGGGATTGCCCCCATTCGGAGCGCCCCCTTTTCCTGCATGACCATTGCAAAACGGCCTATTCGTAGCACTATGTACGGCAACATTGCGTCCGTGAGTAGAACAATCTCGCTCATATGGAAAATTGTGGCTCACAAAATGGCCTCGTTGCCAAAACGCGTAAGATGGTCCGAGGAGGAGACGAACATGCTGGAAAGTACAGTGAGCGAGTTTATTCAGTCCAAGGTGAAGTGGTCCGAGGTGGCGGACCGCATGGGAAACAAATTCACCCCCGAGCAGTGCAGAAACAAGTGGAACGTCCGCAACGGACTCAACTCAAGGAGGCCGTGGTCTAAAACAGACAGAGACTTGCTCCGACATGTATGTGGAGGCTATCCGGTACCTACTGATATTCCATGGAGTGTTATTTGTCAGCATTTTGTAGGTCGAACTGCAAACCAGTGCAAGCGAGAATGGGACAGAGTAAGCGCATTGACGTACAAGAAACCGCGTTGGAAGACAGAGGTGCTCACAGCCCTTCGTGTCAAGGGCCCTCACTTCTGCTTCAACCACTTTAGGGACCGCTCTCTGGACTCGTATCTGAAAAAATACAAGGCTGTATGTAACGATTAATTTAAATTTAACGAGGCACTACCAATACCATCCACAACACTGTACCCAATACGATCGCCGCGATTGTAGTCGGAACGGTTGTTACGGCAGCGCTTGGTATGCCAACAGGCATTATCGCCGTGAGGGAGTTTACGCATATCTCCCCCGACCACCCGTTTCCGTGGCAGGCGAGATTGTACCAGGTGGAGTTGCCCGTAAAGTCGCCGTCCACGTAGAACTTGCCAACGGAAAGCTCTGATTGGGTGAATACAGTGCCATTATCTGCTATCATCGTTGATGGGAACACGAAACAATCGTCCGCCTTGGAAGCCTGGAACGATACGAGTTTGGGGGATGCATACGTACCGGACAAGGAGAAGTATTCGCTACCCGAGATACTCTTGGACACTATTGCCCCAGCCTTTGGAAGCGATATGAACTGGGTGATGCTGCTGGATACAGGAGGGGTGTTTGCGACGCACTCTCCGTCCACGAGAGAGAAGCATGATATCTCGCCGTTGAAGTAGACAAAGGCCTTGGCGCACTCACTGGACGTCACGTTTGTAATAGTCCACGTGTTATCAGTTGTGGTGATTGGAAGCGGGGCTCTGAGAGCTTTGGATGAATTAAATGGCGATCTGAACCGACACGCCCCCTGGGGGGAGGCTGTGAAAACATGGCAATCCTTGGTGAAGTCGCACTCGCTCATTTTGTGAGAGTGCGCACCTCGTTTTTGACTTTCACAAAATGTCACAGAGTAAACCCCCCGCCTTGGTTAGCCAAAAATCCATCGAGCTCAGCTCCCCTGACAATAAGGAGAATGTGGATGACCTGATCAAATTCCTCTCCCGACCAAGCAAAAAGAGGCCGCGCACCTCGTCATTTGATCTGTGTCACGTAGAGCTTGCCGACATGCTGGACTTTCTTAATTCATGACGCGATTCTTTAATTCTGAAGTCAAATGCCGATGAACTGTGTCTAATATGCCAATAAACGTGATTAAATGCCGATGAACGCCTTTTTCTCGTGAATTCAGATTACACTCATCTAGATCATATAAAAGCATGAAATCATGCCAACTTTTTTTGAAAACACGCCATCATCGGCAAGTTTTTCTTCACAATTAAGAAATCACTACATTTAAATGCCAATGAACGCCTCAATTTGGAGCACGGTGTAAAAAACTCGGTCTGAATTCGAAATCACTAAATCATGTCACTTTTCGTGTTCATGGGTGGCAAAATTCTGAAAACCTAGATGAATCTGAGGACAAAAATATTCACAATTAAGAAATCACTACACTTAAATGCCGAGGTCGTTTTCTCAATATGCCGATGAACTCTCGATTTTGCAAGGGGGGGTCTATGGGATTTTTCTTGGGAAAAAGCGTGAATCATGCGTTTCAAAATAATATTATTTATTGGTTAAGAGACAAGCGTCCAAAGTTGAGTGGCGCGAATGCAAGCGAGTCTTATCCATTGAGGAACAAACCCTTCTGCTACATCTCCTGCGATTACATGGCTTTGGCCAACGCATTTATCTGACACGTCCATTCTCGCTGACCCGATCTGCGCTTGGCGGATAAAATGCGCATTGGTAAACTCTGCCTGTACCCCCAGGTCCTTGATGCGCTTCAGAAGGCCGAGCACCACCTTGGTGTTGTTGGGGTTGGAGATGAGAATCTTGAATCCTGTAGTGTCTGGATCGAAGGTCGAAAGCATGTCTGCCACGCCTTTTTCCAGCGCGCCTTTCCGGAAAACGTCCACTCCTACGATGGAAGGAAGGTCTTTCCCCGACAGACAGATGACAAACGCAGAGTCGTCTGCACGGAAGAACTCGACAAGAACGGACACAGTTTGCATATTATTTGTGATTAGTTAATTTCAACAGGGTCTCTATATACAACCCACACCGCGCCGGCGGAGTTATCTATGTCTCCTCCAAACACCGTGGTAATATTTCTAACGCACACAGACCGCCCTTGATGGACAAACCCTGTGCTGTTTTGTCCCACGATCCGCCGCACTTCTCGCCAAGAGCTGCTGGTTAGTTTATACACATAGACTGACCCGATAGCACCAACGCCGGTCGCCCCTACAGCAAGATAATCATTCCAAAGGTGGACGCTCGACCCTTGGTACTGATTTTCGCTTGGGTTGCTTCCCACCAACCTCGAGTGCTGTGTCCACACTCCACCGCTTCTTGTATACACGTAGACTGCACCAACATCTCCGAGGTTTTCCCGCTGGGACCCGACAACAAGCGTGTCTCTCTGTAACGATACACTGAACCCGAATCTAGGAGCGGATCCAATGTACCCAGACGGCACGATTTTACCACCTTGTTGTGACCATACTCCTCCGCTTCTCGTGAAAATCCATACTGCGCCGAAAAACGAATTGTCCTGGTGTCCGCCGATCGCAACGGTGTCCCCCCACAGACTAACACTGAACCCTTGAATCGATGTTCCTGTGTTACCGCTACCTACAAGTTTTGCACCCTGTTGGGAGTACAACCCCGATGCGTTTCTGACAAATATCCAAGTAGCGCCTATAGCATTGTTATCCGTGTATCCACCTACCGCTACGGTATCTCCGTGTATCGATACCGAGATACCTTGACCGGATATCGAACCAGAAACGCCTGTGCCGATTAAGATTTGTTTCTGGTACCAGGTCGACACCCCGTCCCATTCGTACATTATCGTGCATCCTATCTGGTTGCTGCAGAATTCTGCACCTACCGCTATGGTAGTGTCGAAGATGTCGACACTCACACCTTGGTATGAACCTGGATCTACGCCAACTGCTTGTAAAGGACCTGCTTGGAACACCCAAACTATCCCCACACGACGGTAGATCCATATCGCGCCGTTAGAGGACGCGAATTCCGAGGATCCGACGACCAGCACGGATTCATTTTGGTTCATGGAAACGGATTTTCCAAATTTTGAAGCTGGTGCCGGGGAAGGAGCGGTCATTTTAATCTGTCTTGTCCATCTACTGTTTTCTACATCCACAGGACGGTAACTGTGACCAAAAATAACCGTACTAGACATCACTTGAACCGGCTCTTGCCAAAGGACATCTGATGTGTCGAGCACATTTGGAGAATATCCCATCACAGTACTTGTTCTTATTCGGAGGAAAGCCCCTACCATAGACTCCGCCCCGACTCGATTGACAAACACGATACGGTCAATGTCTCTAAAATAACCAGACCCAAAGTAGATGATCCAGTACGGATTGCCCCCTGCGCCATTAGTATGGCTGAACGTGGCCGTGTTTCCGTCCACAGCGGCAGTTCCTGGGTAAGTAGGGCTCAGGGTCGATTCCTGGCCGAGGAAATGATATCCCAAAATAGCGTTTACAGTAGGGTTTGATTTCAGATATACCTCTAACTCGACAATCTGTATGCTGGTAGTAGTGGGCGAAAATGTCCTTTCGAGGGAAATGTAAAGGTCCTGGGTTGCGAACTGGGAGTTGGGGTAATAGTACACTGGCAGTCCTGGTGCTGTGTTGTACATTCGCTTCCTGTACAACACCGATGCCGCGTCCGACGGGTCTGTAACAGCAGTCCGTCGCAAGCATAGGTCCACGTTCTGGGCGATGGGGTCTGTCGTGCAACATCCGTCGGTTCGGGTCCACAGTGCTATCCGGTAAATGTCCTCGAGAATGTACGACGTCCCTGGCAACTTGGCTCTTATCCAAGACCTTTCTACGACCGCATTTGTAAGCGCCAGCTGACTAGTGAGAGATATGGTGTTGTACTGTCCAGCCACACTCCCATCAAAGGCTAGGGATGCAGGTGTGTCTGGAACTATAGGACCTACCCCGCCTGCATATTTGCTTGACATGGCCGCAGTTGGAACCAGTGATGGTGAAGAAACTGCTGTCAAGGGGTTGCTGTTCATGAAGATTTGAATCTCTGCTATACTGATGTATCCAGCCGCCAACTCGGTCCTTTCGAGCGAAACGTGCATTTCATTGGCTCTTGGACTGGCAGTGGGTATCGACGTGGACGGTACTTTAGGGCTGCGTGTAGGAGATTCGGATGGGTACTTGTATCCAATGACGGTAGGCGCTTTGCTTGGCCTTGACACACTTGGAGACAAGCTGGGAGAGCCGGTGGGTAGACGCGTCGGGGCATTGGAAGGCGACCTTGAAGGCGACGAGATGACAGGAGCGACGGAAGGAACTTCGCTTGGGAAGGCTGTGGTTGGGATAATCGGACTCCTTGTGGGGAGGATAATCGGTTTGATGGAGGGGGAGATTGTCGGCCTACGCGTCGGGTTCTTGGACGGGGAGCTCGTAGGAGTGGACTGTGACGGTGATTTTGATGGCGAGCCAGATGGTCTGGACGAAGAAGGGGATCGCGTCGGGAATCTGGAAGGGGCGTTGCTTGGAGCTGACAGCGACGGTGATTCAGATGGGGTTAGAGTTGGCCTGGAAGTGGTTGGGGATTGCGTAGGGCTCTTGGAAGGAGAAGCCTGGGTTGGTGTCAAGGATGGGGCAGTCGTTTGGCCGGGTATAGAAGGTGATTGAGTTGGTCGTTTGGTAGGGCTCTTCGAGGGGGAGATGAACGGTCGTTTGGTAGGGCTCTTCGAAGGGGGGATGGACTGCGTTGAATTGAACATGGGATTCAAGCATAGACAGAGAACTGGGCGTTTTTCAGAGCAGTCCACACTGTCTTTTCCGAGCAGCGGATCGGTAATCTGGCCTCCCGCACAGTAACCAACGTCCGTCCAGTTTCGACAAGCGTACCTTTCTCCATACCATACAGAACCATTGAACACGGATGAAAAGTTCGATGTTTCGTACAAGGCATTGATCGACGAAGCGATCGTCGCACTCAGGTTATTGACTATGGTATGTCCGCTCCACTCATCGGATAAAGGCATAGTGTGTAGCCATGGCGAGCGCTTACTACAACTCACAGAAGATGTGCATATTGTAGTGACGCTAAAATTACCGTATACCTCTGTCTGAGAACGGTACAGCAGTATATCTGCCGCGGCGAGAAAGGGTGCGAACAAAAGAAACATGGGGATGTCGCGCGTTATTTTGTGATTAAACTAAGCTCTTTCGACGTATGCCATACAGGACACGACAGGTCTCGCAGCCTCTCTTAAGTGAGGATTGTCTACGATTCGGATGCGAGTAAAGAGTTCCTTAAGACGGGCGCCCAAACGAGTATCCAGATTGCACATCATGACGTCAGTTCGAGGAGGGTTGATGAATTCCGGCAAGGATCGCGACTCGGCGACGAACCGCACGGCTCGGGCAGCGCAGTCTTTTTTCGGAAAACTGGTCTCGTTCACTACATGCGGTCGAATGGCAGGGTCTCCTACCAGCGCTACTGCGTACACCCTATTTGTGCGCGAAGAGTATTCAAAGAGTATAGACAGCATTTATTGTGGTTAAAAATCCTTCCACATGCGAACCGCCTGGACGCAAAGGGCCCAGCGAGCCAGGTTCCCAGGGGGAGCACAGAACTCCTCGCCTCGTAAACCGACCTTGATACGGGAAAGGTCCACCGAATCAACCGTCCACCGAGACGTAGAATCCTTAAGTTCGCCCATTTCGACCGCGCTAGGGACCATTGATCTGGCCCATACGGGAATCTGAAGGAAGTAGAACTGGGGGTTAGGGAACAGCTTGGCCACTCCAGCGAGGATTTCATGATTACCAGCTCCTATAATGACAGGAGTGACAGCGCCGTAAACGCACACGACTTGGTTTGTGTCATAGGCCACGAAAATTTTGGTGGCTTTAGGGTCCATTATTTGTGATTAAAATAAAAGCGCCACGGAGACGGCCCCTACAAAAGCTCGCCTAAAGTCCCCCCTTTCCTGGGGATTCGAGAGCTGACTTTCGAGCTTCTCCACTAATTCCTTGCGGCTTTCAGCAATCTCTCTCGCCACAAAGACCTTGCCGGCAGCGACCATCTCCATGACCTTGTTGAAATTTTCACGAGTTTGGTAAGTGCCTGGAGATCTTGCCGGAGGAGCCTCGTATACATCGCAACAAGCATGTTTTCGAATATCCGCGAGAATCCATGGACGTCCATATCCTAACTCTGGTTCCATGTCGATGAAAAGTTTCGCCTCGGGGCTCATACGAGGTGCGATCATATCATTTATATGACTAACCAGTCCTCTTGTTGCATAATCAAACACGTCCAACCCAACAATGTAAACACTGTCCTCCATTTTGTAACAGCTTATTATTGTCGAAGTACCGGTATCTATATAGACACGAACGTCTTTATTAAATAGAATCGTGGTTGCGCCTACGGGTAACTTGATTTTACGAGAAGGCACGACGAGTAGATCTACTTGGCGCAACACTTCGGCGCTGCCATCTACGCCATTTTCGATATGGATTGTCAGCTCGACCATTTTACCAGTCTCCTTCGAGGCTCGGATAATACACTCGAGAACTTTGACACCTAGATTGCTCTTGTTAAAGATTTCGCACCAAGCCTTGTCCGATGCGCCTGGTGTTCTCAGCGCTGCCGAGAGAACGAGATCGTCGGTGGAGTTGATTTTATTGACCCAAATGTAAAGCATTTTATTTGTGAAAGTCGTTATTAGGTGTGAAACTTTTGATACATGGGCTCGAAGGTGAATCTGAGCCGCGAGCGCATGATACGAAGGAAAGTCTGTGCAATGTCATCCATCTTCTTCCCGCCAGCCTTGCCGGTGTACTGAATCGAGTTCGGCTTGTTCACAGACTCACTGACAATGACTCTGCGCTCATAGTCCATCATCTGGCGCATGAATTTCTCGAGCAACGCTGCTGGTTTCGGGTCGGATGTCACAAACTGGTCGATGATCCGCACATCCCCTGCGTCCAAATGCCCTCTTGTGATTTCAACCATCTCCCGCTTGGCCTCTGGACTGGTGTACGTCCCAGGCTTTCTTCCCAACTCGTTCATGCACGCGATATTGCCGAAATTCCTCTGGACAATGAGCTGCGCATCCCCTGCAGTGTATCCCGTACCTGATTCTGCATCCAGCACGATGGTGGCGCCAGAAAAAGGGGCCATTGCACGGATCCTACGAATGTGCTCGATAAGGATGGGTTCATAGTCCTCTGTAACCACTGCGTCGATCGCATCAATGCCTAATATAACTGTTCCCATGGGACCTCCGCATATGCTAAAGATACAGTAATCCGACCCGCGCTTCTCGGATATCTTGCTTCCTGCAGATGGGTCAACCGCCACATAAACGTACCTAACTGGCTCGTACAGCGTAACTCGCGGCATGGTTATCATCGCCCGGATGCTTCGCTCTGTAAAGCATTGGTTACCGTGCTCCATGTCGACGATTCCAAAGACATCCCTTATGCGCATGTCGTCGTCCTCTTCTCCGTAAATAGATTTCACTAGATCGCTGTTGTCCCCTAAATGGTCCGGCACAAAGTCCTGGTTATGCACACACACGTCCTTCACTCCCTTGTCCAGACAAGCCTTGCAGATGAACATAACCTGACATACGTCAAAGAACTCGTTCTTTGTCATCTTGTTGAACAGCGCAGTCGGCTTCTTCCCTGGGGTAGAGACGGCAACGATGGCGGTGTTGTTCACATTAAGGACGGGCGTCATCACATCCTTTACTATATTCTCCGGAATGTACGCGGCCTCGTCCAACACAAGGAGCACGCATTTCATGCCACGCAATCTACTCGAGTTAGTGCCTGCATCTGTGGGGGGTTAGTGTGCCGTCTGAAGAGGAGAGGGTGTGGCAAAAACGTGTTATCAAGTTAGTAAATCGGCTCTCCTTCAAACACTATCGACAGCACTTCGCTGTCTAGCATGCTCTGTCGATGCTTTTGCTTCATGACTGGCTTCATCTTGTCCACTGCAATAGAATGTAGGTTTCTGAGACGGTTGTATATCTCCGAAAGCGCCCCATTGTGGCTCCAGGGCACGCTCTTGAAAAAAATGGAGATGTCACCGATCTGTTTGAGTTCGGCGACCCCCGTCTCGAGAACTTTTATGCTGGCGTCGATTTCTTGAGGGTCCTGGTACTGGATCTCCATCTCCATCTTCTCGAAATAGTCGTCAGAGTCCCACTTGACCCGATCTGTTCTGGCTTCTCTCAACGCATGTTCCACCACCATCTCCTTTGACCGTACACTTGAGCAGAATTCGTCCAGCGGCTCAGGTTCCGCATTCGAGCTCAAGAGCTTTTCCCACTCCACAAAGGTGCACTTGGTGGGCACTCTAACGCTGAGACGAGAACGCTTCCCGGGTTGCGAGTAGGACATGATCATGTCCACTAATTCGCTGTCCGTGAGATTGGATTCTTCGACAGATCGCTTTCTAATACGATCCATAATGTGTATCATGCACAACTTGAACACCAATTGGAATGTGCTGTTGGCATCACTTGCTTCCGGAAAGACCTCGCTGATCTTTGCACATATGTTGTTGTAAACGATCCTGGAATGGAACTCTTTGCTAGCGACGCCCTCTAATCGCTCGTATATAATGTCTGACAGCTGAAGATAGCTCCTGAACAAACTGTCCTCCAGCACCCTCTTCACCATGGGGAAGTCTATCAGAAAGAACAGCGACTTGAGGAGATCGACCCGAGCCTTGCTAAACATCCGGGTGCTTATCTGCTCATCATTTGGTTTGAATGCAGAAGCCTCGTCGCTAGTGAGCATTATATTCACCGTCCGGAGGTCATTCGCGACCATGAAGATGAGTTCAAAGGGCGGCGAGTATTCCGAATCGTCTAAAAGTCTGGCCACATCGGGCATGGCAGCCTCCACCAGTCTGATTTGCGCATAGTCTGCATAGATCTTGGACGTTTTCGAAGCCCTGACAAAGTTAGGCTCAGAGGTTGACACGGATGGCAGATTCTTGACAACCTCGTCCATCTTGTTTGTCGGCTCAACATAATTATTGCGCACGAGGTGGTCTGTGAAGGCGAACAGACATACCTGATTTGTCCCGACCAAGAATTGTTTGTAGAATACTGACTTCTCAAAGCTCCGCAAGCCCTTGAATAATTCTACAGCGCGCGCCACTCCTTCGTGGTAGCTACGCGTCTTAATAAACCCTATTATTGTGTTGCATTTGTGAAGCTGCGTTACCAGCTCGACCAAGTTGACGTTCGTTAGCTGTCCGATTCTCGTTTCGAGGCGGTGGTCGAGGCTGATCTTTGACAACTTGAGCGCCTTGTGGACAGTCTTCGGACACACCCGTTTGGACAGCGAGCTTATGATCTCTTGAACGGCGGCGTCATGCTTGGTAAACGGTTCAAGGACCTGCGCGGTGAACTCGATGGCACCTTTCGATCTGATAAGAGTCACGATCTTATCTTGGTTGCAGCGTGCATTTTCGCGATAAATGTGCGCCGCGAACCGTTCAATCTCCTCGCGAAGGGTTGCGATTTCTCTCCAGGACATGAAAAAAATTGTGAGCAGAGACGAAAAACATGCGAATTATTTTACGCGAATATACCAGCACCGCGGCCCTACTCGACCTCCGCTCTTTCTCTCTTATAAGGGTCAAACTCGTCGTCGAGCGGATTGAAGTTGTCAATCTCTTCAACCAACTTTTCTTCGTCGTCAGACGCTGATCCAGCAGAATTAGCATCTGGACTCTTGGGGCGAACATTTTTCGCGGCAAACTTTGATCCATAGTGGTTCATCATAGCTTGTTCTTTGCTAATGTAAGGTTGTTTTGCAGCCTGTTTGCCCCCGGGTGGTGGCGGTTGTTTCCCTCCAAAGAGTGGCAGTTTATTAAAAACGCTCTGGGCAGCACCAAAAGCATCCTTTGCAAAGGTGAGAACTTTACTTCGCTCTTGAACGATAAACGTCGCCAGTGGAGCGATATACGGAGCTTCTTCCATATCGACTTCGCCCAATAAACGAACCGCTCTTAAAAGCATGTTAAGGCGATCACTGCGAGCGTTGACAATGTTTATCGAATCGCCCACCGCGTTCAACTCCTCCTTGAGATCCTCCAATGCGTCGATCTCGTCCGGGGCGAGAGTCTGAATTTCCTCTTGTACCATGAAAGATCTATTCTCTAGAGCCTGTTTCATGTTGGCCATATCTAGTTCGTAATCATATTCATCCCTCTGCGGTTCTGGAATATTCTTGCCATAAATAACTCGCATCCACGATCTGTACGTTGGTATATTCGACTCTGGAACCTTAATGTCCCTGATCCGCTTCGATTCCGTGCTATACTCGGTGATATGCTCCACCAACGAATGATTGAGAATCACACCATCCTTGTCCTTCAACTGAGGGTATTCCTCCGCCAATAAATGGGCAATGCACTGGATGGCATATTGGTATAATGCAACAATAGCTGTATAAGGATCCTCTTCTGTCGGAAGAGCGCTCTTCAGATGGATTTTAACATCTTCCAGTAAAATCAACGCGCATGTCTCTGCGTCATCCCCTGTCGTGATTTTCATCAGCACTCTAAACAACACAATGTGGTGCGCGGTCCCAATAATTTTTTCAAAGACGGGCGTTCTCATCATAAACTGGCACGCCGCGCCAAACTCTTTGAGCGAATCAATGTATTTCGGCTCGATATCAGACGGGGGAGGTCTAGCGCAAAGTGCGATGCTTGTAATCACCTTAGCCCACTCCCCCTCAGAGCCATCTCCCATCACATAAATCTCGTCATCGGTCATCTCCTTCTTGAGCCGATTTACAATGATCATCTCTAGAATTTCAACATACACTAAAGATGTAAACAGGCTTGTCCTAAATACGGAATTGAGAAAGTGTACTGGTTGGATAGGTGCCAATAAAATCCCAGAGTCGGGATCAACCTCTCCACACCTATATTTATCGCAGTAAATGTTGATGGCAAACAGTCCGCCGTTCAGCCGAAAGTCCGACTGCTCGCCGCTGAACAGCTCGTTCACAAAAATTCTATCGGATGGGAGTAGGGTCGCCATCGCAGAATTTGGCCGATCTTGGCCGATCTTGTAGATGTTGCGCAAACTATGCACCCTGCCCATTACATTGTTCAAGAGCGTAGGGGTGATCTCTCGTTTATACACTTCAAGGTAGGTCCCCATTATAGGAACAATGTTCTTTTTGAACACGCTGTTCAGACGCTCTCGTGCAAAGGATGGGTTCTTTGTAACTCCCACGATACCGATAATTTCCCTGTAATTCGAATCAAGTTTTGCTCTAGTACTCACGCCTACACGAGTCTCTTTATTAGTCGCAGCCTCTTTGCGTCTTTTAGTCGCCCGCTCAACCGCCACCATTTCCGGATAGGCACGGGCTCTTAGGTATTCGAACATTTTTGCGATGTCATCGCCCAAATCCTTCAACTGATCGAGGGAGTTCGACTCGGGACCAGCCATGTGAACGGGGTTTTGTGAGGCGCTGGAAAACGAAATCGTTTTGTGCATGCCCACAAATCGGAACATGTCAAATATACGCTCAAGAAAAGAGATATTCGAGGCGCAGTACAAGACATCCGGGCCTTACGAAGCCGCCAAAAACGATCCCAAGCATAAGAAAAAGATAGAGTGGGTGGAAGAAACCTTTCAGGCGCAGTACGAGAACGAGTCTAGTGAGGAAGAAGAAGTGCCGGACTCTGAGCAAAATGTGCGGCGAAACATGACCGAGCTGGAAAGGATAATGGCGGGGCTTAAGGAGAAGCAGCAGTCAATCACAAAACAGATAGCAGACCTAGACAAGCAGATCAAAGGCGCGAGTGCCATTCTAGAGACTACCAAAAGGGGTGTAACGAGCGTACTAGAGGAGCTCGGAGAGCGTAGACTAAAACGACAATGTTTAACAGATTAAATAGTTTCACAAACATGGACCCGTCTGAAGACCTCACAATGATAAAAACGCTAACCAAACAGAGCTCGGTAGAGATTACGCTCCCGTGCTTTAGACTGAGCGGCGAAACGCTGGACTTGACAAAGCAGGGGGATGAAACCGTGACCGTCTATGGCGTGAAGCCTGTGGATGCATACAGCTCATTGGTGATGACGCTTCCCGCCGTCAGGATACAAAAAATCTCCGAGATCATCAAAAACAGCGGGTCTGGAGACTGTGTACAAAAACTCGTTACATACCTCGCCGAAGAAGGAAGATACGCTTGGCTAAAGCAGGATGGAGAAATCTTATTGTGTCATTACGATACAGATGGCAGCGCCTATTCGTTTGTTTGTCCGGTTGCCGTGCGGCTCGGAGTTTCGGACCCGGACGTTGATATTCTCACCGCGATGCTTTCTACCTTAAAATAATAACTACTCGCCACAAATGTCGTCAAAGAGAAGTAAGCAGAGCGCACCAGCATTCCTCTCCGAGCTCCTTTACAAAACCGCGCCGGAGGGCACTGTCTGCGCCCACAAGTCGTTCGTGCTCCGGAAAAAGCATCTCGCGGAGCTAGAAGAGTTCTACGGGGAGCAAGTGTATATAACTGCGGATGAGAGGGGTATGGTTATCGAACAAGATCGTAAAATGAGCGAAGATCAGGTGGAATGGCAAGACACGAGAATGTGTATGGAGAGCGAGCCGAAAATACCATCAGTTGAAGAGTGCGTGGCGAAAATTCACCAAGGCGTGTGGAAGAAGGTGTTGGTAAAGCTCGCGCAGTACTTTGATCTGAACAAGAGGGAGCCGAAGATAGAACCGTCCCCCGACAAGGAGGGGTACCTCGCCACCGGCGAATGTACGTACGTGCACTTGAGCCAATTAAAGCTGCTGGACGCGGACAAGAATGTGGTTGATTTTAGGGTGTTTTTTAGAAATGGCGCGATTTGCGTCATGGCAGATGTTAATTTAAAGCACTAGTCTTCCTCTTCCTCAGACTTTTTCGGCTCTTCCTGCTCCTCCACTTTTCGCTTACCAGACTTCTTCTGCTTTCCATCCCTGACCCGTTTCTTCCCGAGGTTCATCCGAGATGAGTGGATTGCGCTTATCTTCCCGGCCTCCTCGGCGGCCACCTGTTGCGAGATGAGGTCCTTGTCTAGCATGTCGTAAAGATTCTTAAATGTAACGAGCGATCTAGATGGTATGCTCACAACTATGCGTTCTTCGGGTGAATCGGAGTATATCAGCGAATGCACAAGCTGCATCGCAGCAGAAAGATCGCTTATAATCGTGGAAACTGTAGTCGTAGTAGAAGCCCTCGCTTCGTCTACTGCAGCTTCTGACCTAGAGTGAAGACCGCCTGTATCGGCCTCAATGTTCTGATAGGACATGCTCATGGTCTGGTCCACGAGCCGATGGAACTGCTTCTCGCGGTACTTTATCTGCTCAAACAGCTGCACGCTTGGCTGATCGTCCGATCTCTTGGTAAGCGAATGGCCGATAGGGACATATGCCACACCAGTACGTTCGTCAAACTCGATGTGAGGGTGTGAAGGGCCGTTGAACCCGCTCTCGTCGGGTCTAAACTCTGGGTTCAACAGATCGTTGCTTCTAGCACTCTCTACCGTATGTTGAACGTTGGTTGGCATGACAGTTCGCTGACAGTACATCCACGGTCGTAGATATCCGTTCCATAGCGCGGCTTCCTTGGTTTCATATGCCCCGAGCTTTTTCCACTCCTCGAGAAGGATGCCTGCGTCGCTGTCGATAATGTCAGAGTAGGGACTCGGGCCCTTTTTATAGATAAAGTGAAGCACGTATACCTCGTCGTCGCGCGCTCCAAACTTGCTGATCTGGGAAACGCTAAACTCGACGTTTCCAGTTTCCTGGTTTATGGTGGGAGTGACTTCAAAGCTCCCTTCGGGCAACGCTTCTGGAACGCGCTCCTTACGCATCTGTGATTCAACCTCAAACTCGGCCTCCACAATTCGGAACACGCAAATACCGATCGAAGTTCGGTGTCTGTAAGCGTCGGCGAGGAACGGCGCCCAGAAGCGCTTGTGAATATAGTCCATGAGAGATGACGGTTTCTCTCCCGTAAGGTATATCGCTTCTAGCTTGTCGAACTGGAGAAGATTCATTCTCGCGTCAGATACTGCCCTTACATACCCCCGACTCATCATTTTGAATATGTCTGCAGAGTTGGTCTTTGCAGCCGCCCCGCTCATCAGAGCGAATCCGTTGCCGAACTTGGCTGATTTGGTGATCTTCATCCGTCCTCACAAAAAATGTGCAAATGCAAATCGTCCGGGTGCAAAAACGGGCACTGCCCCTGCTTCAAAATCGGCGCCAAATGCGGGGACGAGTGTGGCTGCCAGAACTGCACTAATCAAGCGCCGCCGCCAGTTCAAGTGCCAGAAGAAGAACTGAGAGTCATGGTCGACAGCCTGCTCGACGATGTAGAGATTTTTAAAAAGCCCCTTGTATGCGTCACTTGGAACATGTGCCATTTCTCGTCCTTCGTAGGCCCCTTATCGAGAATGACAACGCTTGCGTTCGAGAGCATCCTTCATACCCACAACCCAGATGTCGTCGTGCTCCAAGAGTTTCCTGCATCCACAGAAGCTCACCGAATCAAGCTCCTCCGGAAGATGGTGGGGGATCAGTACGAATGCACGTATAATCAAGAGCATGTATTTATCTGGAAGCTACGCACGGTAAGGCCGTTCAAGCCGCAAGTGGACGACTTTATTCACCTCATTCATACAGATCCGGTGAGGCCTGCGGGAACCATGCGTCTATTTCATATCCCCAGCAAGGAGGTGCTCGCCGTGACATCTATCCACCTTAGCAGCAAGAAGGCTGTCGCGCGCTCCGAGCTAGAAAAGGTGTTTGCCAACTATGAGAAAATAACAACGGCTCGATTCGGCGCCGAGTCAAAGGAATATGTGCACTTGTTGATGGGAGATGTCAACTTCAATCCGCACCGAGAGCGAGGTGCAGTTCCTGATGACTGGATGGTATGTGGCGACGCCCACACAAAGACGTCTGTTGGAGGCAACGGGTACGATTTTGTGTTCATCAACCGGTCCGCTGCCCCGCGAATCAGCGCATCCACGTACGTGTTGGTTCAACAAAAGCCCAAGAACGCCACCCTTTCTTGGACTGGCATCTCGGACCACGACCCTGTGATCCTTCACTTGTCGTTTTTCCGGAAGGACGCCTTCACAAAAGATGGCTAAAAACGAGTGCGGGAAAGTAGTGGACTTTTTCGCGAGCCGCGCCAGCACCACCCTAAAGAACCCCATTCTAGACGTCCTCAAGCAGCTTGTAAATGATCTGGACTGTATGACCGTAAAAAAACCATCGACTACAGTATCACAAGCCACATATGGGTACATGATGTTTGACACCAGCGCCGAAGACCCAGAGTACAAGGAGCAGTACCCGGAGTTCAAGGACGAGCTCGGGAATTTTGCCGCCATCCAGATAGACAAGAATACTGCTCCGAATGGCATCAACAACCACATCTTTCTCCCCAATGGATGTCATATCATGGCTCCATTAAGCAAGTTTCATGACAAACGGGTAGCAGGGGAAAAGAAGCTAGAGGGGTTTGCCGCGCAATACGTAACCATCCTTTCGTTCTACCAATTTTTCCAAGAAAACAGACAAGCGTACATCTCAGAGATAGCCCCGCTACTTGGCGAGCGCGGGGAGGAGGCCGCTGGTCTCATGATTGACGAATTTGTCGCCTTCTTCAGCCCGGGGTTCGTCGAAGCGTATAAAACTCGCGCATAATGTAACGTAAATCACAAAATGAGCCTTGAAAACGCACCCCTTGTCTTTGCACCCTTGCTTATCCAAATCGCGATTTCGTACACTCTCGCCAAAGCGCATGCAAAAGCCCCTCAGATCGCCTTCGCCGCCACACTCGCTTGTGTAAACCTTCCTTCCGTTCTGAGTATCCTCTATTTCCGCGCGACCGGGAGCGAACATGGTCTATTTGTCGAAATGTGGCTCATCTGCGCATTGATCCTCCAGCTCCTCTTCTACTACAAGGTGGAGTGCGGAGATTCCTTGACGAACGTGCACTACGCAGCGGCGTTTTTTGTTTTCATGAACGAGTTTACATTCACTCTAGGCGGGTGGTTCGGACATTCGCTCCTTACGATCGCGGCTTGCTTTTTGGTAGTGAAAATCCTCGCCACGACAGTTCTGGTTGAGTACCCCCAATGGGACGCCCCTGTGTGGAAGTACATCATCATCTCGGAAAACCTGTGTTTAAGCATGGCCACTCTCGTGTATATATGGTCAGCTACCGTCATGTGGCCCGTCCCCGTAGCTCTCGTTTTGATCCCATATGCATTCCCGTTGGAAAATGCAAAACTCGCCTCTATAGACCCTCAACTGGGATGGGGATCGGTCGCTCCAAAGGTGTATGTGACTGAAGTAGGGGAAGACGAATAGCTTTTATTAGATAATCGAGTGGTAAATCTTCTCTTCGTATAGCGCACCACACCCTGGACTCTCGAGCTGTTCGGAGATCCACGTAGAATGAGCTACCGCGGTACTGTCGTCCAAGTGCCCTGATAATTTTTTCGTGACGCGAAGCCATGCGTCTAGATTTCGCATGCACACAAACTCCACAGCTGCAACCGCGTCCGCGAGTGTCATTTTGCTCAGAATTGCCTTGGCATCACTCTCGTCGATGTACACCATATCTTTCCATAACACCAGCGGAAGGTCTGCTCCACTAACATCTCCCCTTGCGTTACTTACTACATCGGCGAGCTGCGTTAAACCACTCTTAAGGAGCTCATTGTCGATGGATATCTTCTCGAAAGACTCGCTCATCCCCTTGACGTCGTCCCATCCCGTCGCATTGAACTTTTCTCCGTACAAGTTCTTCGCCCCGCCCAAAAACTCTGACCAGTTAGACTCGTCCTGTTGGACTCTGAATGCGCGGTAAATGTACGCATAGTCGCTATCGTCGAGCTTTTCTTTCTGTAATATGTTCTGGAGAGAAAAAAGCCCCTCCCGCTTCCACGTTCGTAACAACGAGCCAGCGTCTCGTGGGGCGTGTCTGACCCAATTGACAAAGGCCTTTGCCGATTTCAGGTGGAGCCCATATCTCATAAAGTGGGCGACCTCTGGGCTGCAGATCAAGGAAATGTCTTCCAATGACAACAATGGTACGCGCAACGTAGGCTTGTGATCGAGCCGTTTGAGGGTCTCTATCCACTGAAACTCCATCAACGACGGCACCCTTTTCTGCAATGTAGAAGGAGGGCTCTGGCTGTCTATCGCGACCACAACACATTCCTTCCATGCGTGACGCGTATTTTCGTGGTGAGGAAGATACCCTTGGTAAACGACAATCGGATTGCTTATAGTCATTTCCGGAGTGTGCGGACTGAGTTCCTCGTCATATTCGAAGAAGTAAGTGGTTCTCTCCGCGTTGGGGGCGTTGACCACGTACATCTTTACAATGAGGTGGTTTGGGCCGAAAAACGGAAGGGAGCCGCGCCCATTCATCAGTCCGGGGCCATAGGGGT
>JACCDG010024460.1_pt1 | contig 37517 bp, 62 predicted proteins | sample 7442471 | NCBI WGS metagenome assembly JACCDG01 (sample SAMN15323444, study PRJNA562643) | freshwater metagenome | isolation source: river surface water | place: USA:Blue River Watershed | collected 2017-08-17 | reverse complement strand
TTTACTTTTTTGCAGCTATCACAAATCATTTATGCCCCTCTACGTTAATGTACTCATCAGGTAGTAAGGTGTGACTCACAGGAAGCTTTAAATACAAACCCTCTTTCGAGGATTCGAACTGCCTTATTCTTTATATTCGGCAGACCCCTACGAATCACAATTTACTATCCGATGTTAATTTGCTACTCCCCTATATTCACCTCTAAAAGTTAATAAGAGGTGAGATAAGAGACTAAAATGGTTTTTTATCTTCGTCTGTTTTTTTATCCAACCATTTGATTGTTTCATCAATCATGTCAAGCGTGACATTTTCAACAAAAGCTAAAGATCTTAAAGCTACTTTTTGGTTAACGTCCATTTCAATGACTGTTCTTTCATTAGAATCAAATTTTCCAGTTATTTCTAGTTTTAGGTGAAATTTTGGTTTCATATCTATCTTTCTAGCCATACAGCTATTTTTACTAATAAGGGATAAATCAAGCGTTCTAGGTAATCAATAATGTTCATATTCGCCTTTCACTATTATTTATACACCTTGTATACCTAGTGTCAACTACATCTTTTTGAGCTTATCCAGTTCTTTAACCGAGTACAGTGTGGTGTATTTACCAATCGTAAGAGGGTTTAATAATCCCTTGTCTACCCAGTTATAGATAGTCATTCGTGTTACGTTGGCGTATTCTGCCGATTCTTTAGCAGTTAACCATTCTGCGATTTTAATTGTCTTTTTTTTCATCTGCTCCCTGCATATAAACTAACTACTAATACAATAATTGCTCCGATAATCATCAACCAAGCACCTAGATTGGCTAATTCATTCCACCATTTCTGGGCTTCGATGATTGATTTACCTCTACCTATTTTGTTCATACTTTTGGTTCTCTCAGTGTATGTTTGTATGGCTGCCATCCGTTATCAAATCTAAATGTGTTCCAAAATGACTCAGGCATTTTCCCATATTGATATTCCCATTCAACAGTTATCTTTTTGCGATTTATACTTGGATATTGTCTGCGTAGTGTGTAATCAACCATTTTCTCTCCTCGTTCTTTAGCCCATTTCTCTATGTTTTCTATTGGTTGATCTCTCCACATAAACAGGTGAAATCCTCTGCTATTCATCTCATCCTCTCCACTACTGGTACTACAAATAGATATATCCCTACTAACCAGATAAGTAGAGATAGTGCTAGAGCGTTTAAGAGTGCTTTCATGGTCATTTTTTATTTAATAACCTTTCTAATAAGGGCGATGGGTGCAACATTTCATCTACCATCTTCTTAGTCATAAACTTATTCGTATGCCACGCCAAGTCCTTAACACCTCGTTTAACTTCCCACTTAATGACCTTAACTCCACGATACTCTAATCTAACTCCTGTCTTATGTCCGCAGCACTCACACCGTTCAATCACCTTAACTATTTTATAGTGGTCATAGATAGGGTTTAAGTAGTAGTAATAATGATCTGTTTCTGGTGGTAGTTTAGGTTTTTTCATTCTGGTAAGGTTTCTACTCTTTAATACCTTTCACGCTCTCTACTGCTTCGTGTAGCTCACTAGCCCAGGTGATAATCCAGTCTTTGGCAATCTCACTGTCAGTATCAGTTAAAAATATCTTTCCCTTTTCAGTTAGTTGCTCGTGCTGGTTTAGAAATAAATACTGTACCTCTTTAGGAGTGAATCCGTTTGCTTCGGCTAGTAATTTGTAACACCTCCACTGATTAGAATTGGCGTAGTAGTTGACACCTGCTCTGCCTGTCTTGTATTCATAGATCACATCTTGGTCTATTAGGTCAATAATTCCAACAAACTCAATCCAGTCTATTTGCATTTTCAGATACAACTCAGTTTGTGGGACGTAGAGTGGTTTTGCGCCAAATACTGCTGGTAAATGACCTGTTCGATCCACTTCATCACGCCACTGCTCATGCAATTGTTTTCCCTCAATCATTGCTTGGGTTGGTTGCTGTTCGATTCGGTAGTATCTGCGTACTGCCTCGTCAATGTTACCCTTTGAAAGTGGTTCGAGAACTGAAAACGAAACATGAAAACTCATTTTACCTCGATTCTGATAGCGTTACTTCTTTGTGCTTTTGTTACGCCATCGGGCAAGCTATTATGATTTTCAATCCACGCCTCTACTGCCTTTGGGTCTAGTTTGACATTCATGCATTCTGGTGGACAAACTGTCTCATCTAATAGCTTATATTTAGCACCAGACTCACTGACCGTCACCTTAACATTATCATGTACGACAAACTTCAAGCCCTCATTTTGGAGCGATTGAGACAGTGCTTGTTTAACTGCCAGCAAGGCCCCCTCAATGATCTTTTGAGCCTCTACAAGCTCTTTGATTGCCTCTTTTCCCTCTCCAGTTGAGATAAACTGTTTAGACTCTGTAATTAACTTTTCTAGTTCCTGATTATTTAGCGTTAATAACATATTCACCCTTTGAAAACTTGTTTAATTTCTCTTTTTCTTCTTCCTCTTTTTTTTGTTTTCGTGCCTCGATGATAGCAGCGGCTGTAGCAGCGGCAGTTTCCTCGATTCCAGCGGCTACTTCTGGGTCAGCATAAATATCAGCAGCAACACCCAAGAGTGAGGCGCATTTTTTTAGTGCGTCTGTGGTTGCACTCTTCAGATCGTCTGCATAGTCAACAAGTCCACCCTCACGCATTTTTTTGATTTCACTTGATCCAAACTGTTCCTTGATAATCATTGGCTGTCTAGTTGCTGGATCAAGAACGGTTAACTTACCAAGTACCCATACGCCAGTTTTAGCAGGGTCTAGTCCGTGATTTTTGACCTCAAATGACCATCCCCAACCAAACACTCTATTAAGCACTGATTGAACGTATGAGCCAGTAACATATTTGAAGTTTTTACCACCCCTACCCTTTCGCTCTCTGACGTGTTCTGACGGTGTTGTTTGTACTAAAGTGACTAGTTGGTTTTGTTTGAAAACTGCTTCTGTTATTGTGAGTGTTTTTGATTTCATGATTTCCTTATCGTAGGAAACGAATCAATCATTTCCTGCATACTTTTTTCACTTAAAAAATGGTCATCTGGTATCTTAGTTTCAATGCCATCTCTGCGATCTATAAAGTCTCTGATCTCAGTTGCTAGTGCTTTAATGCTACCGATATAGGTATCGAGTACATCCCGATCCATTTCGTGCATAGACATATTATTCACGTAGGCTCTGAGGTCGTTTACTTGGTCTACTAAGTAGTCGTATGTGGATTGCATTTAATCCTTTTTTGGTTCTTCAACCCATTTTTTTGCCTCAACAAGACAGTTTATAAGAGAATCCAAATCTTGTTTTGAAATCTCCCATAAAATAATATCTTCATCTTTTGTATATATGTTTAAGTCAATTGAATTAAAACCTTTATTAACCCTAACTTTTATCTCGTTTTCTTTAAAAATGATTTCTTGTATGTGTTTAGTTACTGGCATAGTTATTCTTCCTCCTCACCGCAAATCTGACAGATATAAGCCATTTCCCATCGCTCATCTTCGTCTGGTGAAGTTGGTCTACTTCTGAGTACTTCTTCTAGCTCAAACTGGTGTTCGTGTTCTGTCATTGTCGCCTTTCTTTGTACTGTTGATAGTATACACAATGTATAGATGAGTGCAATAGGTAAAACGCTAATTGACCGTTAACCGTACTACATTGTATGCTTGAGCGATCATGTTTAGTCTCGTACTCGACATGGCACTTAAAACCCTGACTCCCCTCTTGTCATTCGCCTTTCAAGATACCTCATAGTCAGGGTTTTTTTATTGATACAGTAAGATCTAGTTGATTTGTCGTTTTTATCGTGCCTATACTAAATCCACGTTGGACGGAAACAACGAAATAGGGCTGGACTCCTCACTCGTGATCCAGCCCTTTATGGTTATGCAACTAAAACTACTCAAAATTACTGGTCTATCAGGTCAGTTTGGCACATTCATGGTACAAGCAGAAACTGACGAAAATGACACCACTGAACTGCTCAGAGAAGCCGAGTGGATGGAAGCGGAACAGAGTGGGAGTGAAAACTGAGCTTGACACGCTTCCGTTCGATGGTGTACGTTGATTATACTTAAAAAGTTAATCGTCCAGTATATCTGGCACTCCTGTGGCAAGGGGAGTATAATGGCGCAATATAAATACCAGTTTTTTAAGCTGGATATAGAGCAAACTTGCCAAAGTATTGCGCCGATCTATATCTAGCTTAGGAAGCTGGTTTTTTTATGCTTAATAATAAACAACTCAATATCATTGAACACATAAAAAAGACTTATGGGTCAGATGATAAAACAATCATAGGTTACTGTAGAAAAAAGATTCTTTTATCACACAAAAAGCGTGGAAAAAATGGCGGGGTTGGTAGAAGAAAATACTCAAAAATGTTTTATTTGCAGATTGCAAGGGAGTTTCTATGCAAGGTTGGGTAAAACTACATAAAACTCTAAAAGATTGGGAGTGGAGAAGTGACCCAATGACTCTCGCTGTCTTTATCAATTTAATGTTGGACGCAAACTTTTCTGAAAGTAATTGGAGAGGTCAAAAACTACTTCCTGGTGAACTTATATTTGGTAGAAAAGAGTTCTCAAAAAAGACTGGTATATCAGAACAGTCTGTGCGCACTGCGTTAGAACACCTAAAATCAACCAACGAAATAACCATCAAATCAAACAACAAATATAGCGTTATATCAATCAATAATTGGTCTAAGTACCAAGATACTAACCAGCAAACTAACCAACAACTAACCAACAACCAACCAGCAACTAACCACACTATAAGAAATAAAGAATATAAGAATATATATACCTCTAACGAGAGTTTTATTTTTTCTTACTTTGGCGACCTAAAAGAAGATAATGAAAAGATTGTTGCTATAGCTAAAGAGTTTGATATTAGACCAAAAGACGTAGTATTTTGTATACGGGATATGCTCTCAAAGAGCAGTGAAAAAGAAATTGAGATCAAAAACGTCAAGGCAAAACTTAATACTTGGATAAATAACTCGATACGATGGCACAAAGTAGCCACACTAACAGCAAAAGAACAGTCTCAAAAACCAGTCAAAAAATACAAATCAATAGATGACTATTGGCTACAGGAAGAAGGCATAAGAATTATTCAAGGGAGAAAAGAACATGACCCAAAAAATCAAAGTTGAACAAGTAATTGTCGAACAACTATTCTCTGGAAAAACTGACGAAGAACTAAAAAAAAGAGATACTAAACCTGGTCTGCATACTGGCATAGGGTATGTAGACACTGACTTCGGATTTCCGACAGGCTACTACGTCATTATCGGCAATCCTGGTACTGGTAAGAGTTGGTTTGCTCTCTGGCTTACTCGAATGTTTTACAGAAATGATGGTCAAAAATCAGTTTATTTTTCACTTGAAATGAGTGAACAGGCAATCAGAACTCGTATCTTGCAGCAATGGTCTGATATTACCAAGCAAGAAGTTGAGTCTGGAGTGAGTGTTCAAAATGCAATCAACTTGATGAAAGAGGACGTTTTAGTCGTTGATACTACGTTTCAGGATACTAACCAAGACCCCTGTTTGTTTGAGGAGTTTATCGATAAGTTTTATGAGCTAGGATACAGGGTTTTTCACTTCGATCATTTGCACGAACTAATGGGCGCAAACGACAACAAATCAAACCAAACTATTACCGAGAAATGGGCAAAAGCATACCAACAGATATGCAAAAAATATAATGATATATGGCTTTTTATCTACGCTCAACCGAACGGAGCTAGCGCAAGCAAGAAGATTCTTCGTAGAACAGACATTGCAGGAAGCAAAGCAATCACTCAAAAATGTGACTACTGCCTATCCCTTAATCGCAATCTTGAACTTGATGAAAATGGCACACCAATCATTGACAAAACAAACAGAGAAATAGTTGTTTTTGTTGATAAATCACGGTTTACAACCGAGCAATACTTCGGGTTCAAATTATATTTTCACCTAACAGGAAACTTTCATGCAATCTACAACAACTAAAGAATTAGCCTACCGAATACTAAAAATTAGCAATAACAAATCATATAAAACGGAAACACGAAAAATAGCAAAGGAAGCCTACCATGCAGTCAGAAGTATCGAACGCCAGTTTTTCTCGGATGAATTATCGCAAAGCACAGATACGAGTAAAGATAATTCTTGATCTACAAGACACACTCAACAGAATGAGAGGTCAATACAAAACAGCCGACTTTTATACCAAACAATTACTTGAGATTGATGGCAGAAAATTAAAACGACAACTCGATGCTCACCTAGGACTCTACAAAAAAGAACTTAAACAAAACGGCATACACGATGATTTTATAGAAACTTTGTTATAAACAACATTTGCTACTTGCAATTTGGTATACATTGTGTATAGTTATGGGTATGAGGCGAATAAACGGACAATTCACAAAAACAAACTACACAGGTGCAGCAGTTCTCGGAGCAAGTATCTTAATGGGTGTCTTTATGTCATCTTTTAACACTCCCGAAGTTGAACTAGTAAACCCCTACGTGTCACATAACTTCCACGCTGAAACGACAAAAGGTGGTTGGGAGACTGCAACCATCGTGCCACTGAGTCAATTAAGTGAGCGTTTAAGCCCACCAGAACCTACAAAAACGGTTGTAAAAGCACCAGTTAACAAAGACTATGACGAATTATTCAAAGCCGCTTTTGGTGACAACTGGAAGACCGCCCGAGCAATCGCAATGGCCGAAGCTGGGATGAATTGGGCAAGAGAGGGCATTCACAAAGCAGGTAAATACTCATGGTCAAGCAATACCTACAAGGGAGAGTGTTCAATTGGGGCATTTCAAATCAACCTAGCATCAGACGCTTGTAACGGTAAACGTGTTCACTGGAGTAAAGCAGAGGGAAACACACTAGAGGAAAAGATTGCTTGGCTGAAAAAACCCGAGAACAACATCAAATTAGCAGTACAAATTTATAAAGCACGAGGTAATTTTACCGCTTGGAGTACCTACACCAACGGTTCATACCTAAAGTATATGGAGTAATGATGAAATCAGTAAAAAACATGATATCAAAGTGGTTGGAAAAACGCAGATATAAGTTGCCCTTGTGGTCTTTTGGCTATTTGGTAAAAAATCACTGGATTAGCCCAGAACCCATAGTTTACCAAAATGTCATGTCAGTAAGCGACATAGTGTTAAGACAGTCAAATTATGAGGTAAATAAATACATAAGAGAACGTATGGTTCACGAAATATGGGCAAAAGTTAACGACATGATGAAATATAGTCTTTACCCAGCAAAGTATGGTCGTGATGAGTATGTTGAAATGAGACGTAGAGAAATTATTGGAAATTTTGGGGAAGAATACAAATGGACTATTTACTTTACTTGGCGACCAAGAATACAAATCACAGAAATGGAAGACGTAATTTTTAGTATTAAAAACCTTGGTGAGAGAAGAATTAGAAAACAACCATTAAATATAAACTTTAACAGTGATGGATTAAGCCCCGAGGACGCTCCATATTTATGACACCACAACAAACTAAAATCATTGAACTACTACAGACTGGGGAGGGATACACAGTTGTTGATTTTCTACGATATGGCTGTGGTACTGAAGCACGAAAACGTGTGTCAGAACTACGCAGAGAGGGATATGCTATCTCAGGTAAATGGGAAAAGTTAGGTAATAGAAAATGGAAGCGGTATTTCTTGGGAGCTAACGAATGAAACAACACATAACACCAGAAGATCTTAACCAACTTTCTGAATCAGGTAAGCAGAAACTGAGAGAGTGGTATTCAATCAAAGTGCAAAAAGACATAAAAGCTAATTGGGAAAGTGGATTTATAAACCCCACAAACATATCTATCTATGAGTATTTAACTATCGGCAGACTCATTCTATTTTTAACAGAAAACGCCATGGGTGATCTTGATTTAAAAATTGTGATTAACTCAGCAGGATCGTCAGTTTGGAAATGTATTGGGGACTTACAAGATAAAAATCTAGCTAAGTTAAATACCCAAGAAGATGGGTGTGACCTCTGTGAAGCTCTCTGGTCAGCAACAAAAGAATGCTTGGAAAATAAATCACACATACACGCATTAAGATCTAAGGGTGTGGAGGTACTAAACAAATGAAATCACTACTTATTTAATTGGGAAAAAATTATGATTGATACAAAAAAAGAAGCTATAAAATTAGGTGATAGGCTTACAGAATACGCACTTAACTCAAACACAAGTTTAATGTATCTAGGAGTTAAATCACTATATGAGAACTATCAAGTATTAAAAATAGTGAGACATGCTTTCTATCTAGCTAATTTTTCAGAAAGACTATATTTATCTCAAACATTAAAACAACTGAAAAGACAGGATGAAAGTATGGAAAAATATAATGAAGCAATAGATGATGTTATTGTATTGCTTGAAAATCTTTATCAAAAAGATATTTTCCCAGATGATAACAAAAAAGGTTGAATGAAATCACTACTTATCGGTATACCAATCACACTGTTACTATTTTTTGTTATTTATAACTTTGGTGAATTGATGGCAGCGGTATTTGTACTAGGATGTGGGTTTGCCATGGCTTATTTTATTGGTGAAACAGTAATTATGATCTGGGAGAAGTGGAGGGGAAAATGAAAAAAAGAGTCTATATTTTAGTAACAAGTGATGGAAAGTTAAAACCAGAGCTTTTATGGTGCACAGAAATTGATCTTGGCAAACCCATCTTATTTCAAGAACTTGACACGCCTATGGGAAAGAGATTTGGTTTTACTCAAAACATAAAGAAATGGTGGGAGTTCTGGAAATGACCAATTATAGGGAAAAGAGAAAAATGATTAAATATAACCATGTTTGTAATAACTTATTGACTGAATCAATCAAAGCTGGAACTAAGATAATACCAACAGAATTTGGAACATTTAAGATTAGAAAAAACGGAAAATACGTGATTATCATAGATAGAGGAACACAATGGGAAGAAACAGTAAAAGCTACTCTAATAAAAAAGCTATGACTTACCAACATAAATACAAAGCAATCTTTGGACACAAACACCAACCTAACTACAGGGAAGTAGAAGTCTATGCGTTCGATCTTAAATCAGCCGTAGAAGTAGCGATGTTTATCGTGTCTGAAGAGACTAATGTCGGAGTGTTAACGAATGTGGGGATAGTGAAAGATGAAACCAGAGTCAGCAACCAAAATGCACCGTAAATTTCCTTGGTTAGCTAGAATACTAGTTTGGATATTCTATGATCATCGGTATTACGGACCAGGAGATTCGAGAAATAGCTTTACGAGAAGATTTGACACTATCCATAAATGGTTAACTAAGAAAAATATATTTTAACAAAAAATAGACCTTTTTCGTGGCCTGTAGTAGTTTATGTGTGTTTCTGCTTCACAATACGTTAGGACAGTAAGCATAGAAAGTATAGCATGACTGATATTGAATTTTTACAGTTAAAATTACAAGACGAATATACTGATATTATATCTTTAATTAAGTCTGATAAAGAAAAAGGGATAGAAAACAAAATAATCATTGGTAAATCAGAAGCTATCCGCAATATGCTGTTTTTAATTGACCAATTAGTCAGTGAGGGTTGGAACAAAGAAGCAATAATAAAAAACTATCTTGAAAAAAGAGAGAGAGACGCTCTTCCCCACTCTACCCTATCTGATAAATAATCGGTAGGGAACACCTACTTTCGGTATTTATTCGTGTGTATCGGTGTAACTTGCTAATTAGTTACTTTTGTGCTATTACATTATTGCAAATAATGCGGTAAAAACAGCTATTAAGCAGCTATGAGCAATCCCAATATCGCTAAAGACTCTCCAAAGACATGGAAAAAAGGACAATCAGGTAATCCTGCTGGCAGACCTCCTGCTGAGTGGACTTGGTCGGGATTACTTAAATCAGCACTAGAAGAAACCATCCCAGGAGATACGAGAACATATAAGGAGTTGGTTGCACAATCACTAAGAAACAAAGCCATTGAGGGTGACGTTGCTGCAATTAAAGAGTTTGGCAATCGTATTGACGGTATGCCTAAACAGTCGGTGGATGAAACACACAGTGGAGAAATAGTTATAACCATCAAAGATAGTCCATGATTGAGATAGATATTACGCTCCAACCTAAGCAAAAAGAAGCGTTTAATCTATCTTTTACCACTCCCGTTTTGTTTTATGGTGGTGCAAAAGGCGGAGGCAAGAGCTATTTAGTCAGAGCAAGAGAGCTATACCGACGAATGAAATATCCAAAGACTAAAGGGTTGATTGTACGGAAAACTTATCCTGACTTGCTTTCCAACCATATTCATAAGTTTTTTGAAGAGTACCCAATAGTAAAGAAGTGGTACAAGTCACAGGAAAAAATGATCTATTGGCCGAATGGCTCAATTACCGAGTTTTCATACTTAGGTCGCAATGACGATGTATATAACTATCAAGGTCGTGAGTATGAAGATATTTCTATAGACGAAATTACTCAACACCAAGAGTTTGTATTTAAGGTAATTCGCTCTAGCAATCGTACTACCAATAAAACGATTATGCCCACCATGCTACTTACTGGTAATCCTGGGGGTATTGGTCATGGTTGGTGCAAACGTATGTTTGTAGACAGGAACTTCAAGGATAAGGAAAACCCACAAGACTTCAACTTTGTACAAGCAAAAGTCGATGATAACCACATACTGATCGAAGCCAATCCCCAGTACAAAAAACAACTTGAGGACTTGCCTGACCACTTACGCCGAGCATATTTAGAGGGTGACTGGTCTATTTTTGCTGGTCAGATGTTTACCGACCTAACCGAGTCAAAACACCTCATTGATCCTATTCAACTGCCTAAAGCTACTCGTTATTTTGCAGGTTATGACTACGGATATAACCATCCATTTGCCTTTACCGTGTGTGCAGTGACCCCAGATGGTCAATTTTATGTCGTTTCGCATATTCGCAAACGGTTTTGTCAGCCTGACGAACAAGCTAGATTGATGTTAAAAATGCTTGAAAATAAAGGCGATGTTGTTGTGTATTGTGGGCATGATATTACCGATAACAGGGGTGGTAGAACCATTGAAGATCAGTTGCTTGACGCAGGATTTAAGAGTTCCAATCATTCGCTCGAACTAGCCGACATTGATCACATACAGGGTGTAGCAGCACTACGCAAGATGTTTTCAATCAAGCCAGATGGAACGCCATATTTACAATTTTTTAAGAACACTAGAGAGGTTTTTGACTGTATTCTTGAACAACAGATAAATCCAGATAAGCCAGAAGATGTATTAAAGTTAGATGCCATTGATGGCGTTGGTGGAGATGATTTGTACGACTCGACTCGATATGCTATCAGATCATGGACTTTACCAAGAACCCTTGGAAAGACAATTAAACCAGATACAGGTGAGGCACTTATGCAAAAACTTAGAGAGCTAAAAAACGCTCAAAGGGGGTGGCGATGAACAATAACCGTAATGCTAAAGACTTTGTTGTTAAAAACATTGAAAAAGACATTGCCGATTTTGGAATATCTGAACTAGAACTAAGATCGAGAATAACCGTTAAGCTAGACATTGAACAGTTTAATTACAAAGAGGACGAAAGTGTCTGGAAACAAAAAAAAGAAAAAACATACAAAGTAGCTGAGGTATATTTTGATGATGTGTGGTGTTGTGACATGGATGAGCGAGATATAGCCACTTCACTCAATCTAAAGTTCTTTAGGGGGTTTTTAAGGGGTTATGAGTCAGGAAAAATCAGGCTCAACAGATTTTTAGCAAGTCTTGAAGATGAAAAACAAGCTCAAATTGTTAAAGACAAAAAAGACGAAGAAAAGAGAAAAATTGATAGTTTGCCACAGTCTACACCAGAAGAAAAAGCAGCTAAAGAGATTATAAAAGAAATCGTAAAGGAGGATAATGAAAAACCCCTCAATTCTACCACTGCCACCTGATGCCACAGGAGTAGAACAAAAAATAGCACAATATGCCTATGCAAATATCTATCGTGCTATTACCAATCCAATAGATAAGTTTATCGTTGCTTTTATGTTTGATATGGGCAATGGTGTAAAAACCACAGCAGTAGCTACAGGATTGTCAAGAAAAACAGTGTGGTTATATCATAAGAGGATTAAAAAGCAGCTTGAATCATTCAAATTAGACAAAAACGACTTTTCAGAAGCAGAGTAACCATTATTGACTTAATGCTGTATATATACATGTATGACTGACAATTCATTACACCAGATATTGCTTGCCCGAAAAGAGGTTGCTGAGCGTTTTACCAAAGAACACATTGATGAGGTAAAAAAATGTATTGACTCCTATGAAGCTCAAACTCCAAAAGTAAAATCACTCGAAGAGATTATTGATCGAGATCAACGGTATCAATATACCGCTAAGGTTATTTTTGATAATGTTGAGAAGTACAGATCATCTACTTTTGAAAAACCACCAGAGGTCATGTACTCTAAAAAGGGGAAAGAGGACGAGCAAAAAGCCGAAAAAGTGTCAGTTGCTTGGGAATATCTAAAAGATAAGATCAATTTTAAGCAATTCATGGACGACACCTATACCTATTTTGCCCTAACTGGGTTTACGACTGGTCACGTTGGATATAAAAAAGAAATTGAAACAGTAACTGGTGAAGATGGTATTGACTATACAAAGTTCCTCTATGATGACCCAATTTTAGAGGAATACGACTACGAAAATGAATGGTTCATGCCTGATAGTGTTTTTAGCCCTGACGCTAAAAATGTAAGCTACTTCCGTAAAAAGAAAACAACCAAATCAGATGTATACAAGGCTTTTGATAAACAAGTCGAAGCTGATGAGTCAATTTTGAGTGACGATGTTACTGAGGAAAAAGAAAAAGTAAAAAGCGAACTAATGCGTTGTGGTGTTTACTATTACACTGGAACACTTCCCAAAAAAGAATTATTCAAGTATGTTATTGAGAGTCAGGGTTTGCCAATGCCTCAAGAAATGCCTGAAGATGAGAATGGCGGAGAAACTAAAGACGTATACTATGCAGCTTTTACTAAAAAAGAAATATTAAAGATTGATAAATCACCAATCGGAGAGCAAACTTGTGCTATTGGTCGATGGTACTCACTTCCTAAAAAGTTTTTTGGCTTTGGTCTTGGGAAATTACTAGAAGAACAACAACGTCAAGAATCTATCAGAACTGGTCAGTTAGTACGCTATGCTGACTTGTACGCTTATCCCAAACTTGCAATCAATCTCAAAGACGCTGGCACTGATCCAAAGCAGCTAATGCAGCGCAATAACCCAATTTTGACGTTTAGGAGTGATAAACCAGAGTTTTTAGTTCCACCAGGGTCAAATGGTGCTATTGCTGCCATGCAAGGTCAGAATCAGTCAGATATTCAGACCAATTCAGGTTTAACTGACATATCTAAGGCACAAACTACAAACACACTAACCACTGCCACAGGACAAACACAAGTTGCTGACACCAACGAAAAACGGGTCAAGATTGCTAGAGAAAAATATTTTGAGTTTCTCAAGCAAATAATTATCAAAGTGTTCAAGTATGCCCAGGCAGAATGGCAAGATATTAAAATAAAGAGTGTTACTGATGAAAACGGGGAGACTAGAGATGTTCAGATTAGTAAAGAGGATTTTGCAGACATAAACTTCGATACAGACATTATCATTGACTTTGAGAATGCCTCAGTTAACAAAGATGTGGTGAGACAACAAGCGATTGTGATGTACGACAAGGTGAAGGATGATCCTATTGTTGATAGAGCTAAAGTGTTCAAAAAGATGATGAAAGACGGTTTTGGAGAGAAAAACCCCGACCAATTTATTAAACAATCAACTATCACACCAGGAATGCGTTTTATGGGTGAGGATGGTCAGGAATATGTAGCTGATGAATCAGGCACAATAGTTTCGGCTCAAGATATGGCACAGACGGCACCAAGCGATGGCTCTATGAATCCAGTTGCAGATCAATCGGCAGTGCAAAGTAATCCTATGTCTCAAGCAATGAATGTATAACCAAAATACAAAACAATACGAACCAGGATGGCGACCAGACAATAACCAAGACAGCACAATCGGTGGTCTGTGGGAAGATACAGTCAATCCACATACAGGAGAACACTCACTAAAATCACACACTCTCAGACCTGTATGGGAGTCATGCAAACCAGGTGATTGCTATTTTGAGATTACTGATTCACCAAAAAGAGAAGCAACTTGTGTTAAGTGTGGCATAATAAAACATTTTATAGTTGGCTTTGATAAGTTAGTTGATGGTAAGTTTGTTTCGGTGCTGCCAAAGTAACCGATTTTTTTTTCTTTGTTATTATTCTTTCAGACCACACCTAGATAACTAGGACGTCTTAATCGGAGTACCTCATCTATGGATGAACCTCAAACATTAGATCAAGTCATGGACGCAGCTGCTAACCCAGCAGCGACCACAGACAGCACATTACCAGCAGCCGAAGCTGAACAGACTACACCTCAAAAGAGTACTGAAGTCACTGAAGCTGAGGATACCTACACTCGGATTGATCCGAAGACTTTACCACCAGAGTTGCAAGGAATGCACAAGTCTCTACTTCGTGACTACACGAAAAAGACCCAAGCCATTGCCAAACAACGTAAAGAGATTGAGGCATGGAAAGCAGAATATGAATCGTTAAAATCTGCAAAACCAGCTCCAGCTCCACAGGTGCAAGCCCAACCAGTACCAGAAGTACCAGACCCAAATTGGACTCTAGAACAATTTAATGCCTGGAACTTAGCAAAAGTTGATGAACGGATCGCTCTCAAAGAACAACAAGCATTAGAGGCACAGCAACAAAAGTTTTTGGAAAAAGCTGTGTCAGACGTTGAAGCTATGGATGAACGGCTAAATCCCGAATCACCAGCTTACGACGACACAATGCGGAGTGTAATTGGCACAAAACTTGATGTACTACTTCAAGAATATGCCAAACAAAACGGTAATGCTATGGGCTTTGACTATTTAGGTAATGCCAAAAACTTGGTCGAACAATATGAACAGTATATGGAGAGTAGGGGTCAACAAATTGCCGCCCAAAAGACAAAAGAAGCCTTTAATGGAGTAAAAAGAACTGCACCTCATGGGGTCAACAGTTCATCAGCTCCAAGTAAACCAGCAGGCGGAATGAGTCTTGATGAGGCACTTGATGACGCATTCTCTAAAACATAAAGGAAACTATGCCAATTAACATTGGTCAACTCGCAGCAACTACGCTGCAAAACTATCAGAAAAGCTACGCCGACAACATTGGCCGTGATGTGGTTATTTTGAATCACATGAAAGCTAATGGAATGGTGCAGATCGAAGAGGGTGGTCGTGAAATCATCATGCCTTTGGAATATGGCAACAGCACTGCTGTTGGTACCTACAGTGGTACTAGCACCGTGGTCAACCCATATCAAGAGGGTATTGATGCGGCTGCTTGGGATTGGGTCAACTACTACGGTGGTGTCTCTATCTCAAAGGATGATGAGCTAAAAAATAACGGCGAATTTGCTGTTAAAAAACTCATCAAAGCCAAAATCAAACAGTCTGAGCGTTCACTCAAAGAAAAAATTGAGTTAGATATTCACACTGGTGCAGGTGGCACTTCTGCTTTGGTTGGTTTGCAATCAACCATCGCTGCCACTGGTACGGTCGGTGATATCTCGGGTACTTCAGAGACTTTCTGGCGTTCGTATGTTGAATCAACCTCAACAGCTCTTACCGTTGCTCACATTCGTGACATGGTGAATGACATTGACTCTCTGCCAGGTGCTGGTGTTTCATTACTTGAAACAACAGTGACTTTGCATGCTAAGTATGAAAGTCTATTGACTGTTACTTTGCAATACAACACCACCACCACCAAAGAGATGAAACGGTTAGGTGACGCAGGGTTTGCCACTTTAGGCTTCCGTGGTATTCCTATGGTCTACAACCGATTTGCTCAAACTGGTGAAATGTACGCCATCTCTCCAGCCTTGAAACTCATCCAGCACAAAGACGCCAATTTTGATATCTTGCCAATGGAAAAAGTGCAGGGACAAATGGTCTACGAACAATTTATCCTATCGACTATGGGTCTTGTGACCGATAACCGCCGCAAACTGGGTAAATTGACGGCTAAGACTGCTTAATAGAAATAACGGGGAGGGTGTAACAGCCCTCCCCATATAAAGGAAAAATATGCCTGAACGAATTATTAACTTTGATCTGACCAAAATCTGGACTAGCTCAGACACCGACACTCCAACACTTGGAGAACGGTATACAAACCCAACTAACGGAAAACAATACATTTTCTTGACTGGTGTAGCTTCTACCGCTGCAGGTTCTTGGGTAAGTTTTGATGAAAACTTTGCTACCACTTTACTCGCTGCTAATGCAGTTGGGCCTGTCGCTATTGCCAGTGCCGCTACTGTTGCTAGTACAAAGGGTTGGTATCAAATCTACGGCGTGAATACTCAAGCCTCTACCGACACTGTGGCTGCTGATAAAGCTCTCTACATTGACGCCACTGCTGGTCGTGCAGATGACGCAGTAGTAAGTGGTGACTTGATTGTTGGCGCAGCTTCTATGACTGCTGACTCAACAAACGTAGCTACCGTTTTCTTGAACTTCCCATTTGTTACCGATGTATTAGGTTAATAAATAGAATGTTGCTTAAAACCCCCTTAATTGGGGGTTTTTTGCGTAAAGTAACCATTTTATAAAAATAATGTACGATCTAACTGATACTAGTAAAGGAATTATGAAAAAATTACGAACTGAAGTTAGTGATCTTGTCAAACAAATTGAATCTGAGTTCTCGGCGAGAGAAGCACAATTGCAACAAAAAGAGAACGACTTACAGGAAAAAGAAAATAGACTCGCTGCTGAGTTTTCTGCTTTTGAGACTACCAAGAGTGAGCTAGATAAAGAAAAAGCCGATTTTGACCGATTAAAATCTGAAGTAGACGCAAAGATGGCTAAGATCAGAAACGATCAAAAGTTATCAGAAGACCTACGTGTTCAAGCTCAACAAGCAAAAGACACTGAAAAAATGCTCAAAGAAATCAAAGAAGAGCGTGGTTTGACTGAATATAATCTGGAGCAAGTTGCTAAGCGTGAACTTGCCGTGACTGAGCGTGAGAAAAACTATAAAGAAGAGATTTCAAAAGAGTTTGCCAATCGATTCTTGAAGGCTTAAACCATGTCATTCACTGTCAACGATGCACTATCAGCGGTTGCGTCAAGACTGGGATATGACGGAGTTCCTAGTAATACTAGCGAAAAAGCTCGGTGGATTGCCCAGTGTGATGACGCACAGCGAACAATTTTAAGAAAAAACCTCTACTGGTTTACTCAAACCATCGCTTCTTTGACCACAGAAGATGGAGTTGAAAGATATGACCTAGATGATGACTTTAGAGAAATGATTGATGTGCGAATCAATGGACTAAAAGTTGATCCCGTTACTCAGCATGAACAATCAGTAAGCTATAACAACCTTTATGTTGGTATTCCTCTTTCTCCTAACTCGACCAGATATGCTTCTGCCTACTTTTTAACAGGTGAGCGTGAGTTACACATTGTTCCAGCTCCAACAAGTCCACCTGAAAGTCAATCAGTATCTGGGATCACTCGTTCTAGTTCCACTGTTACTGTCACCACAACTGATGAACACGGATATAGTGTTGATGATTTTGTAACCATATCTGGAGCAGATCAGGAAGATTACAACCAAAATGTCCGCATTCACTCAGTCCCATCAACAACCACATTTACTTTTATTTTTACTGATGGGGAAACACCAACCACTCCAGCAACTGGAACCATAACAGTAATTAAACGCGATCTCGTTTATCAATATTATAAAATTGGCAACACTCTATCTGAATTAACTGATACTTTACTCATTCCAGATCTATTTTTTGAGGGGTTTGTATCTTACATAAAAGCAAGAATTGACATGCGTGATGGCAAGAGAGGTAGTGCAAGTGATGGTTTTGATGAGTTTAATAGCATTGTCGAAGATATGGATGTAGAAAACAATCGGCGAAAATGGTCAAACGTCAATATTTTAAGTTACTAGTATGTTACAGATTAGCAAGATTCAAGATCAAAAGCTATCTCCAGACGTAGTCACTAATTTTTTAGGTGGACTTAATGTTTTTCAAGACGAAAACAACCTCAAAGACTCAGAATTGACCGAAGCTAAAAATATCCTCCTCAGTGTTGATGGTATCGAACCTCGTCCTGGTACATCTACCTACGGATCAAGCTCTGGAAGCCGTGTATTAGGTCTTTTTGGGCTTTATTTATCAAATGGAACTAGACAGTTCATTCGGTATGCAAGTGGAGCTAACAACAAGCTACAAAAGTATGTTTCAGGTGTACCAACTGATATTGGGTCAACCACCTACAACGCCTCTGCTCGGATTAACTTTGTACAGGCTCGTGATCAGGTTTTTATTTTTAACGGTCAAGACGCCCTCTCTAAATATGACGGCACAACAATCACGACTTACTCGGCTTTAACCACTCCAACAGGTTTGGGAGTAACACCAACAGGCACAACAGGCAGCACGACATACTCCTATAGGGTATCGGCTTTTAACTCGATTGGAGAGACACTCGCTTGTGTATCAGTTACTACTGCAACAGGTAACGCTACTCTATCTGCCACAAACTATAACGCTCTTGCTTGGTCAGCTGTCACTGGTGCTACTGGATATAACATCTGGGGAAGATATGCAACTGGACTTGGTGAAACCTATATGGGTACGGTTTATGGCGCACTGGTTTACAACGATAAAGGGCAAGACGATCCATCACTATCACTATTGCCTCCAGAGGCCAACACGACCACAGGTATCAAGGGAACAATGGCAGAGTTTGCTATTTCTCGCATTTTTGCTGCTGGCGATCCTGCCTACCCCTCAAGACTTTACTTTGGCGGTACTGGTGAGAATATCGGAAACTTCTCAGGTTCTTCTGTTGGTGGAGGGTCAGTAGACGTATTTAGAAACGATGGTTCAGTTATTCGAGCAATCAAGCCGTTTCAGGGTGGAGTTATTATCTGGAAAGACAACGCAATCTATAAGTTTTCGTTTACTGACACAGGACTACAGAAACTAGAAGAAATTACCAGATCATTTGGTGGTATCTCATACCGTAGTGTTAAACAAGTTGAAAATGATATTATCTTCTTAGCTAAAAAAGACGGCAGAGCTGCCTTTTATTCACTAGGAAACCAAGAAAACTACGCTTCTACGGTTCTACGAACCAATGAGCTGTCAATCAAGATTGCTCCTAGACTTACTGAGATAAATACCAGCTACCTAGAGCATGCGTGTGCTTTTTATTTTAATAACGTGTATGGATGTGCAGTCCCGACAGAGAACTCAACGGTCAATGACCGCATTTGGTGTTTGGATACTCGATTTGGGGCTTGGGTGTATTGGGAAGGAATAACACCAAACTGTTTCTCAACGTATATTGATACTGATGGATCAGAGCACCTGTACTTCTGTGATGAAGAATCAGGTCTTGTTAAACAAATGTTTGTTGAAACAAGATCAGATTCAGGCACAGCTATATCAGTAGAGTGGGCTACTAAATCCTTCAACCAAAAGGCGTTCATGGTTTATAAAGAATATCATGACCCCATCTTTCAATTTAAGAGTGTGTCTACTTCTGGTGCATTATCAGGGGACATTATTATCGACGGTGTGAGTGTGACATCTACATTTACCATCAATCAGCAGTCAACTGGTGGAGCTGGTGTTGGTGTATTTATGGTTGGTTTTGACTTACCAGGTGACGCTCCTGGTGGTACTAACTTAGACGCTTCAGTTTCATCAGATTTACTTGTACAGGTTAAGATTGTGAAGATTGCTCGGTCAATAAAATATAAGTTTAGATCAAACTCTAATACTGCTAGATATAAGTTTTTATCAGTAAATAATAATTACATGCTCTTACCAGATAAAAGACTTGGATCATCTAGTATCTCTTATGTTTAGTAACCAATTTATAAATAAATGACATAATCAAAGTATGGCAACTTCTCAACTTTTATATCTGAATCAATACTTTACAACCTCACTTAACGTAGGTGGTGGTATTGATAACACTCAGACCACAGGTATTATTTGTACAGACGTAACAGGGGTTGACACTGCCAAGCCTGGAAAAGCACTTTTATCATATACCGACCCTCTTAATATCGACAATGCCGAGTGGATTGAATACACTTCAATCAACGGTTCAAAGGAGTTTGTTGGCGTTACTAGAGGAAGCAGTGGTTATTCTGCTAAAGCACATAACAATGGAGTTGTGATTGCTTTTCCCTTAGATGAAGATCACATCAACCGTCTTGCTGCCATGTTTGACTCAGTTGGATTGGATGTAGCACAAATTGCTACCCCTGCTAGTCCTAGTAGTGCTAGAAATAAGCTCTATTTTAAGACTGATGGATACCCCTATCAATTAAATTCATCTGGAGTTGAAACTGCTTTAGTTAATGAAAATGGTTGGCTTCCAGCTAATGGCACTTGGACGTATGCTTCAGCTACTACCATTACAGTTCCTTCTGGCGCAGCTTCAAAATATAGAAAAGGTGATCGCATCCGTATCACTCAAACAACAGATAAATACTTTTATGTCATCGGTGTAGCTGACACACTTTTGACTGTCACTGGTGGTACTGAATATACCGTGGCAAATGCAGCTATCACCAATCCGCTATTTTCTCATGGTGAACCAGTTGATATGCCTGGTTATTTTTCATTTACTCAGTCATCTTGGGCAACTTCTGGTACAGCATTTACTAATGCACCAACAACCTATTTGGGACGTTTTTATATTCAGGGCAATAAATGCTGGATTTGGTATATTTTCCTAACTAATGCAACATCTGGTGGAACTGGTATTTTTAGAGTGACCCTAACTGCTAATTTAATTCCAAATCGTGTAGATATGTCTTGTGGAAATGCACTAAATGTATCTAGTACAGCTAACACTGGAATTATTTATATCTCTAATACTAATGAATTTAGTATCCAAAAATATGATGCTACTGCAATTGCTGGTAATAATGCTTATGTTACTTGCTCTATGTGGTATATGTTCTAGCTTATGAAAATACAACGCCAATCATCAGCTAAAGTTAATACTGCTAAAGGGCCAAAATCAGTTCAAGAATACTTGAAAGATTTAGATATCTTATTAAAACGAAATACAGGCAGTGGTACATTTCAGGGTCAAGACGTTTCTAGTAATATCCCGATGTATTTACCAGGTAAGGTGGTAAACCCAGGAGGTATTGGCGAGGCTGCACCCTCTATTGCTCAGTATGGTAATGGGATGACTCAACCAGCACGTGTACAACGTGAAGCACCACTGGTCTATGAAGAACCACAACAAGAACAACCAGTAACAATTGATGAGTTTTTACAACAGTTTGAGCAAAGCTATAATGCCCCCGAAAATCAACAACCATTTGGCGATCCTCAGCTAGAGTTTATAGCTTCTACCCCTGACGGTGGCTCACTGATGGCTGATGGCACTATCGTATATGACGATGGCACTATTCGGATGGGTGATCCTAATGCTGTAGCCATTCGATCCAATGTAGACGGTTCTATCGGTTACTCTGACGGTTCGAGTAGAAAACTAGCTCCCGAGGCTATTCGTTCGGTGATGGGCAATCGTGAGCGCATTGGTTACGATGATGGGTCTATTCGCTATGGTCAGTATTTGTATGGTGATGGTCAGCCAGTTAGCACCCCTGGAGGCTTACAAGGGCTTATTTCAGGTATTTTCGGTCAAGATCGTACTATCACTCAGGAATACGGAAATATTAACCCAATCGAACCAACCGCAGGTAATGTTAACTTAGGTACTGATATTCGTACTCGCGACCTACAAGGAGATCAAAGAGGCTATAAGCTACCTGTGGACGCAGAAGTAGTCCAAGTCTATCAAGACGATGGTACCAGATACGGCGATATTTCAGGACATAAGGGGTATGGAAACTCGGTTTTAGTGAGACTCAAAACAGGTGAAATGCTTCGGTTTTCTCACTTGAGTCAACTCGGCAACTTTCAACCAGGTCAAACAATCAAGGCTGGTGAGGTTTTTGGTACTCCAGGTGCTACAGGTAATACCACAGGTGAACACCTAGACCTAGAATACTACAACGCACAAGGTCAGATCAGCAATCCGAGTCAATTTACTGGTTTTAGTGACCCCCAAGGACTTAGAAGTCCACTCCCAGGTCAACCAGCCCCAGGTACGCTAGATCGTGGTCAAGAACAACCACAAATGAGCCAGGCACAGCCTCAACAACCACAAGTCAGCTATCCAGGTCAAACAATCAATGAAAATATCGTACAACCTGCCGTATCTGCTGCCAAACAAGCGGCTCAGTCAGTGCCTCAAAACCGCCAGGAACTAGGTCAAGCAGTAGAGAAAGCTAGCCCAGTCAAAGCTGAGTTTGGACTTGGTGAAACCATTGCACAAGGTCCTGAAGCTGGTCAACAGGCTCGTATCTCTGCACTATCACAGCAACCAAAACAATATAACCCATATCGACAATTAGTTGGCAATATCTTTGAGCGTGCTGGTGATACTCTAGGAGTTCCAGAGGGTACTTTATCAGAAGTGATTGCTGGTGGTCCAACAAAACGTACTAATCAGGCTCTAGCAGCTGAAATTGGAGGCGAACAACCTGCACAAGTGCCAGGAATTAGACAGAATATCAAAGACATTGGTACTGACATCACTCAAAAAGCGGAGTCAGCTCTCTCACAAGCTGGCGAGGGTATCAGATCACTTGGTCAATCAGGTCTTGCCAGTCTTGAGAATGTATTTAGACCTCAACAATCTACCATAAAGCGTGCAGTTGGTGACGTGGCTGGTACTGGCATTGATCCAGCAAAAACATCTTCTCTCATGGCAGAGGGTTTGTCGCTCGCTGATTTAGGTAAAAACGACATTCGTGATCCATTCTTCAAGTCTGGAGCAGCTAGCCAGTATCAAAGTTTACTGAAACCTGGAGCAGTTGATACGTCTGGCGGAGCATTAAGTCTTGATTTATTCAAAGATGAGTTTTATCAGAACCCAAGTAACATTAAAAATGTCTTTGGTGGTACGTTCTTAGAAGCAGGAGCTAAACAAAAACTAGCCGATTATGAAGAACAACAGCGCAAGATCGAAGAAGAAAAGCAGCGCAATCGTCCAACCCTACAAGACTACTTAAATCAAGGAAAAACAGTGGCTCAGTATTATGCTGAAACTGGTCAACAATCCTCACTCGATCAACTAGGTAAACAAGGATATGACGTAAGGACAAATAATAACCCAGAGGGCGCACAGGGTTTTTCAGGTGGTAATCCTGTCTTTGCACCCACTGATTATGGTCAAGTGACTCAACAAGGTCAACAAACTGGTCAGGGTGTCCAGTCGTATACATACCCAAGTGGTAGAACAGTAACCGCCACACCAGGTACAAGCCTACGAACTGACTCATCTGGTGGTGTTCAAAGAGTAGATAACAAATCTGCAACTCTGCCCAATGGTCGATCAGTGAGTTTTGCAACTCCAACCAGTCAACCATCTGCACAGTTAAACCAACAGCCACGCAAAAACGTCTTTTCTAATGTATTCAATTTTGCGAGCAATATTTTTAGGAGATAACATGGCACTAACGAACATTTTTAGCATTAAAAAACAAAAAGCAGATTCTAATAGTCCAATTCAAGGGGCTATGTCAAAACTTGGTCAGGCCACTGCATACACTCCACCTAACTACGCTGCAAATGTAATAAAAAATACCGCTAGTGCTGCTTATGACGCTGGTAAAAACTTTTTAACTCGGTTTGACCAACCACAACAAACTCAAAGCAAAGCTCCTCTCTATTCTGCTGCTCCTAAACCTCAGATTCAGGGTTCTGGCATAACCTCTCAGTATGCTACCAATCCAACAAACTATAAGCCTACAGCTCCAGTTGCCCCAGCACTGCCACAGGTTGCCAAGCCACCATCCTATGTTGATATGTTGGCTAACTCAGCACAACGTCGAACTTCTCTGGCTGAAGAAAACCGAAAAAAACAAGAAGATTATATTAAACAAAAATACGCACTTAGCAAACAACAATTATCAGAACAACTACCCACTGCTCGTGGCGCATTTAATACGTTCAAGGCTAATACGGAGGCAACTATTGGCGATATTCTCGCTGGTGGGGAACGTCAAAAAGCTCAAACAAGAGATTACTATGGTGAAGCTCAAAGACTTGCAGCTCAAACTAATCGAGAGGGTCAGGCACAGAATCAACGTACTTTTGCAGCTCTTAACACCTTAGATTCTAGAGGTGAGGGTTCTTTTGCACAAGCTAATGAAAATCAGACTTCAGAGTTTAACCGCTACACTCAGCAGAACTTACGAGCGCAAGCAGATAAATTGAGTGAGATTGACGCTGCTGTCGGACAGGCAGAGCGTGAAGCACGTGCAGTCATTACTCAGGAAGAAGCAAAGCTCGGTGAATTAGAGAGAAGTATTCAGTATGCTATAGCTAATAATAACCTAGAAGAAGCTCAACAGCTAACTCAGGCATATAACGATACACAACAACTTATCTATGACATTCAAGACTCAGTAGAACAAGCTCGATTTGCCCTAGATAAAGAGAACGCCAAACTACAACAGGCAGCAGAACAAGTCAAAATGTTGTCACCTGAGTTTTTACAAACTGGCAGACCAACCACACAAGCTGATGCAGAGTTTATCTTCAAGAACAAGGATAATGCTGAGATGGCTAGTAGTTATGCTAAGTTGCTCGGAACTGACGCACAAGCTGGAAACAACAACCAAAATAAAGCCCTAACAATGGTCAATAACATTTTAAGTGGTAATATTGGCGGTATATCTGGAGCTGTTAGAACTGGCAATGTGCCATTATTAGGTCAATGGACTGGTGCAGCTACAACACAAAATGACTATGATGGATTAAAAGCCCTGCTATCTTTAGCAGAACGCGGACAATTAAAAGGAAGCGGTGCGGTGTCAGATTTTGAAGCTCAAGTATTAGAAAAAGCCGCACTTGCTGGATTGGGACAAAACTTACCTACAGATGAGTTTGAGCGTAGGCTTCGCCAATTAAAAGCAGAACTGGAATCTGGTGGTGCAACTGATCCTAATGCCCAAGACCCACAACTAATGTCTATACTTGGTTTTTAATATGCCAACACAAGATCAAATCAATGCTGCTCTAAAAGCAGGATACACACAAGATCAAATCCAGCGAGCAATTACTGTTGGAACTAGCCGACAGCCGAGCTTTTTGCAAAAAGCTGGCAATCTTGCAATGGACGTACTCAATACACCATCTTACTTAGTCGGCGGTGCAATTAAGGGTGCTAGAGAGGGAACTGGTCTACTTAGAGGATCAGTTGGTGCTGTTAAACAAGGATTCTCAGGCGAGAATGCTCCAACCGTCTATGAGCAACTACCAAAAGCATTTGGTCTAAAAGATGGCAGTATGGCATCTACCTTAGTTGGTTTGGGCGGTGAATTACTAACTCCAAATATTCCTATTGCTGGATTACTTGGAAAAGGTGCCAAAGCATTGGGTGGAGTGGCTAAAATTGGAAAACTGGGGAAAATGGGTGGGGTTACACAAGATATTGGAAGAACATTACTAGAGAAAAGCTACAAATTAAGTGCAAGTGACATTGATAAGATTGCTGAATCTATTGGTGCTACCAATCCAGCAACTAAAGCGGTCAAAGTAATTGACTACCTAGAGAGCTTAGGTCTAAAAGGTTCTACTAGAGGAAGTTTGGCAAAACTAGGCAACACCATTACTCAGAAACAAGGAAAGTTTAACAAACTAACTCGTACAGGTATGGGCGTGAGTAGACAACCTTTTATAGACCAATTACTTCAAGCTGCAATAGATGCAGAAAAAGCAGATACACCCCAATCAAGACAGATTGCCAAAAAACTATTTGAAGAAGCCTACACACAGTCAAGACGATCTGGAGTTATGACTGACACTGAGTTAACCGATAAAATTAGTCGATTATTTAGTGAAGCTGGAGAATCAGCAATATCAGATCCAACATCGGCAAACATTGGCAAACAAATTGCAAAAGCTGGACAATCAGCAAGAGAAGTTCTGCGACCTGGGTCTACTGCAATGGGAAGAGACTTGCGTGGACTAAAAACAACTCAGGAAGTAATTGCAAAAAAGGCAAATACAGGACTTGGAACACAACTTGTAAATGCGTTTAAACCATCGGCACTTGGTTTCGGTGTAGGTGCTGGTGTCGGTGCTGCTAGAGGAGAAAACCCACTGGCTGCTGGTGTGATAGGTGCTGGAGTTGGTATCGCTGCTAACAACCCAGCCGCAATGAATACGATAGGAAAATTATTTAGAGGTTCTAATTTACCGAAATTACCAACAGTAAAGATACCATCTAAAATTACTAATAGAGTAATAGATACTGCAATTCGTACACCTAATCTCGAGTCACAGCGACAATCACAAAAAAGACAAGAACAGTCAAAGCAACAAAAATCATACTACAGTATAGCACCAAAAAACGTATTCAAAAACAAAGCAGCTTTTGGCGGTAGTTTTAAGTTAGGGGGTAAATAATGCCAGACATTTTAGAATCTCGATCAGTTCCAGGGGTTCACTCAGATACCGTTGTCAATCCAGATGGCACAAACATCGGAGATGCTTTGCCAATTAACACAAATAACCCCTCTCTAGTTTTAGGCTACACTGGCGCTAACTTAACTACCATTACAAAAACTATAAACGGAGTTGAATATCAAAAAACACTAACCTATACAGGTAGTACACTTACTGAAGTAAGTAGTTGGGTACAATTATGAAAAAAGAAGTAAAGGTCGAAACAAACAAACAAATCGAACTGGCATTATTGGTTCTAATGGAAAAACTAAAAAGAGTTTTACCGTTTGAACCGAGTCAGATAGTAATTAAAAACGGAGAAATAACCGTAAAGGAATAATATGTCAAAAGGGAATACTTTTGAAAACGACTTACTACTGCTTCTGTTCAACAACACAGATATTGCAGACATCGGTGACGCTGGTGGTATCCAAAATAGTGCTACTGCTGGCTCATTATACGTAGCTCTGCATACCGCAGACCCAGGTGAAGCTGGCACTGCTGCAACCAACGAAACTGCATACACCAACTATGCTCGTGTAGCCGTAGCTCGCTCTGGTGCTGGTTGGACGGTATCTGGAAACTCAGTATCTAACGCTGCTCAGATTACGTTCCCACAGTGCGGTGCTTCTGGTGCAACCATTACGCACGTTTCTATCACTACTGCCTCAAGTGGTGCAAGTAAAATTCTGTATTCTGGTGAGCTTAACTCATCACTTGCGGTAGCTCTTAACATTACACCACTTTTTGCTGCTGCTGGTTTAACTGTCACTGAGGACTAACCATGAAAAAGAAACAGGTTAAAAAAGAAAAACCAATTTATGCCCCTATGACTGCTGGGCTAAAGGGTAAGAGTAAGCTGAAATGATTAAAAACATCAAACAACTAGTTGATGCAGAACTTGAGGGAAAAGAACGCAGATATACCTGGCGTAAAACTCCCTCTCAGGTTACTACTGCTGGCTTGTGGTTTGATTTATCTATGAGTCCTGGTAGGCCAGTGCCTAAGTATTGGTTTGATGCCCCTCCTGGAATTGCCAAACAAGTAAGTTACTCACAGGACGGTGGGTTAGAGCATGGTGGTGGTGTCTCACCGAGTGAAAAGTATTTACGCTTAACTACGGGGATTGCAACTGCCTCCACTGCCTTACCACTAACCATGATTTTGTGTGATTATTTACTTTATTACCCGTCAATTGACGACTCGGTGTTAGATGAACAAGTGCTTGATAATACAGTCAAGTTACCAAGATATGCTGATGGTGATGGTGTGCAAGTGATTGCGGTATCGGTGGCTGGTAGAACTGGCGGTGCTAGATTTTACTTCACCTATACAAACTCAAATGGTGTATCTGGCAGGGTATCACAAACAGTTTATCAAAACTCTGCTGCTGCACTTGGAACTCTACAGGGTAACACACAAAACACCAATGTAGCTTCAAGTGCTTTTATTGGATTGCAAGATGGTGATACAGGAGTGAGAAGTATTGACTCGGTTTTTATGTTAGATGCAGATGTAGGATTGATGACCCTCATACTTGTAAAACCTCTCGGAACTTCGGTAATTAGAGAGATTACAGCTCCAGCGGAAAAGGATTACTTTTTAGAAGCTGGAGTAGTACCTAGAATTTATGACGATGCCTATTTAAGTTTTATTTGCTTGCCACAAGGCACACTGGCAGCTACAGCTTTAATGGGTGATATTAAAACAGTATTTACATAAAGGAATATATGCCAGGATTTAGCTCACAAGACCAAATTATTCAAGCCCAAACAAACGGTCAGGCTTGGAGAACTGACTGGTCAAAAAATACAAACCCAAGTGCTGCTGCTGTTGCAAACGAGTGGCACACTCTTTTTAGAGGAAATGGAAACCCAGGACCAGATGCCATCTTCGATGCTGGTACTAATCTTTTGTTTCAGGGTGTAACCGACACAACTACAAATGCAGCTAGCTTAACTCATGGTGGAAACGTACAACCAACTGCCTACAAATTTTTATTGTCTGGTAGTGCAGTAAGTGCTGCTGCTACCGCCCAGCCAACTGTAGTGACATTAATTGATGTAGTTGGATTTTATCGTGTGACCTCCGTGACCACTACTTCTGCTCAGGCAACTACTAACACACTTGGGTATGGTGACACGTTTACCGCTGATGCTGGTACTGATGTCATTACCATGACCTCGACTACCAACATTCCTAGTAACATCTTAACTGGTACTCGTGTACGTCTCACCACTACCACTACATTACCTGGGGGACTAGCTACTGGAACAGATTACTACGTTATCAAAGTGACTGATTCTACATTTAAGCTCGCCACCTCATACGCTAACGCTGTCGCAGGCACAGCAATCAACATCACTGATGCTGGTACTGGCACACATACTATGTCTCGGTTATTGCCTAGATATACGAATGGTGCAGGTCTTAACGCTATATTCTTTAACCCTGCCTCTACTGCCTTGGGTGCAGCTACTCCAAACTTATCTCTAGTCTATACCAACTCAGCACAAACTGGCTCAAGAGCTACACCTACCGTTTTACCTGTAGGTAAGACCGCAGCCTCTAATTCACATATTATCTATACTGGAGCTACTGGTGCTGGTAAGTATAACTATGCAGTACCTCGTGCATCTGGTGATGCTGGTATCGCCCAAATTGATTCTATCCAGAACTCAGTGTCGTATGTCTCGGGAAGTTACACTGTAGCCTTATATAAAGAACTAGCCCGTTTCCCCGTTACTACTTTGGGTGTGGCAGCAGAGCGTGACTTCTTGAATCAATTACCAAGTTTACCAAGAGTTTATGATGGTGCAGCACTGTACTTTGTGATTGGTTCTGGTGCAGCTACTCCAGCTAACTCAGCATTTAGTGGACATTTAGATTTTATCTGGAACTGACATGGCACTACTCGGTAACTACAGCGTAACCATAAGCAATCCTGCTACCTATATTGGTGGTAGGCAGGTATCTAACTGTAGAAATGCTTTTAACATGATTGGGCAGTTACGTCAAAGATATTATGGTTGTGATTGTGGTGGTGGTTTACCTCTTACACATGGAATGGCACAAGGATATAGACCACCGTATTCATGGCTTATCCCTTACTTATCTGGTGCATTATCCACAACCAATATCAATGGGAATGGTGAGATAGATACCGCACTTGGTCAAAATGGATACCCAGCTACCGCTACGCTGACTGGTAGTGGTGTGATTACAGATGCAGCAGCAGGTCTTATCGTAGAAATGCTTGCTACTATTGCAGGTCTTGGGGGTCTTACTTCAAGTATTATCGGTCAGCTTGAGGCATCTGCCTCTCTTGCAGGTACAGGCTCACTCACCGCAGCACAATCGGCTCTAGCTGGTATGGTTTCAACACTCCTAGGAACAGGACTGCTTTCAGACGCACAGCAAGAAGCCATAGGTCAGATGAGTAGTGATATTTACGTCAACCAGTCAGAGGCAAGTATTAACCAAATTGTCTATGCTGTCTGGAACGCTTTAGCATCTGAATATAACGTATCTGGAACTATGGGTAATAAACTTAACGGAGCTGGAAGTGCTGGAGACCCCTGGACTACCGACTTGTCTGGATACAACACTGATGGTACGGCTGGGAAGAAACTAAAAGACCTGAAAAATGCCACCTTACTTGTAGATGGGGAAATTATTGTGTAATTACTATGAATGTAAAAGTCATCTGCAACTACTGCAAAAAAACCATTGAGGTAAGCGATATACCAGATTATCAAATAAACGACCTACAATATCATATGCAAAACTGCCCAGAGTTCAAAAAAAAACACGAGAAAGAGATACGCAACTGATATGCAAAAAGAGACCTCGCTTATCAAAAACACTCTCATTACTCAGATCACTGTTATTTTACTTGGTGCTGTGGTTTGGTTTATTACTGGTGTGGTTAGTAATTATTTTGTTAACTCTAACTTGGTCGAACGAGTTTCTGCACTGGAGAACGAAAAACTTGATACCGAGATATACCATACCGATGTCGAACCAATGAAAGCAGATATTAGAGAAATTAAACAGGATATAAAAACATTACTTGGTAGAAAACAAGTGTATTTGGACATAAGTGATACAATGAAATAATGAGGAATAACTACACTTTATATTTATTGGCTATAGCTATCTTTTTACTCATTATTAGTCTGCTACAAACCACCTTTTTAACAGTAAAAATCAACGATATTAGCGAGACACTAAACCAATGGGAGCTTAAATGAAAAACGTCTTTTCTCTTAAAAATAAGAAAACTGGAAAAGTTGTCACTTTAATTCGTAAATCGTCAAAACCATCTCGACCTATCAATGTTCGGCGTACAGCTACTACAAGGGGGCGCAGATCAGTATGACACACAATCAATTCACTCAAAAATATAACGGTAGGTTTGTAGACTACGATGGTAAGTATGGCAATCAGTGTGTTGACCTCATGCGCCAGTACATTAAAGAGGTAAAAGGTTGGGATGCGTACAAGGCAGTTCCAGCAGGTGCTACCGCAAAAGTCATCTTCCAAAACTTCAAGAATAACGCCTATTACAAAAAAGTATTTAATACCCCCAACAACATTCCCAAACAAGGAGATCTTATCTTCTGGGGAACATACCCATTTATCACTGGTCTGGCTGGCCACGTGGCTGTGTTTGAGGGTGGAGATTTATATTCTGTATTAGTTTTTGGTCAAAATTATCCCACTGGCAAACCATGTAAGTTTACAAAATACGGTAGTAGTAAGTTGCTCCACGGATATCGTGGGGTGATGGGCTGGTTAACCCCAGTTAAATAATATGAAAAAAGATCCTGCTAAAGTCGCTGCCGCTTATAAAGGCATATTAGACCAGACTACGACCTCACCTAGTGGGGTATTTTCGGCTGATGATTACAAGAGGTGGCTACAGAACCTCGTGATCTACACCCTACCTCTTTATCTGGGTACTTTGTTTGCTCAACTGGCAATGGGTGTGAGTTGGAAAGTAGCCGCAGTGACTTCGCTACCTACCCTCTATGGTGCAATCGCTGACTACATAAAAAAGAGGCAACAGGAGAGCATCTACAAAGTTGATAAAAAGTAGCTGCATCGTTCTGCCTATATGCAGTAAATTATATTGATATATAAACTAATAATTAAATATACCTGTTTTTTAGCAGTCTATAAAACACTCTGCTAATTAAGAGGCAGACAAGGACACATGAAGAAAAAAGGTAGTAAAAAAGGTTGTTAATTTTCAGCCCTCAGTAATGGGGGCTTTTTTATGAGTAGAAGTGGTAAAGAATTTCCACCCTCAGTCATTGAATACGCCTTTCGTAAATCAGGTGGATCGTGTGAGCGATGTGGTAGTAAAGAGCGTTTAGAGGTACATCATATTCTCTTTATTTGGTATGCGGAACAATACTTTCCCCAATTAGCTAGCTGGGCATTAAAGTCAGCAGAAAATGCTAGATGTTTGTGCCACCGCTGTCATGTTTTAGTTCATCAAGAAAATGATAAATCAGAGCTTGAGGCACAGGCAGCATACTTAATTTCTTTATTTGGTAACGAGATGTTCTAATACTCCATGTTCGGCTCACTCACCTTTTTTGGTGGTATCTGAAAATATCTTTTTGTGTGTATCAGCCGACACTTCTCACAACAGTACATCCTCCAGCTATACCCGACTTTTTTCTTGACTAGGTTAGGACACTCAGGGCGTTCACATTTTGGCGGTTCGTTGGAGTTCGACACGTTTTAATTCCTCTAACATAGCTTTTAACTCATCTAATTTCCAGTTTTTATGGTCTTGCGCTCGCTTCTCAATATCGTCTGCCCATGCCTGCCCCTTACGTTTAATCATAAATAATCGGAAGGCCTCTGGTGTCTTATGTGCTGAAAATGTGAAACTGAATGTGTGACAGTGAACACACAGGCAAATTAAATTAGGAAGATACCATTTAACTCCGTGATATTTACGTGACTTAAAGTGGTGAGCGTTCAATACGCAATTAGACTTGCCACAAGCCTCACACTTGCCTATTAATCGGCAGATTTTAGCTGATATGTTTGTCAGCTTGTTCTCCAGCGTGGTGCGTTCGTTTCTGGGTTTTTTTCGCCTCTTTTTGGCCTTTTCCCCTGTCTGTGTGCCTTTTGGATAGCCTATCATTTTCGTTTTCGCTTTTTATTTACCATTACAGCGTGTTGTTGTTGCGCTCGGTCACACTTACACGAAGGGCAATACAAGGCTAATTTTTTTCGAGCGATAAACTTATCACCACAAATTTGACAATAACATTGATAGTCCATAGATCTATTTTACACCCTGGCGTCGTTTTTTTTGTCTGAGTAGATGTGCGGCTTTCCGCACCTCGTCTGAGTGTTCTGGGCAGTATTTAGCCTTACCAGGACTAGAAGTTAAATACTTCTCACTACACCCAGGATACTCACAGACTTTTTGGTGTTGCATAGTTACTCCTCCAGTTTCTTGCCACGAGCTAGGTCAATGTGCATTTTAATATGATCCCGTATCTCTTCGATTGTTGTATAGTGTTTAGGTGGGTCTACGTCTAGATCTACAACGTCATAAGTACCCATTAAACATGCTTCTAGGCGTTTGATAGACAACTCTCGCTCTTGCTGTTTGGCTAGGGCAATAAGATTCTTCAATCCATCTAAAGTTAGTGTTCTTTCAGTTCCATCTAAGTCATATTGCAGACCATGATGTTCACTATACCAAATATCATCTATTTTCAAATTAGGTGCTGCTGGTAACTGAATAGTAGATTGCCACTTTTGGGATTCTCTCAGCCATTCATCTTGGTCAAACTTTTTACCTTTAAATGGTAGCTTACTCTTTTTCATTAAGTGATTCCTCAAAATGTTTAATAGCACGTTCTTTATTTGCTAGGTTGAGATTCCAACCATTCCATATCCAATTAAATGCTCTTTTTGTTGTTTCTTTCTGTATTTGAGCAGAGAGGGTGGTGAGTTTATCTTTAAGCCATTTTTTATACTCTTTAGGGTCGCTCTCGGTTAACTCGTAGATTGGCTCTTGTGGGTAGTTTCCACCCAGACCACTGTCACCTGGATAACTTGTAGTAAATTCTTTGTCAAACTCAGCCAGTATGTTCTCTATTTGATTAGGCATGATTAGTCCTCAATAGCTACTTCGTTCCAATTACTAAATCTGACGGCTCTATCGTCCACATAGGCAATGGCAGGTAGTTTTCTATCAGTAATTCCAATTGCCAACTGATTATTCCAAAACTTCTCGCTTGTGATAATTACTGTTGGTATTTGCATGTGTTGAGCCATCCAATCTTGAATCTGACGTGAATCCCTTGTGCTAAAAATAAAAACCGAGTATTTTTTCATCAGTTTTTTTAATCCCTCCTCAGCACCAGGCATAGGTTCATCGTAGCAAGTTCCATCGTGCCAGCCTTTGCTATATCGGTGAATCACACCATCAAAATCTACTGCTATTGTTTTTGTCATTACCTCTTTCCTAGTAGGTTGTGTTGTTTGAGGTAGAGCCACATTTTAGCTCGTGCGTCAGCTTCTGTATCTGCTACCTCACTGTGTAAAACCTCATTAAGAGTGCTAGAAAACTTTGGTAATTCTGATTCGACCATCTTGCTGTTTGAGTAAATAACCCCATATTGGCGTATGTCGTGATCGCCTAAAATATCAAAATCAATGAAAAAAGCATTATCTTTAGTCTCAATCTCTAATGGCAACTGCTCACCTATCTCAGATGCGGTAGGGGCGGCAAATGCCCTTGTTTTTTCGTGGAATATGCCAAAACTGTTGCTTTCAAGTGATTGCCAGTTCCCAAATTTACTTACCGTGCAAAGCTCCCAGCCATTTAATACGTCAACCCACTTGAACACACTCTCCTGTGGAAAGCCTGCCGCCTTTAACTGCTTTGATACTTCAAGACTGGTTACTAGGTCTGTTAGTTGCATAAGGGTTAAACATTTACTTCTAATTTTAATTCAACTTGCATAAAGATGACTGGGCTATATTTCTCATGCTTGATTGAAAATAAAAATGCATCTTCTTTGGTATCAAAGAAAGCAATTTGATACGGATCTAACCCCTCAGATGTTTGATCAAGTTTATATTTCACTATCCATTTTGGTTTTTTCATCTACTCCCCTTTCAGTTGTTTTAGTTTGGTACGGAGTTCATTTAACATATAAATCTATAAATCTAAATAATATTCCGCCAGCCCACATACCAACTATAAAAATCCATATATTTTTAATCATTTTTTTCTCCCTTGCTAACTAATAACTTAATATCCCTCACAGCATCCCACCTACCTTCCCAAAAACCACGATTATAGTCATTAGAGTCTTTAACTCTACTTAAATCTGGCGTGTGTTTTTCAGCCCATTCCTCCACCTCACTGAGTACCTGTTGACGGCAGAGAGTTAACTCGGAAAGTAAAAATTGCTCAATATCTTCACTAGTGGTGTCAACGTCCCACTCATTGATATTTACGAGCAATTCTCCTTCGTCAGTGAATTGTTGCTTGAATCGTTCTACTGCTTCTGATGGGTTGTAGGGCATAGGGTTAGTCATAGTTTTCCTTGCTCATAATCTTTTAATATCTGTGGCTCAGTGACTTTGCTTGGTATTGGTCTGCCAGAAATATCTGTTTTCATGGTTTTATATCCACCATTTGCCCATTCTCCGCCAGCTTGTGACTTTACAGAGCGTTCAACTGTCTCAGCCACTTCTTTTCTCTTGTAATCAACTTTTTTAACACCCTCGTCAAAGCATTTTTCGTGAAAAACAAACCCTCTGTACTCATACAAGTCAGAATAATCTAGCACTCCATCGCCATAATCAGGTGTTTCTATTTCTTTTTTGCAAAGTTGGCAGATGTCTGTCATACGTTTAGTTACTTTCTTTGTTTAGTAGTTCACTATGTTGATAGATGTTGCCGATGACTTCCATATCTGTCTCATCAATAACTCCAAGCAACATATTACCTACACAAAAAGCAGCTGCATATGGAGTGCCTACCACTACTTCAGCTATTCCAAAATGACCTGGAGCTTTGACAATATCCCCAACGTAAATCTCAACACCGTTTTTATCGAGTAGGCCAGTGAATTGCATGATTTTTACTTGATCTTGCTTGACATCAGCAAATCCATCAACATAAGCAAAAACTTGAGTAAAAAAGCTTCTATAGGGAATGACACCCATGCTAAATCCAAGCGGCTGGGTAAGCCATTTTTTGTTTTTATCATCCCAAGCTCTAAATTTAATTTCTCGCATATGTCCCTTTATGTAGTTTAGTTATTAGCCCTTGCTCAGAGGTGGTTCAAATCGTAGCTACTATTGCTAGTACCAACTTCTGCCTATTCGTTGTATTACGCAGACCCCTCCGAACAAGAGCTAACAACTGGATTGTGTCTCACGCTTTTTCCAATATGGTTAATCGGTTACGGTATTATCCTCAGCGTCATCAATGGTAAAACCATTTCACAATCCATGTGATAAATCTCGTTCACTTGTTACAAGAGCTAATTGAGAGGGGCGTATTTTACGGTGCGACCGTTAGAATAGGCTTTCGCTCTATTCATACTCCTGACAGGTTTCACCCCTCAATTAAATCTCGTTCTACTTACCTACACATCTCTAGCCGTATAGATAAGCATTTTTGATAAAGAGCTGATGGCCTAATACAACATTCTCGAGGTTGTGAACTATTACCCTTATGGGTTTTCACCACTACTCTATAGCCCTCCACGGTTCACCGCTTCATTAGGCAACCAGCTCTCTATCTGTTTTAATGTACTCATCAGGTAGTAAAAGCCACCAATCTCGGTTTATAAACAACTACGCTAGCTAGATAAGTTGCTGATTGATGGGTCTTACTATCCGATTTGTTAAGTTGCTACTCTCCTATTTCCACCGCTCATAGGTAATGAGAGGTGAGATAAGAGACTACATATTTTCTGCTGCAAGTTTCATTTCGTTAGCTTTTTTAATCAACTCGTCAGCTTTTGCCAATAATTCGGTTTTATTTTCACTTTCATCATCACCAAGCTTAATTTCACCTTTACATACTAATTCATAATTTTCATCTACTGGCACGTATTTAATTTCTTCTTTTTTGTATCTCATGCCAAAGAAGTATCCTAGAGAAAGTTTTAATTTGCCAGACACCCGAGCATCGCCAGACACCCGAGCATCGCCAGACACCCGAGCATCGCCAGACACCCGAGCATCGCCAAACACCCAAGCATTGCCAGACACCTCAGCATCGCCAGACACCCAAGCATTGCCAGACACCCGAGCATCGCCAGACACCCGAGCATCGCCAAACACCCGAGCATTGTCATACACCCAAGCATTGTCATACACCCGAGCATTGTCATACACCCGAGCATTGCCAAACACCTCAGCATTGCCAAACACCTCAGCATTGCCAAACACCTCAGCATTGTCATACACCTCAGCATTGCCATACACCCAAGCATCGCCAGACATTTCTAAGTTTTTTACCTTCTCAATCCAGCCACCTTTTTCACCTTTACTTACTGAGCCAAAAGAGACCAATGCTTCAATGCGAAACAAAGTTTTTCCATAGATGTTTACTTTAGTTTCAGAAGTTAATTTATATTTATTCATATCTATCTTTCTAGCCATACAGCTATTTTTACTAATAAGGGATAAATCAAGCGTTCTAGGTAATCAATAATGTTCATATTCGCCTTTCACTATTATTTATAC
>JACCDG010304297.1_pt1 | contig 37534 bp, 35 predicted proteins | sample 7442471 | NCBI WGS metagenome assembly JACCDG01 (sample SAMN15323444, study PRJNA562643) | freshwater metagenome | isolation source: river surface water | place: USA:Blue River Watershed | collected 2017-08-17 | reverse complement strand
CTGCTGCCGGGTACCGCGCGCCCGAACATGCGCCGCATCGAGAAGATCACCGGCCGCAGCGACGACATGATGATCATCCGCGGCGTGAACGTGTTCCCCAGCCAGATCGAAGAACTCATCCTCAAGCGCAGCGAGCTGGCGCCGCACTACCAGTGCGTGCTCACGCGCGATGGCCCGATGGACGACCTCAAGGTGCTGGTCGAGACCAAGCCCGGCGTGTCACCGGACAGTATCGAGGCCCGCGCTGCGGCCAAGATGCTGCAGCACGAGATCAAGGTCTTCATTGGCTCGAGCGTGGCGATCGAGCTCAAGGCCGAAGGCGGTGTCGAGCGCAGCCAGGGCAAGGCCAAGCGGGTGGTGGATTTGCGACGCAAGTGACCCTTGTCGGATTTTGCGTGGGCGCTGATGCTGGGCTGGGGCCGGGTGCCGATTTCTGCGTACCCCCGCAGCATGAGGCGCCCGGCCCCGACCCAGCCTCAGCGCGTGGTGATTCAAGGTTCGCCAGGATCACATGCTGAGAGGGATTGGGGGCGTGTGGTGACGATTTATGCGTACCCGCATCATGAGGAACCAGACGCCCCCAATCCCTCTCCCCCAGAAACGCTCAAACACGGAGCGTAAAACCTCAGACCGCAGGCCACTTGGAAGAACGCCCCGCAGTGGCCTCCAGTCGCCACACCGTGCTCTGCTGCGGCACCACCAGAGGCAAACGCAGCAACTGCTTGTCACGTGACACCAGCGCCACGGCCTTGCGCTCCTTGCCCAGCAACACCGGCACATCGTCGAGCTTGTTCACGCGCCAGTGCCCCAGTTGGCCGCGCGCGCCCACTTCCAGCCCCAGCCACTCGTCGCCCGCCGCCATGCCGGCCTCTTCTGCCGCGCTGCCGCGCAGCACCGCCTTGACCTGCACGCTGCCGTTCGCGTCTGCATGGCGCAACCCCAGGTGCTGGGCAAAGTTGCCCGGCTCGGCATGGATGCGGATGCCCTGGGCTTCGAGCAACCTGGCCAGCGGCAGTTCGGCCGTGGAATGCAACCAGGCCTGCAGTTCCTGGTGCCAGGAGCGGCCCGTCACGGCCTGCAGTACATCGCGCACATCCTGCTCGCGCATCGGCCCTGCTTTGCAGCGCTTGTACAGGCCGCGCATCACCTCGTCGAGGGAATGGCCCTCGGCTCGCAGAGACATGTCCAGGCACAGCGCCACCAGCGCACCCTTGGTGTAGTAGCTCACCGTGGCGTTGGGGGTGTTTTCGTCCTGGCGGTAGTACTTCACCCAGGCGTCAAAGCTCGCCTGCGCCACGGTCTGCACATGGCGCCCGGGCGTCTGCGCGACCTGGTTGATCGTCTTGCCCAGCAGCTTAAGGTAGGTTGCGTCGTCGATCAGACCGGCGCGGCGCAGCAGCAGGTCGTCGTAGTAGCTGGTGAAGCCCTCGAAGAACCACAAGAGCGGCGTGTAGTTCTCGCGGGTGTAGTCGTAGCGCGCGAACGCGTCGGGCCGCAGCTGCTTGACGTTCCAGGTGTGGAAGTACTCGTGGCTGATGAGGCCCAGCAGGGTGGTGTAGCCCTCGCCGGTCTTTTTCTCGCCCACGCGGGGCAGGTCGCGGCGGCTGCAGATCAGGGCGGTGCTGTTGCGGTGCTCCAGTCCGCCGTAGCCGTCATCCACCGCATTGAGCATGAACAGGTAATTCTGGTGCGGTGCCTTGCGGCCAGCCTGCGTGCCCTGGCCGTGCCAGAAGCGGATTTCTGCTTCGCAGATCTTTTGCGTGTCGGCCAGCAGGCGCGCGCCATCGAACGAGGGCAGGGCACCGGCCACCACAAAACGGTGCTCGATGCCGCAGGCCTTGAAACTGCCGCTCCAGAATGTGCCCAGCTCCACCGGGCAGTCCACCAGTTCGTCGTAGTCGGCCGCCTGGTACAGGCCGAAGCCTTTTTTGTCGGTTTTGATGGGCGTGAGGCCGGTGGCGGCCTGCCAGCCGGGGTGTCCCTTGACGGGCAGGAGCTGCAGCTGGTGCGGTAGGTGTTCCTGGCCGTGCACGCGCAGGCACAGGCTGGTGCCATTGAAAAAACCGCGTCGGGCATCGAGCCAGGCGGTGCGCACCGAGTTGTCAAAAGCGTAGACCTCGTAGCTGAGCGTCAGAGGTTCATCGGCCTTGCAGTCGATCTGCCAGGTGCATTTGTCCAGTTGCTGCACAGTCGTCTGGCGGCGGCCCTGTCGGGCGCTCAGGTTCTGCAGGTTTTTGGAAAACTCGCGCACCAGGTAGCTGCCCGGGATCCACACCGGTAAAGCCACGCTTTGCTTCGCGGCAGGCGCGGGAACCGTCAGTGTGACGCGGAACAGGTGGGCATTGAGGTTGGCGGCTTCAACAGCACAGTGCAGGACGGTCATGGCAGGTCAGGTCGCGCCGGCCGCCAGAAAGCAGCTCAGGCTGGAGACGATGGTCAGTTGCAGGCGCATGGGCAGCCAGGGCGCAAGACCCGCCGGCGGCCAGGTCTTGCGGTCCACCAGGTAGCAGCTGATCAGCACAAAGCCCAGCAGGGGCAGTCCGGCAAAGGCGGGCATCATCACGCCGATCCAGGCCAGGATGGAGGGCAGCACGCCCCAGGTGAAATGCACCTGGGGTGCGTGTGGCGTGGTGATGGCGTTGCGAAAGCCCACGCCCCAGTGGATGCCGCCCAGAAAGGACACGATCACGCCGCCATACGCCTGCATGGACAGCGCCACATACGGGTGCAGGTCTTCGCCCACCACCCACAGGCACAAGGCCAGAAACACAAAGGGGATCAGGCCGGCGTAACCCAGTCGGCGGATCAGGACCCAGGTCGGGTCTTCGGGGTGTTGCAGGTTCATCATCTCATTTCACCTGGGCGAGCTGGCTTTCGATTTGCGCCAGCGGCACCGCGCCGACCACACGCGTGCCGTCGGCAAAGAACAGGGTGGGTGTGCCGGTGATGCGGTTTTTCTTGCCGAAATCGACGTTCGCTTCGATGGGGGCTGTGTCGCAATTGGCGGCAGCCGGCGTCATGCCGTTGATCATCCAGTCGTTCCAGACTTTGGCTTTGTCTTTGGCGCACCAGATGTTTTTCGACTTGGTTTTCGAGTCTTCGCCCAGGATGGGGTAGAGCACATGCAGGATGGTCACGTTGTCGAGCTTTTGCAGGTCTTTTTCGAAGCGCTTGCAGTAACCGCAGTTGGGATCGGCAAAGACCACCAGTTTGCGTTTGCCGTTGCCACGCACCTGGGTAAAGGCGTTCTTGACCGGCAGCTGCTCGAAGGGCACGGCCGAAAGCTTGTCCATGCGCTCCTCGGTCAGGTTGCGTTTTTGCTTCACATCGATCAGTGCGCCCTGGATCAGGAAGTTGCCTTCGGCATCGCTGTACATGATGTCGCTGCCCATGCGCACTTCATAGAGCCCGTTCATGGGGGTCTTGCTGACTTCGTCGATCTTGGGGATGTTGGGCAGGCGTTCGCTCAGGTTCTTGCGGATGGCGGCTTCCTGGGCCTGGGCGGAACCCAGAGCCAGCAAAGCGAGGGCAAACCAGTGACGGAGTTTCATGCAGAGTGCTTTCCAGAGGTGGATGCGCCCATGGCATGGCGCGTCATCCAGTGTTTGATGGGCCCGGCGTGGTCGAAACCACTCAGACCCCAGTTGCGCAGTTGTGGCCAGACCGGGCCGCTGCGCGCAAACAGGCGCTGCAGCCCATCGGTGACCAGACCCATGGCCAGCACGTCGGCGGCGCGGGCGCGCTCATAGCGGCGCAGCAGCTTGAGGTCGTGCAGCGGCCGCCAGAATTCCTTGTCGCGGATGACCTGCACCAGCGCTGCCACATCGCCCAGACCGACGTTCAGGCCCTGGCCGGCGAGCGGGTGCATGGCGTGGGCGGCATCGCCCGCCAGCGCAAAGCTCTGGTCGGTGGTGCCGGGCAAGCGGCCTGTCCAGCGCGCGGCGCGGGCCAGCTGCAGCGGCCAGACGGCGCGTTCGCTGCTCAGCTGCATGCGGCCCAGCGCGAAACCGCAGGCGCTGCCCAGTTCCTGGGCAAAACCCTCGGCGTCCATGGCCTGCAACTGGCGGGCACGCGTCGGGTGGACCGACCAGACCAGCGCGATCTCGTGACCGCCTTCGCCGCCCAGCGGCAGCAGGGCCAGCACCTCGGCCTGGGGCTGAGACAGGCCCGGTGCGCTGCCAAAGCGGAACCATTGCCGGGCCACGCCGCCGTGGGGCTGTTCGCATTGCAGGCGGGCCGCAAGGGCATGCTGCTCGTAGTGGGTGATGTCAAAAGCCACGCCCAGTTCGGCGCGCGTCTGGCTGGCGCGGCCCTCGCAGACCACCGTCACCGCGGCGGGCACAGGCTCGCGCACCACTTCGATCTGTGGCTGAAACTGCACGGCAGCGGCCAGGCGGGCTTCGAGTACCGGCACGTCGACCATCCAGCTGAGTTCGGCCACGCCCTCGTCGGCGGCCCCAAACCGAAGGGCGCCGCCATGGTCGCCAAAGACCTGCATGGCATGCACGGGGGTCACGGCTGGCGCTTCGGGCCAGCAGCGCAGGTCTTCAAGCAGCGTCCGCGCTGCAGCGTTCAGGGAGTAGGCCCGCACATCCGGCCCTTTGTCCGATCCAGGCGGCTGATCGACCAGGGCCACGCGAAGCCGTTCGCGGGCCAGCAGCAAAGCCAGGCTGCGGCCGACGATGCCGGCGCCGCGGATGCAGATGTCATGCGTGAAAGCCATGTGCGCATTGTAGAGACCGGCCTTTTCTGATTGCCGCGGCGGTCGCCAAGACAGCCCGGTCCCTCGGGATTCTTCAAGCAAGGGTGCCCGTGGCCGCTGCTCAGGCCCACGCCCAGCGGGCCACTTCGGTGTAGAGCGGGATGCCCAGCAGGATGTTGAGCGGAAAGGTCAGGCCCAGCGACAGACCGAAATACAGCGAAGGGTTGGCCTCGGGGATGGCGTAGCGCACCACGGCGGGCACGGCGATGTAGGAGGCGCTGGCGGCCAGCACCATCAGCAGCGTGGCGTCGCCCTGAGGCAGACCCACCAGCAGACCCAGGCCCAGCGCCAGGCCGGCGTGCACCAGCGGTGCCAGCAGGCCATAGGCCAGCAGCCAGGGCGACTGGCCCTTGAGGCCTGGAAGGTTGCGTGCGGCCATCAAGCCCATGTCGAGCAGAAAGAAGGCCAGCATGCCCTTGAACAGGTCGCCCGAGAAGGGTTGCATGGCGGCCTTGCCGGTGTCTCCCGTGATGATGCCCACGGCCATGGCGCCCAGCAAAAGCAGCTGGGCCCCGTCGGTGAAGGACTCGTGCAGCACCTTGCCCAGCGAAAAACCAGGCATGCCGCCGCCGGTCGGGCCGGCCCAGACGCCGGCGCCCGAGCTGCTCAGCTGCACCGGCGAGGTTTGCTGCCGGCGCAGGGCGCTGGACATCAGCACCGCCATGACGATGGCGGGCGATTCCATGAGCGCCATGGCGGCGGCCATGTGACCGCCAAAGGCGATATTCTGGTTTTCCAGATGGCCGATGGCGGTGATGAAGGTCACGGCGCTGACCGAGCCGTAGGTGGCGGCCACGGCCGCGGCGTCAAAGCCCGACAGGAAGCGGCTGAGCACGGCGTAGCTCAGGACCGGGATCAGCAAGGCCAGCAGGACCGCCAGTGACAGGCCGGTGGCCACCTCGCTGGTCAGGCCCGACTGCGCCAGGGCAAAGCCGCCCTTCAGGCCCAGGGCCATGAGCAGGTAAAGCGACAGGAAGCGGGAAATCGCTGGCGGAATTTCCAGATTGGATCTGACCAGTCCGGCCAGGACGCCGAACACAAAAAACAGGATGGCGGGATCGATGAGGGTCTGCATGGAAGCGCTGGGTGGATTCAGTGGCCCGGATTGTGGGCATGCATAGTCATAAAGTAAAATCGATTTTTCAAAACGTATTCATAAGAAAAAATCTATGAACATCACCTTTCGGCAGCTGCGCCTGTTTCTGGCCCTGGCCGACACCGGCAGCGTCAGCGCTGCGGCGCGCGCCTTGCATGTGACCCAGCCCACGGCGTCGATGCAGCTGCGCGAGGTCAGCGAGTCGGTGGGTTTGCCGCTCTACGAGGTGATCGCGCGCAAGGTGTATCTCACCGACGCGGGTCGGCAGCTCGCGCGCACGGCGCGGGCCATCGTCGACGAATGGGAAAACTTTGGCCAGACGGTCAACGCGATGCAGGGCCTCACGCGCGGGCGCTTGCGCGTGGCCGTGGTCAGCACCGCCAAATACTTTGTGCCGCGCCTGCTGGGCAGTTTTTGCGAAAGCCACCCGGGCATCGACATATCGCTGGAGGTGCTCAACCGCGACGGCGTGGTGCAGCGCCTGCGCGACAACCGCGACGACCTGTACGTCATGTCCATGCCGCCAAAGGACGTCGATCTGGAGGACCAGACCTTTCTGGCCAACCCCTTGGTGATGATTGCGCCCGCCGGTCACCCGCTGGCGGCGCGTCAGCGCTTGCCGCTCAGGGCATTGGACGGTGAGCGCTTCGTGCTGCGCGAGCGCGGTTCGGGCACGCGACTGGCCACCGACCGGTTTTTCGAGTCGCAGGATTTCGAGCCGCAGACCTGGCTGGAACTGGGCAGCAACGAAGCCATCAAGGAGGCGGTGGCGGGGCATCTGGGTGTGGCGGTGATCTCGCGCCACGCCATCAAGCCCGACGACCTGGGGCGTGATTTGTGCATCCTGCCGGTCAGCGGCATGCCGATCCGCTCGCAATGGCATGTGGTCTACCCGCGCGCCAAGCGGCTCTCGCCGATTGCCAGGGTTTTTCGTGAGCACCTGCTGGAGCAGGCCCGGCGCTGGCCGATCGAGTAAGGCGGGGGTCTTACAATCGAACCCGACTGACGCGCCCTGGCCTGACGCCTGGCGCCCTCTGTCCGGCGGCCTGTTTCAGCGCCCGGACCCGATTGACAAGGAACCCCCTCCATGAGCCTCAAATGCGGCATCGTGGGCCTGCCCAACGTGGGCAAGTCCACACTGTTTAACGCCCTGACCAAAGCCGGCATTGCGGCCGAGAACTACCCCTTTTGCACCATCGAACCCAACACCGGCGTGGTCGAAGTGCCCGACCCTCGCCTGCAGGAGCTGGCCAAGATCATCTCGCCTGAGCGCATCGTGCCGGCCATCGTCGAGTTTGTGGACATCGCCGGCCTGGTCGCGGGTGCGTCCAAGGGCGAAGGCCTGGGCAACCAGTTCCTGGCCCACATCCGCGAGACGGACGCCATCGTCAACGTGGTGCGCTGCTTTGAAGACCCCAACGTGATCCACGTGGCCGGCAAGGTGGACCCGATCGCCGACATCGAAGTCATCCAGACCGAGCTGTGCCTGGCCGATCTGGCCACCGTCGAAAAAAGTCTGCAGCGCTACACCAAGGCCGCCAAGAGCGGCAACGACAAGGAAGCTGCGGCGCTGGTGCAGATTCTGACCAAAGTGCAGGCCGTGCTCGACCAGGGCAAACCGGTGCGCACGCTGGACATGTCTGACCAGGAACGCGCGCTGCTCAAGCCGCTTTGCCTGATCACGGCCAAGAGCGCCATGTTCGTGGGCAACGTGAGCGAAGACGGTTTCGAGAACAACCCGCTGCTCGAGCGTCTCAAGGAATATGCCGCCGGCCAGAACGCCCCGGTGGTGGCGATCTGCGCCAAGATGGAAGCCGACATGTCCGAGATGAGCGACGAGGACAAGGCGCTCTTCCTGGAAGAGATGGGCCAGACCGAGCCGGGCCTCAACCGCCTGATCCGTGCCGCCTTCAAGCTGCTGGGCCTGCAGACCTACTTCACCGCGGGCGTCAAGGAAGTGCGCGCCTGGACCATCCACATCGGCGACACCGCGCCGCAGGCCGCCGGCGTGATCCACGGCGACTTCGAGCGCGGCTTCATCCGCGCCCAGACCATCGCTTATGACGACTTCATCGGCTACAAGGGCGAGCAGGGCGCCAAGGACGCTGGCAAGATGCGCGCCGAAGGCAAGGAATACGTCGTCAAGGACGGCGACGTGATGAACTTCCTGTTCAACGTCTGAGCTGATTTGCACGCAAAAAAAGCCGCTCCTGGGAGCGGCTTTTTTGTACCTGTCAGTGCCGGGCCCGCCAGCCATCGAGCCGGCTGCGCGGCCCCTTGTGGCCCAGGTAGGTCGGGGCGACGGCTGACAGCGCAGCGGGCGTGATGCCCAGCGCCTGCAGGCCGGGCAACTGCCCGCTGGCCACGTTGTCCACCTGCATCGAGGCCAGGTTGTCTCGGCTCATCAGCGGTTCGCCTGGCAGCATTTCCATGCCCAGCGCCTGCAGCCAGCCAACCCATTGCGGCAAAGGGATGACCGGACGTCCGAGACCGCCATTCACACCCGCCCACTGGCCTGAACGTTTGACCAGCTCACCGAGCGTGAGGGTTTCAGGGCCGCAGGCTTCGAAGGTCTGACCGATGCTGCTGCGGTCTTGCAGGCAGCGCACGATGGCGGCTGCCACGTCGACCACCCACACCGGCTGAAACCGGGTGGCACTGCCTGCCAAAGGCATGAACGGAAAAACCTGCTGCAGGTCTGCGAACAGGTTGAGGAACTTGTCTTCCGCGCCAAAGATCACGCTGGGGCGCAGCACGGTCAATTCCAGTCCCTGGCCCTGCAACACGGTTTCGCCTCGCGCTTTGCTGCGCTGGTACATGGACGGGCCATGCAGGTTGGCGCCCAGCGCGCTGACATGCACCAGGCGCCGCACACCCGCAGTCTGCATGGCGGCAGCGATGCGCTGGGGCAGCTGAACATGCATGCGTTCAAAGCGTTCCTCGTCGCCATGCAGCACGGCGATCAGGTTGATCACCGCCGCGTGGCCGGCCATCAGGCTGGCCAGCACGTTGTCGTCGCCCACATCGGCTTCGATCACGGTCAGGCCAGGCAGTGTCTGCACGCTGGCAGCACGGCTGGCGCGCCGCGTGGGTACCGTCACGCGGTAGCCGGCCCGTACGAGTTGTTCACAGGTGTGGCTGCCAACGAATCCGCTGCCGCCCAGAACCAGGATGGCTTGTTCCGTCATGGCCGTTCAACGGCTGGAGGCTTGCGCCAGCCAGCGGGTAGCCAGTTCCACCCAGTAGGTGCCGCCCAGCGGGATCAGGTCGTCGTTGAAGTCATAGCTGGGGTTGTGCAGCGTGCAGGGGCCACCGCCATGGCCCATTTCGCGGTGCTGGCCGTCGCCGTTGCTGATGAACACGTAGGCGCCGGGCTTGACCTGCAGCATGTAGGAAAAGTCTTCGGCTCCCATGGTCGGCTCCTGGGCCAGCACATTGGCTTCACCCACGATGTCCTGCATCACAGCCCTTGCGAACTCTGCCTCGGCAGGGGTGTTGATGGTGGGCGGGTAGTTGCGCTCGAACTCGAATTCGCATTGCGCGCCGAAAGCCTTGCAGATCGACTCGGCGACCTGTTTCATGCGCGCTTCGATCAGGTCCAGCACCTCCAGCGTGAACGTGCGCACCGTGCCCTGCAGCTCGCAGGAGTCGGGCACCACGTTGGTGGCCTCGCCGGCGTGGATCATGGTGACCGAGATCACGCCCGCGTCCACCGGTTTTTTGTTGCGGGTGATGATGGTCTGAAAGCCCTGCACCATCTGGCAGGCGATTGGCACCGGGTCGATGCCGTTGTGCGGCAGTGCCGCATGGCTGCCTTTGCCCCGGATTGTGATCTTGAATTCGTTGCTGGACGCCATGACTGGACCAGCACTGACCGCAAAGGTGCCGACCGGATTGCCCGGCCAGTTGTGCATGCCGAACACGGCTTCCATCGGAAATTTGTCGAACAGCCCGTCCCTGATCATCTCGCGGGCCCCACCGCCGCCTTCTTCGGCGGGCTGGAAGATCAGGTAGACCGTGCCGTCAAAGTCGCGGTGCTGGCTCAGGTGCCTGGCCGCGGCCAGCAGCATGGCAGTGTGGCCGTCGTGGCCACAGGCGTGCATCTTGCCAGCGTGCTTGCTCGCATGGGCAAAGGTGTTGAACTCCTGCATGGGCAGCGCGTCCATGTCGGCGCGCAGGCCCACCGCACGGCCACAGACGCCGCCATCTCGCCCGTGCACGATGCCGACCACGCCGGTGGTGCCCATGCCGCGCTGAATCGGGATGCCCCATTCGGTGAGTTTGGCGGCGACCACGTCGGCGGTGCGCACTTCCTCGAAGCACAGCTCCGGATGGGCATGGATGTCGCGTCGGACAGCCGCAATGCTGGCGGCATTGGAGAGGATGGATTCGTTGAGCTTCATGCCCCTCAGTCTAGCGGGACGGCTGCGGGCTGGCCAGACACCGTGGAGACCGTGGGGACATGGGCTGACCCGGGTTTCCACGAGAAGACCGACTTGTGTGGTCCCGCCAACACCCCCTGCAGGCACAATTCGCGGCATGTCCTTCCTGTCGATGGTTCCTGGCGTGTCTGTCCGCTGCTGCCTGCTGGTCTTGTGTGCGGGAAAGGCCTGGGCGGCTACAGAACTGCGCTGCGATGTCAGCTATGCCGGCGGCACGCAGACCGTGGTGGCTCAGCCTGTGCAGGACCCGTATGCGGTGCCGGCCGTGGATGTGCATGGGCGCTTTCGCTTCAAGGCGGTCATGGTGGGCGTGGGTGACCGGATTGAACGCATCAACCTGTATGTCCAGCAAAAAACACCCACTCAGCCAGTGATCCTGCAGCAGGCCAAATACCTGCCTCCTTTTCACTGGCCAGGCGATGGTGCTCCTCTGGCGCTGACCGGACAGCAGCGCCTGTACGCCAGCCCCGTGGAGCGTGAGCTGATCTACAGCTGCGCGCTGCATAGGAGCCGACCATGAAGCGCTTGACCTGGGTTGTCGCCCTGAGCGCCTGGCTGTGCTGCGCTGCGCAGGCACAACAGGTGTCGCTGGTTTTTGCGGGGGACACCACCCTTGACGACCAGGCGGGCGTGCTGATCGAGCGCGGCGGCGACCCGCTGGCCGGCTTTGCTCCCTTGTTTGCGCAGGCCGACATCCGCATTGCCAACCTCGAATGCGTGGTGGCCACCGTCGGCAGTGCTGGCCACAAGAACTACACCTTCAGGGCCCATCCGCGGGTGCTGCCGGTCTTGCGCCGCCACCTGGACGGTGTGACCCTGGCCAACAACCACTCGGGCGATTTCGGACGCGAGGCCTTCGCGCAAATGCTGGGCCTGCTGCGTCAGGCCGGGCTGGCACAGGCCGGCGGCGGCATGAACCTGAGCGAGGCGCACACGCCCTGGATCGTCGAACGCCACGGCCTGCGCATCGCCATCCTCAGCTACAACGAGTTCATGCCGCGCAGTTTCGAGGCCGACTTCGACGCGCCCGGCATCGCCTGGAGCGAAGACGAGCAGGTGGTGGACGACATTCACCGGGCGCGCAGCGTGCACAAGGCCGATCTGGTGATCCCCTTCATGCACTGGGGCTGGGAAAACGAGCGCGTGGCCAACGCGCGCCAGCGGCAACTGGCGCGGCGCATGATCGATGCCGGAGCCGACGCCGTCATAGGCGGGCATCCGCATGTCACGCAGGATATCGAGCACTACCGGGATAAACCTATTGTCTACAGCGTGGGCAACTTCGTCATGAAGGAAACCGACAACGATGCCCAGCGCCAGGCCTGGGTGCTGCGCATGGTGTTTGACCGGCAGGGCGCGGCTGGTTTCGAAACCCACGCCGTGCGCATCGGCATGAACGGCATTCCGGCACCTGACCCGAGCACCCCCAGCCCCTGCTGGCAAAGGGGGCAGGCGCAGATCGGCCAGTGTGTGGCCGGGCGCTGATCTGCGCCACAATGTTTGCATGATCGAATCTGCTGCTGAACTGGTGCGCGGCGCCTGCCCGCACGACTGTCCCGACACCTGCGCCCTGCTGACCACCGTGCAGAACGGCCGCGCGGTCAAGGTCCAAGGCAACCCGGCGCACGCCCTGACCGACGGTGTGCTGTGCGCCAAGGTCTCGCGCTACACCGAGCGCACCTACCACCCCGAGCGCATCCTCACGCCGCTGCGCCGCGTCGGCCCCAAGGGCAGCGGCCAGTTCGAGCCGGTGGGCTGGGGTGAGGCGCTGGATGACATTGCCGCGCGCCTGCAGGCGATTGCCGCGCGCGATCCGCAGGCCATCCTGCCCTACAGCTACGCCGGCACCATGGGCCTGGTGCAGGGCGAGTCGATCTCGGCGCGGTTTTTTCATCAGCTGGGCGCCTCGCTGCTGGACCGCACCATCTGCGCTTCGGCAGGGGCGGAAGGCCTGACGTATACGCTGGGCAGCAAGGTGGGCATGAAGGTGCAGCACTTTGCCGAAGCGAAGCTGATCCTGATCTGGGGCAGCAATTCCATCGGCAGCAACCTGCATTTCTGGCGCATCGCGCAGGAGGCCAAACGCAACGGCGCACGCCTGGTCTGCATCGACCCGCGGCGCAGCGAAACCGCCGACAAATGCCACGAACACATTGCGCTCAAGCCCGGCACCGACGCTGCCCTGGCGCTGGCGCTCATGCACGAGCTGATCGTCCACGGCTGGCTCGACCAGGACTACATCGACCGCCACACCCTGGGCTGGGACGCCCTGCGCGAGCGGGCGCTGCAGTGGTCGCCCGAGCGCGCAGCCGAGATCTGTGGTGTGCCGGTCGAGCAGATCCGCCGCCTGGCACGCGACTGGGGCACGACCCGGCCCGCGGCCATCCGCCTGAACTACGGCATGCAGCGCGTGCGCGGCGGTGGCAACGCGGTGCGGGCAGTGGCTTGCCTGCCGGCGCTCACGGGCGCATGGCGGCACCGCGCCGGCGGGCTGCTGATGTCGAGTTCGGGCCACTTTCCAGTGCGCCGCGCCGCACTGCAGCGGCCCGACCTGCTGGGCGAGCGGCGCCCGCGCACGGTCAACATGAGCACGGTTGGCGACGACTTGCTGCGCGAGGGCTCACCGACGTTCGGCCCGAAGATCGAGGCGCTGGTGGTCTACAACAGCAACCCGGTGGCCGTGGCCCCCGAGTCGGGCAAGGTGGTGCAGGGTTTTGCGCGTGAAGACCTGTTCACCGTGGTGCTGGAGCACTTTCAGACCGACACGGCCGATTACGCCGACTACATCCTGCCGGCCACCACCCAGCTCGAGCACTGGGACATCCACACCACCTACGGCCATACCGATGTGCTGCTAAACCGTCCGGCGATCGCGCCGGTTGGACAGGCCCGCACCAACACCGACATCTTCCGCGCCCTGGCCGAGCGCATGGGCTTTGCAGACCCCTGCTTTGCCGACACCGACGAGCAGCTTTGCCGCATGGCCATTGGCGATGACAACGATTTTGCGGTGCTGCTCGAACACGGCTTTGCCAGCCTGCCGGTGCCCGATGCGCCTTTTGCCCAAGGCAACTTTCCGACGCCTTCCGGCAAGTGCGAATTCTTCAGCCAGCGCCTGGCCGACATGGGGCTGGACGGCCTGCCCGACCACCTGCCCAACCACGAAACGCCCGGCAGCGACGCTAGTTACCCGCTGGCCATGATTTCACCGCCGGCGCGCAATTTCCTCAACTCCACCTTTGTGAATGTGCAGAGCCTGCGGAGCATTGAAGGCGAGCCGCTGCTCGAAATCCACCCGCAGGACGCTGCCGCTCGCGGCATTGCCGACGGCGCGGTGGTCGAGGTCTTCAACGACCGTGGCCGCTACCGCTGCAAGGCGCATGTCTGCGAGCGCGCCCGCCCCGGCGTGGTCAACGGCCTGGGCATCTGGTGGCGCAAGCTGGGGCTCGGCGGCACCAACGTCAATGAGCTCACCAGCCAGAAACTGACCGACCTGGGCCGGGCGCCGGTGTTCTACGACTGCCTGGTGGAAGTGGCCTGCGCCAGGGATTGAAACAGGTCCCGGCGAAGCCCTTCATGCCCGGTCAGGGCAGATCCGTGTTTTCGGCCGGTGCATTGGCCCCGCGCGGCCCCACCGTGCCCAGCCTGGCCTTGAGCGATTGCGGTTGGCCCGTGATGAGGGCTGCGTAGTTGGTGGTGTTGGACAGCACCTTCTTGACGTAGTCGCGGGTTTCCTGGAAAGGCACGTTCTCGGCCCAGATGGCGGCTTCCAGCACCGGGCCTTCGCGCCAGCGACGCGACCGGCCGGGGCCGGCGTTGTAGGCCGCGGCCGCCAGGGGCATGGAGCCGCCGAAGTCGTCGAGCACCAGCTTGAGGTAGCCGGTGCCGATCGTCACATTGGTTTCCCTGTCGTTGATCTGCTCCGGAGTGAAGCCGGTCAGGCCGATCTTTTTGGCGGTCCATTTGGCGGTGGCCGGCATGACCTGCATCAGGCCCGACGCGCCCACATGCGAGCGCGCGTCCATGATGAAACGGCTTTCCTGGCGGATCAGGCCATACACATAGGCCGGGTCCAGCCCAATGCCGTTGGCGCGGCGGACCACGATCTCGCGCAGCGGCATCGGAAAACGCTGTTCAAAGTCGATGGCGCCTTTGGTGCGTTCGCTGGTGTTGATGCAGCGGTCCCAGACCTGGCGCTGGCAGGCGAAGTCGGCAGCGGCCAGCAGCTCTCGGTCGTTCATGCCGCCGGGCGTATGCAGGTTGGTGCTGTAGTTCCACTCGCGGTTGCCCTCGGGGCGCAGGCCGATCTGGATGGCGTAGAGCGCGCGCTGCAGGCCCGGGTTGGCAAAAGCCTGGGCTTTTTCGGTGGCGCTCAGGGGCATGGGGGCGGGTGGCACAGCGATGGTCTGGCCAAGCTCTTCGAGCGCCAGCTGTTCGTAGAAGCCGCGCACGCTGGCGATGCCGCGCAGGAGCTCCTGCGCCTGCTGGCGCTGCGCGTCGCCACCGCCGGTGGCCAGCAGGGCGCGGGCGCGCCAGTAGGTCCAGGCGGCATCTTTCTGGGCTTCGGCGCTGAGCGCTTCGGTGGCGCTGAGCACCTGACGCCACTGGCCAGCGCGCAGTGCGGCGCGCACCTTCCAGGTCAGCAGATCGTCATTGAGGTCGCTGTCCTTGTGGACCTTGCCAAAGTAGTCGCTTGCGTTGTCCTGCAGTTTTTGCGCCGCCTGTTTGCCGATCACGCCCCAGGTCCAGTTTTTTTCTTCGGCCGTGAGCATCAGACCCCAGCGCTTGTCCAGCAGACTGGCGGCCTGGTCCGGGTCGCTGGCGGCCAGACGGATGAGGGCCAGCACCGCCAGTTCCTTGCGGTTGCGCGTGACGGCGACGATGCGTTTGTCCAGGTATTTGGCCGGGTCGTTGAAGATCAGCGTGACCTGCTCGGACAGGCGCGGCGCCTCGATGTCGGCGGCGTCTTTGGCGGCCTTGGGCCGGTTGGCGTCCATGGCCAGACGGGCTTTGCGCCACAGGTCCAGGCCGTTGATCTTTTTGCCCGAATGCAGGTGCTCGGCCAGCCAGGTGCAGCCGTCGTCGGCCTCGCGCTGGGCGTACCACAGGCGCAGCGCGTCCTGGGCCACATCGCGTTTGCTCAGCACCGCGTCGGCAGCCAGCGCATAGCAGCGCACCTCGCGGTCGTCCTGCATGCGGTATTTGGGAAATTCGACCGCGATCGTGCTCCAGTCGCGCCGTTTGCCCAGCAGCTGCAGCCAGTCGTTGCGCAGCCGGTCTTCGTAATACGTGCCTGCGTAGCGGGTCAGAAAGGCCTGGATGTCGCTTTCACTGGCGGTGTCCAGCCGGCTGCGCAGCTCCCAGTAGGCTGCCAGAGGCTCCAGCGTGTGGCCCTGCACCTGCGGCAGCAGGGCCGAGAGGCGGGCACGGTCCATCTTGCGCCAGGCCTGGTGCATTTCGAGCACGGTGTCGTCGCCCCGTTTGGGCACCTGGGCACAGGCCGGCAGCATCAGGGCAAGGGACAGGACACCGGGCAGTGTCAGAATGGCAGGCAATCGCTTGAAAGAAGGCATGCCCGATTATGGACAAAGCACAGGCCAAGAAGGCTTTGCGTCAGACCCTGATTGAAGAAAGGTTGAATCTGCCGGACCGGTTGGCACGGGCCGAGGCCCTGCAGCGTGTGATGCGCATCTGGCTGGTGGGGCGGCCCGACACCGTGATCGGCGCTTACTGGCCGATCAAGGGTGAGTTCGATCCCTTGCCGGCCCTGCACCGCTGGAAGGAAGACGGCGAGTTGCTGGACGAGCCGCTGCGCCGGCGCATCGGCCTGCCGGTGGTCAACAAACAGCACAAGACGCTCACCTTCCATGCCTGGTACCCGGGCTGTCCCATGGAAGAAGACGCCTACGGCATCCCCAAGCCCAAGGACACCGAAATCATCGTGCCCACACTGCTGTTTGTGCCCTGTGTGGGCTACGGCGCGGGTGGCTACCGCCTGGGTTACGGCGGCGGTTTTTACGACCGGACCCTGGCCACACTGCAGCCCAAGCCTTTCACCGTGGGGCTGGGCTACACCAATGGCTTTGTCGAAGACCTGGAGCCCGAGGTGCACGACGAGCCGCTGGACGCCATCCTCAACGACAACGGCGTGGTCTGGCCGGTCTGACCGGTCCGATGCGGCTCATTCGCCCATGGCCAGGCGCGTGCTGTTGGCTTCGGCCTTGAGCCATTCGCAAAAGGCCACGACTTCGGGTTTGCTGCCGGCGCGTGGGGCGGTCACCAGCCAGTAGGCCATGGGGGTTTGCAGGCGGGTGTCCGGCAGCACCTCCACCAGATCGCCGCGCGCCAGGTTCTCGGCCACCAGCGGCAGGCGGGCCAGCGCCACGCCCTGTCCGGCCAGCGCGGCCTGGGCATTCTGGTAGGCGTAGTTGAAGTACAGCCAGCGCTGCGGCGCCAGCGTGGGGGCGGTCTTTGGCCGTTGGCCGGTATCGGTGGCCTCTGCCGCAAAGTGGTCCAGCCAGCGGCGCCAGCTCAGCCACTCCAGGTTGGGGCTTTTCTCGATGTCGCCTGATTCGATCAGCGTGCATTGCCGCAGATCACTGATTTGGTGGATGGCCTGGTGCTGCAGCAGCCAGCGGCTGGCCACCGGGGTGATCTGTTCGCCGAACAATCGCACCGCAGAGGCCGGCATTTGCTGTGGGCTGGCATAGCGCAGGGCGAGATCCACGTCCGAGGTGGACAGGTCCACGTACTGATCCGAGGCGTCGATGCGGATGTCGATTTCAGGGTGTTCGCGCTGGAAGATTTCCAGCCGCGGGATCAGCCACATGCTGGCAAACGATGCCCAGGTCGTGACCGAGACGATCTTGCGCCCATGGCTGTGGCGGATCTGCTGCACGGCCGAGTCAATCTGGCCCAGGGCCGAGCCGCAGGCACGCAGCAGCAGGCCACCGGCCTGCGTCAGTTCCACGCTGCGCGTGTGCCGCAGAAACAGGGGCGTGCCCACCTCGTGTTCGAGGGCTTGGATTTGCCGGCTCACCGCGCTTTGTGTCAGTGCCAGCTCCTCTGCGGCGGCGCGGAAATTCAGGTGTCGGGCCACGGCGGTGAACGACCGCAGGTGGCCGACCGACACGGGGCGCTGGCGGACGGGTCGGGCTGAGTGGGGCATGGTTTTATTGATGCAGGAATGGAATCAATAAGGGCGGGAGATTTCATTGGATTGTGCACCCGAAAGCATTCATCATGGACCGTCCTGTCACCCCTGTACTGAAAAGGAGATCAAGATGCCTGAACAGGATCTGAGCCGTTGTCTGTCCTGCCACCCCATGCCCGTGTCCGGCCAGACCGGCACCTGGCGATTGATGCCGAATCAGGCAATGGGCATGCGTTCCAGGCGCCCCGCGCAGATTCTGGTGGTGCAGGGTCAGGCCTGGATCACCTGGGAGGAGGGCTGCACCGCCTGCCCGGGGCCAGAGAGGGACCATGTGCTGTCTGCAGGCGAGGTGCTGTCCGTACCTGCTCATGCACGGGTGGTGCTCGAATCGGCGACATCGACCCAGGTGCTGGATTTTGAATGGCGGTCTTTGCCCTCAGAGGCTTTTTGGCATGCCGAAACAGGGGCGCTGTCCGATTTGTGGGCGAGTTGGAGATCGGCCTGGCGGCAGGTGTCCTGGCTCGCGCTGGCGATCGGGCGACAGTTGTGGCTGCGCGGCATGCAGCGCCTGCGCACGGCCTGAAGCCGGCTTCACACGACCAGCAGCCGTGCTGCTGTGGCTGGCACAATGCCGGCCATGGCCCGCCCCAAATCCGCCACCCACGACCTCAAACGCGATGCGATCCTCGACATCGCGGCACAGTGTTTTGCCGAACGCAGCTATCCGGCAGCGAGCATGAACGAGATTGCCGCGGCCTGCGGCACATCCAAGGCCCGGCTCTACCACTATTACGAGAGCAAGGACGCGATCCTGTTCGATCTGCTGGACCGGCACACCCAGCGCCTGTTGGCCCTGATCGCCCAGACCGAGGCCAAGGCCCAGCGTCAGAACCTGGACGACCGCGCTGCCCTGCACGAACTGGTGCGGGCTTTTTTGCAGGAATACGAAACCTCGGCCACGCGCCATGCCGCGCTGCTCAACGACACCAAGTTTCTCAGCGGCGAACCAGATCCGGCACTGGGCGATGTGTCTGCGCGTGACCTGATCCTCAACCGCCAGCGCGACATCGTGGCGGCCATGACCCGCTTTCTCAAACGCGCCTACCCGGCTCGTCTGACGGCTGCCAACCAGACGGCCCTGACCATGATGCTGCTGGGCATGATCAACTGGACCTTCACCTGGCTGCGGCCGGACGGGCCGATCAGCTATGCGGCTTTTGCCGATGAAGTGATCGCCATGCTGGAAAAAGGCATGGGGTGAGTGCATCCGTTGAAATTTACCAATGCGTAATGCATTTCGTTTAGGTAAAATCGAGCCGTTCACCCCCTTACCCGGAGACCACCATGTCCAAAGCCTTTGCCAGCCAGGCCGACCTGACTGAAAAGAAAGTCACCTTCGAGCAACTCAGCAAACACTGCTGGGCCTACACCGCCGAGGGCGCCCCGAATTCGGGCGTCATCATCGGTGACGACTACATCCTGGTCAGTGACACCACCGCCACGCCGGCCATGGCGCAGGACCTGATCAAACAGATCCGCACCGTCAGCGACAAGCCGATCAAGTACGTGCTGCTGACCCATTACCACGCGGTGCGGGTGCTGGGCGCCTATGCCTACGCCGCCGAGGGCGCGACCGAGATCATTGCCAGCCAAGGCACGCTCGAACTGATCCAGGAGCGCGGCGCGCAGGACATGAAGAGCGAAATGGAGCGCTTTCCGCGCCTGTTCCGCGGTGCCGACACCGTGCCCGGCCTGACCTGGCCGACCATGGTGGTGGGCGGCGGCAACCCGACGAAGGGGGAAGTGCCCGGCAAACTCAGCATCAACCTGGGTGGCGTGGTGGTGCAGATCTGGCACCCGGGCCCGGGCCACACCAAGGGCGACACGATCGCCTGGGTGGAAGAGGAAAAAGTGCTCTACAGCGGCGACCTGGTCGAATACGAAGCTGGCGTTTACACCGGCGACGCCCAGCTTGAAGAGTGGCCCGCCACGCTCGAAGCCCTGCGTGCGCTGAAACCCGAATTCATCGTGCCCGGCCGCGGCGAAGCCATGAAGGGTAACGCCAACGTCAACAAGGCCCTCGACTACACCAAGCTGTGGGTCGAAACCCTGTACCGCTGTGGCCGCGAAGCCGTGGCCGCCGGCATGGACCTCAAGGCTGCCATGGAACACACCCGCAAGGCCATGGACCCGATCTTCGGCCATGTGTTCATCTACGAGCACTGCCTGCCGTTCGATGTGACCCGCGCCTTTGACGAGGCCAGCGGCATCAAGCACCCGCGCATCTGGACCGCCGAGCGCGACATGGCCATGTGGAAGTCGCTGCAGGCCTGAGTCAGGGCTGGGAAGCCAGTTCTCGCAGGTCTTTCTCGTAAGCGCGCAGGCGCCGAACGGCGCGCTGGCGCTGCTCGGCGCTGGTGCTGTTGTGCAGATCGGCCAGGTTCCGGCACGACTGCTCGGCAAAGTTCTTGTAGAGCTGTCGATCGGCGGCTTGTGTTGGTGTCAGCCATTGCTGCCAGACCAAAAGCAGGCTCGCTTGCGCTTGTTGTGGTGTCAATACATCTTGCTGAAGGCGCTGCAATGCCTGCAGCAGTGAGCGCTGGCGCCGCAGCCGGTCCTGACGGCCCCACTCGGCGTTCCAGACCGATTTCTGCAATTGCGAGCGCAGCAGCTCGGTCTGCTGCTCGCTCAGGCCACCATAGAAGTCGCTGTAGCGCGAGACAGTTTTGTCCAGACGCCGCCGCAAGCGATCCTCGGCGCTGCCACTGAGCCAGTCCTTTTCCCAGTCTTCGTTCTTTTCGTCCCAGTGGCGCGCCAGGTGGCGCAGCTGACGGGGTTGCAGCTGCATGGCGATCGGTGTGGCCAGACGGATGGCCTGCGCCATGAGGCGATCCATGCCATCGTTGACCTGTGACCAGACATCGCAAACCTGCTGGGCATCCACATCGTTGGCACTCATGGCTTGCAGCCTGACCAGCAAATCGGCGTAAGCGTTGAGCTCGTTGGTCCGGTGCCAGCGCTGCAACTGCTGCAATGCCTCTTTCGCCTGGCCTGACTGCGCGCTGTCGAGCGACAGCTGACCATCAAGCCACCAGTAGCCCAAGGTCGGTGCCTGGTTGTAGCCGAGCTTGATGGCACTGCAGCCTTGCAGCAGCAGAAAGCTCAGAGCGCAAAACCAAAAACGCATTACTGGAGACCTTCGAGCTTTAATGACCAGCCTATCAATGTGCCGTTGCCATAGCCAGAGACAACATCACGCACTTGCACCAGCCACTGCCCGCTGGCTTGAGTCAAGTTGGCGAAGGCGGGATTTTCGATGGTCAAATCCAGCAGATAGCTCGTAGAGTCCTGCCCCAGACAATGGGTGGTCCGAGTTGCGTTTTCCAAGGGCAGTGTCTGTGTAGAGCTGTCTGGGGCGACAAGTCGAGCCCTCAGCTCACTGCTGTCGGCATGCTGCAGGCACAGCTCCACGCTCAATTTTTGTATACGCTGCAAACCGCACGACAAGGATCGGCTGACTTCTGTATTGCTGCGCGTCCAGTCGGTGCTCTCCAAAATGGAAATTCCGCTGTTGTTCAATGCATTCGCGTATTGAAGCGTCAGCGTACAGCTCGCAGGCGTGGTGGGGACATAGGACGAGCCACCCCCTCCGCAGGAGGAGAGCAAGGTCGTCAAGCACAGCAATCCAGAAGTCAGTGGCAGTTTCATGGTGTATCGGTGTTTTGGGCTATTTTGAACCCTTCGCGTTTCATTCCTGGTTCGGTGCCTCGCAGGCTTTGGCGATAATTGAAAAATCAGGTCTCGCATGAACCTGGCATCACTGAGGTTCCCGATGAATCCAAACACACCGAACGCGCTGGACGTGGTCATCATGGCCGCCGGCAAAGGCACCCGCATGAAAAGCCGTCGCCCCAAGGTCCTGCAGGACCTGGCGGGTCGTCCGCTGGTGCAGCATGTGCTTGACACCGCAGCCCTGCTGCATGCCCGCCAGGCGGTGGTGATCACTGGCCATGGCGCCGACGAGGTCGAGGCTGCGCTGCGCTCGCGCGAGCAAGGTCTGGCCTTGCAGTTCGTGCGTCAGGAGCCGCAGTTGGGTACCGGGCATGCGGTACAGCAGGCTGTGCCGGTGCTGCCGCAGGACGGTGTCGTGGTGGTGCTCTCGGGCGATGTGCCCTTGACCCAGGCCGAGACACTTCAGGCGCTGGTCGCGCAATGTGCGGGCGATAAGCTTGCGCTGCTCACGCTGGAAATGGACGACCCGACGGGCTATGGCCGCATCGTGCGAAGCCCCAGTGGACCGGTGCACGCCATCGTCGAGCACAAGGATGCCAACGAGGCCCAGCGTGCGATTCGTGAAATCTACAGCGGCATCATGGCGGTGCCAGCCCGCCTGCTCAAAGGCTGGCTGGCGCGGCTGGACAACCACAACGCACAAAACGAGTACTACCTGACGGACATCGTCAAGTTCGCCGTGTCCGATGGTGTGCCCGTGGTGGCGCACACCATCCGCGATGCGGTGCAGGTGGCCGGTGTCAACAGCCCGCAGCAGCTGGCCGAATTGGAGCGTGCGCACCAGTTAGCCCAGGCCCAGCACTGGATGACGGCGGGCGTACGCCTGAAAGATCCGGCGCGCTTTGATGTGCGCGGCGAGCTCCATTGCGGGCGGGACGTGGAGATCGACGTCAACTGCATCTTTGAAGGCCGGGTGCACCTGGGCGACGGTGTGCGCATTGGCGCCAACTGCATGCTGGCCAACTGCACCATCGAAGCCGGTGCGGTCATTCACCCGTTCACACACATCGATGGCGAGAAACTCGGTGTCACGGTGGGTGAAGGCGCCCTGGTTGGGCCCTTTGCCCGCCTGCGCCCCGGCGCCCAGCTCGGCGCCGAGGTGCACATCGGCAACTTTGTCGAAGTGAAGAACTCCACGATGGCCAAGGGAGCCAAGGCCAACCACCTGGCTTACCTGGGTGACGCCAATGTGGGGGAGCGCGTCAACTATGGCGCCGGCAGCATCACCGCCAATTACGACGGCGCGAACAAACACCGCACCGTGATCGAAGCCGACGTGCACATCGGCAGCAATTGCGTACTGGTGGCCCCGGTCACCATTGGTGAAGGCGGCACCGTGGGCGGCGGCTCCACCATCACCAAGAGCACCGAGCCGGGTGCATTGAGCGTGGCCCGTGGCAAACAGATCAGCATCGCGAATTGGCAGCGGCCGCAGAAAAAGAAATGATGGGTGGTTGCGCGGCGCACGCCACCAAGGTGTGAGCCGTCACGGCGTACGAGGCGCGTCAGCCGGTGCGCTCAGTCCGGCAACGCGATTTGTGTGCCGAATTTGGCCCGCTTGGTTGCAAAAAACGCCTTCACATTGCGCACATTGGCGTCCTGGGTGAACAGGCGCTGCGTGAATGCGAGGTAGTCCGGCATGTGGCGTGCCTGAACCACGAGCACAAAGTCCGGTCCCGGGGACACGCGCCAGCATTGCTGCACGGCGCCCTCGGCCACGGCGCGGGCCTCGAAAGCGTCCAGATGCTCTGCGCCTTGCCGATCCAGCGTCACTTCCACCATGGCCTGCAGGCCGTGGCCCAGCCTGTCGCGGCTGAGGATTGCCACCTGCCGCTCGATCCAGCCACCCTCGATCAGGCGCTTGACGCGGCGCAGGCAGGTGGGGGGCGAGACATGCACGCGCTCGGCCAGTGCCACATTGCTGAGGCTGGCGTCGTGCTGCAAGGCGTCCAGCAGCTGCAGGTCGATGGCGTCAAGTTCTGAAAATTCCATGTAATGCATTTTGGTGGAATATTAATTCATTGCCAATAGATAAGCTAATTTAATTTCATTCAATTTAAAAATACGAAATGAAATTTTTCCAATCCCATCCTAATATCGACGCCATTGCTTTGTTTTGAGGACATCAACATGTGTGGCATCGTCGGCGCGGTTTCCAGTCGCAACATCGTCCCCATCCTGGTTCAAGGCCTCCAGCGGCTCGAATACCGGGGTTATGACTCCTGCGGCGTGGCGGTGCATGCGGCCAGCCTGGGTGGGCATGCCGGTGGATTGCAGCGCGCGCGCAGCACGGCGCGCGTGGCCGAACTCATGGCGCAGGTGGAGGTTGATCACATTGAAGGCGGTACCGGCATCGCCCATACCCGATGGGCCACGCACGGCGCGCCAGCGGTGCACAACGCGCACCCGCATTTCAGCCATGGGGTCGGCGCAGCCGACGCCAAACCCGGCAAGGTGGCCCTGGTGCACAACGGCATCATCGAAAACCACGAAGAACTGCGCGCCGCCCTGCAGGCCCGGGGCTATGTGTTTGCCAGCCAGACCGACACCGAAGTCATCGCGCATCTGGTGGACAGCCTGTACGACGGCGACCTGTTCGAGGCCGTCAAGGCCGCCGTCAGGCAACTGCACGGGGCGTATGCGATCGCCGTGTTCCACAAAGACGAACCGCACCGCGTGATCGGTGCCCGTGCCGGCTCGCCGCTGATCCTGGGGGTGGGGCAGGGCGAAACCTTCCTGGCCAGCGACGCCATGGCCCTGGCTGGTGTGACCGACCAGATCGTCTACCTCGAAGAAGGCGACGTGGTCGACATCCAGCTGGGCAAATACTGGATCGTGGACCGCGAACACAAGGCGGTGCAGCGCGCCGTCAAGACGGTGCACGCGCACAGCGGCGCGGCCGACCTCGGCCCCTACCGCCACTACATGCAAAAGGAAATCTTCGAGCAGCCACGCGCCATTGCCGACACGCTCGAAGGCGTGGAAGGCATCACGCCCGAGCTGTTCGGCGATGGTGCGTACAGCACCTTCAAGGCCATCGACAAGGTGCTGATCCTGGCCTGCGGCACCAGTTACTACAGCGGCTGCGTGGCCAAGTACTGGATCGAGTCGATTGCCAAAGTGCCCTGTCAGGTCGAGATCGCCAGCGAATACCGCTACCGCGAATCGGTGCCCGACCCGAAAACGCTGGTGGTGACCATCACCCAAAGTGGCGAGACCGCCGACACCCTGGCCGCATTGCGCCATGCACAAGGCCTGGGTATGACGCAGACGCTCACCATCTGCAACGTGTCCACCAGTGCCATGGTGCGCGAATGCAAGCACGCCTATGTGACCCGCGCCGGCGCCGAGATCGGCGTGGCCTCCACCAAAGCTTTCACCACGCAGCTGGCAGGCCTGTTTTTGCTCACGCTGGCGCTGGCGCAGGTCAATGGCCGCCTGAGCGATGAAGAGGAAGCCGCCCACATCAAGGCCATGCGCCATCTGCCCGCCGCCCTGCAGGCCGTGCTGGCACTGGAGCCGCAGGTCATCAGCTGGGCCGAAGAATTTGCCAGCAAGGAAAACGCGCTGTTTTTGGGCCGGGGCACCCATTACCCCATCGCGCTCGAAGGTGCGCTCAAGCTCAAGGAAATCACCTACATCCACGCCGAGGCCTATGCCGCCGGTGAACTCAAGCACGGCCCGCTAGCCCTGGTGACGAGTGCCATGCCAGTGGTGACGGTGGCGCCCAACGACCAGCTGCTTGAAAAGCTCAAGAGCAATATGCAGGAGGTGCGCGCCCGCGGCGGCGTACTGTATGTGCTGGCCGACGGCGACACCAAGATCGACAGCAGCGAAGGCGTCAACGTCATCCGCATGCCTGAGCACTACGGCGTGCTCTCGCCCATCCTGCATGTGGTGCCCTTGCAGCTGCTCAGTTACCACACAGCGTGCGCACGCGGCACCGATGTGGACAAGCCCAGAAACCTGGCCAAGAGCGTCACGGTGGAGTGAGTCCGGAGTTTGTCAGCCAGGGTATAGCCAGCGTCACGACAATTTCAGGCATGCATTCGTCAGGAACACGCTTTGACAGAAGCACGCACGTTGAGGCATGAGGCGCAAAACGCATTGCTTGCACTGGCTGCAGGGCTTGCGTACTTTCTGGCGTACCGGCTCAATGAGCTGTTTGACCCCTGGGCTTTGTACAGCCAGGGCATCAACCTGATTTTCTTGCCGGCAGGTGTCAAACACATCGCCATTCTGGTGGCTCGGGGCTGGGGTGCTCTGGGGTGTTTTGTTGCTCTGACGCTGTTGGCATTCGAGTTCTGGGCTGGCGCATCGCTGTGGCAAACCGTTTTCTACAGCGCCATCAGCACGGGGGCGACGTGGCTGGGCATCGGCTTGGGCATGCACATCATGGGTATACGCAGAGATCTGGAGAACCTGAAGTTTCTGCACCTGCCGATCATGGACCTGATCACCACGGCGATCCATGGATTTGTGGTCAACGCATTTTTCATTGCTGTGGGCATGAAAAATGACCAGCTTGCGGAAAACGCTGCGGCGATGATGTTTGGCGACTACGTGGGCAGTTTCATCATGCTCACATGCTTGTGGTTGGTTCTGGCGCTGCTCGGCAGTGTTCGCCGCCGCAAAAGGGATGGCGGTCTGTAACAGTCATCGGATAAAGCTGTTGCTTTGACAGTCGGTCAGTGGGCCAGCGAACCAAAAGTTCAAGCGCCCCAACTGAAAATCACGTTTATCCACCATTGCTCAATTTCTTGAAAATTAAATTGAGCAATAAGCGTGGCAAGCAGACTGCATGGCGAGGCAACGTACGCACGTTGTCAGTCAGCGGAAAGGTATTACCGCATGGCCGGTAAGTGCTTAAGCGTTTCGCAGTATTGGGGGGGCTCCACGGCGCACTTATGCTGAAACCTTCAACTTTGATTTGTTGAGGTGTGATTCGTGGGCTCTCCTAGCATTCGACTGGTATTGGCCGATCCGCATCCCGTGATGCTTGATGGGCTGTCTGCACACATGCATGCCTGTCCGGATCTCGAGGTATGCGCAACGGTGGCCGATGGTGACGCTGCATGGAATGCCCTGCATGAACACCATCCTGACATCCTGGTGCTGGACCTGGCCATGCCCAAGCGCAGTGGCTTGGAGTTGATACAGGCAATCAAGGATGAGGGTCTTTCGGCCAAACCGGTGGTCTTCACTTCGCAACCTGTCAAAGAGGTGCTGCAGGCGCTTGATCTGGGTGTGCCGGGCTTGGTTTCCAAGAACCGTTCACCGGAAACCCTGGTGCATTGCATCAGGCAGGTTCATTCTGGTGAGCCCTGTCTGGATCAGGAGTTGACGATGAAGACGGTGGCTATTCTCATCGGACGACAAAAAGACCGACAGCACGGAACGCAATTGCTGACGCCACGTGAGGTGGATGTGGCGCGCATGGTCACGGAAGGTTGGCCCAACAAGAAGATTGCCAGCAAGTTGGCCATCAGCGAAGGAACAGCCAAGCTGCATCTGCACCACATCTATCAGAAGCTCAATTGTCCAGGGCGAATGGCCTTGATGATCTACATGAAGCAAAACGGCTATTGAACGATTTACCAATACCCCATTAAGGATCCAACATGCATACAACAGATGAACATTCCGGGTTGCAAGAGGCGCAGGCGATTTCCGATTTGTACCAGCGTGCTGCCCAGGAGTTGCTTCACGCTTACCAACGCAACAAGGAGGCAACGCGGCACCACGCCGGTGGTGCGTTGCGGGCTGCATTGCACCACGCACGCATGTCATGTGCACACTCTTCGGCTGCCCACGAATACCTGACGCTGGCTCTCGAAAAATCGGATCAGTTGTGCTCTATTGATCTGGCGTGTGCTGGACAGCTGTCCTGAATGCATCTGTCCCGAATATATGGTTCTGAATTGTTCTTTTATTTGTCACTGAATGTGTTGATGCACACAGAGCTGAAATGGCAGTTTGCCTAGACTTGTATCGCAACTACCCGAATATTCGTTTCCACTGCAATGAACCGTTATTCGGCGATAAGCAGCGATGTTTTGATGGAGAAGCCCATGTCGACACGTGTCCTCTTGACTTGCAAACACAAAGTCATTTCGGAGGGTATCGCGGCTGTATTGCGAACCCACGCCGACATTCAACTGGTCGGTATTGCTGACGATGATTTGCAGACCATTTCCTTGTGTGAACGAGAGCAGCCACAGGTGGTTGTGGTGGGCGTGGACCCGAGGCGCGCTGGCGATGTCGCGTTGACACGGCAAGTGTCGCAGTTGGTGCCGCGCCCCGAAATCGTGGCTTTCTCCATTGAGTGCGATCGTGGATCTGTATTGCAGATGATGCAGGCCGGTGCCACCAGCTTCGTGTCGACCCAGAGCAGCATGGACGAGTTGCTGCAGGCCATCCGGGCCGCCGGCGCTGGTCGGTCTTACCTCTGTCCTTCAGCCGGCATAGTCATGGTCGACGGTCTGCGCAGGGGGCGCGTGGCAGCACCCGGTACAGGCCAGCTCGGTGAGCGTGAAGAGCAGGTCCTGTGCCTCATCGCCGATGGGTATTCATCCAAGGAGATTGCGCGCAACCTGCACATCGCGCCCAGCACGGTCGAAGTGCACCGGCGCAACATCATGCGCAAGGTAGGCCTGCACAAGGTGGCCGACCTGACCCGTTACGCGATCCGCAACCAGATGGTTCAGGTCTGATGCTGGGCGTGTAACGGTTGTGTCTGAAGAGGCGCGTAGGCGCTTGAAACCAATCGGCAGCATTCGCAGGCGCGTCGCTCAAGTGCTGGTCTGTTGGTTATGGTGATGCGTCCTCGTGTGTAGCCGATGAGTCCTTGTTGCTGCAGCAGCGATGCCGCAGCCGTCACACCTTCTCGTCGTGAACCCAGCATGCTTGCCATTTGTTCTTGTGTCATGCGCAAGGTCGGGCTGGTGCTGCGATCCAGTGTGAAAAGCAGCAGGCGAATCAGCTGTTGTTCCAGGTTGTGGTGCCGGTTGCATACGGCTGTCTGGCTGACCTGCGTGGCAAAGGCGCGCATGAAATCGGCATACAAGGCGTGGGCCACAGGGTGCTTGTGCAGGGTTTCCTTGACGAGCGCGGCAGGCAGGCTCAGGGATTGGCCCGCGCATTGGACCGCCAGGTGGTTGCTGAAGCCCAGCATGTTGTGCTGGCCCGCTGCGCCCTCTCTCCCGACCATGGCGATGGCGGTTGTCGCGCCGTCCTTGAGCAGGTTGGTCCAGACCAGAATGGCCGTCAGAGGAAAGTGGACACGGATGAGCTTTTCCTGTGGAGCGCTCAGTATCTGGCCTGCGTGCAGTTGCTGAATATCCCCGTTTTTGAGCCAATGAATCAATGTCGCTTCAGGCAGGGCCCGAAGAATGTGGTTGCCGAGAACGCTGGACAGCATCTAAAACTGAAAAACTGATAATTTTGTCAGTTTAGGCGCGAGCTTGTGCTTGCAGTGTTTGATATCGAACACTGCGGTAGGGCTTTTGCTTGGTTTTTGCCGAAGGGTATGCGATCAACAGGCAACACTGGCAGCGCGGGCCAAGCCTGCCAGGTCCGTGATCTGGATTTCCCCGCGTCGCAGTGCCAGGATCCCCTCGCTTTGCAATGTGCCCGCGGTCAGCGTGATGCTGACCCGCCGTATGCCGAGCATGTCCGCCAAGGTCTGTTGGGTGATCCGGAGGGTCTGGGTGCCCGTTTTGTGCTGCATCAGATGAAGCCACAGGGCGAGCCGTGTCCGGATGTCGCCCTGTTGCATGCGTGCACTCAACTGGGCCAATTCCAGGGTTTGCGACCACAGGAACCGTGAAATGCCCAGAGCCAGATCGGGGGTGCGCAGCAGCAATTCCTGCAAGGCTGCAGCGTCGGTCTTGAATGCCAGACCCGGCTTCAGGACCCTTGTGACCCATTGCGAATGCTTGTCGTGCCACAGCTGCGAGCAGCCGGCCATGCCTTCCTGTCCGAGCAGCGAAAGGGCCAGACGTGGTGCACCCGGTTCAGGCTCGATCCACAGGCTGACTACGGCATTCACCAGAAAGTAAACAGGGCGTTCGTTCGAGTCATCCGGTTCCAGCACTTGACCTGCAGTCAGTTCGACAGCGTTGCAAATCTGCCCGAGTCGGCGCTGGCTGTCTGGTGAAAGGTGTTGTGTGATGCCGTTGGAGAGAAGCTGCACAGCGTAATGCCGGTTCAATAGAAATATGGTGAGTAACGTTTTTGGGAAGTGTTTTTTTTTATTTCCGCAGTATATGCGGCCAGTCAGATTGAAATGTTCCAAGTCGTATCACTAATTGTTCGTTAAAGAACATAAAATCCTATAAATCGACTTGAAGTTGCAGTATCTGCCACATGGAGTTTTCAATGCGCCTGACCTGTTGCTCATGAACATGGTTCACCGAAACTCGGCTTTGCAGCGTCTGCTTGCAGCAGCTGACGAGCGGACGCTGTCAATGCTGCGCAAAGTGACCTACACGGCTGCCGAGACATGGTCGTCCGGTGCTGCGGCGAACGCAAGCTTGTGGTTTCCCGAGCGTGGCATGCTGGTGTTGGAGCAGCCTCAGGGCAAAGTGTTGGTCGAGGTGGCGTTGATCGGATGGACCACAGCCCTGCACGTACCAGGTCAATCGGGGTGGCACTTGCGGGCCTTGTGCGATGGCCATGCCTATGCAATGCCTGCCCAAGCGGCTGCCTCTTTGTGTCCCGATGTGCTGCTGCATGCCCAGAACAGGGTCATGCAGGACATGGCCAGTTGGGTTTATTGCCAGCAACACCACAGCCCTGTGCACAGCCTGGCCGACCGTTTGCTCTGGCTGCACCGGTTGAGCGGAGATGAAGTGCAAGCCTGGTCGGTACACAACCTGCCGGGCAGCAGGCGTTTGTTGCCGGCCCAGACGGATCGTGCTGTGCGTGAACTCCAGCGAGCGGGCGCGGTCAGTCTGCAGGGCGAACACGTGCAGGTGCGGGATGCTGGCGTGCTGTGCACCTGGGCCTGCGGCTGCCATGCCAGCCGGGTGAGCGCCGATGCCGCCACGGCCGGTCAAATGCTTTGATGGCGCTCGGCTCAGCCCGCCACAACGCAGGCCCTGGCCACGGCTTCGGCCACCCTGATGCCATCGACCGCCGCCGACAGGATGCCGCCCGCGTAGCTGGCGCCTTCGCCAGCCGGGTACATGCCGGGTGTGTTCAGGCTCTGGAAACTGTCGCCACGCGGGATGCGCAGTGGCGATGAGGTGCGCGTTTCCACGGCCGTCATCAGCGCGTCGGGCATGTCATAGCCCTTGATCTTGCGGCCGAACACCGGCAAGGCCTCGCGCATGGCTGCCACGGCGTAGTCCGGCAGCACCTGGCTCAGGTCGGTCAGGTGGATACCGGGCTTGTACGAAGGCTGCACCCCGCCCAGCTGTGTCGAGGGCTGGGCGGCCAGAAAGTCACCCACGCGCTGCGCCGGCGCCTCGTAGTTGCCGCCGCCGACTTCAAACGCACGGCTCTCCAGCTGGCGTTGCAGCACGATGCCGGCGAGCGGATGCACTTCGCCGCGCGCCATGAATCCTTGGGCTTCTTCGGCCAGTGCTACGCCATCGGCCTCGCCAAAGGCGGCGATCCAGGCGGCGCGGTCGTGTTGCGGAAAGTCCGGCGGGTCGATGCCAACCACCATGCCGGCGTTGGCGTTGCGCTCGGCACGCGAATACTGGCTCATGCCGTTGGTGACCACGCGACCCGGCTCACTCGTGGAGGCCACCACGGTGCCGCCCGGGCACATGCAAAAGCTGTAGACCGCGCGACCGTTTTGTGCGTGGTGCACCAGCTTGTAGTCGGCAGCACCCAGCAGCGGGTGGCCGGCGTGGCGGCCCCAGCGGGCGCGGTCGATCACGCTTTGCGGGTGCTCGATGCGCACGCCGATCGAAAACGCTTTGGCGTCCATCTGCACGCCACGGCGGTGCAGCATGAGGAAGGTGTCGCGCGAACTGTGGCCGAGCGCCAGCACGACCTGTCGCGCGGGCAGGGTGTAGGACTGGCCCGTGTGCTGGTCGAGCACTTGCAGGCCTTGCATGCCGTGGGCATCGTCCAGTTGCAGGTCGGTCACGCGCTGCTCGAAACGGATTTCGCCGCCCAGTGCCACGATCTGCTCGCGGATGCCCTCGACCACCTTGACCAGCTTGAAGGTGCCGATGTGGGGGTGCGCGGCAAACAGGATGTCACTCGGTGCGCCGGCCTTGACAAACTCGTCCATGACCTTGCGGCCCAGGTGCCGAGGATCCTTGATCTGGCTATAGAGCTTGCCGTCTGAAAAGGTGCCGGCGCCGCCCTCGCCAAACTGCACATTGCTTTCGGGCTGCAGCACCTTCTTGCGCCACAGGCCCCAGGTGTCTTTGGTGCGTTGGCGGACGGTGGTACCACGCTCAAGCACGATGGGTTTGAATCCCATCTGCGCCAGCGTGAGCGCCGCCAGCATGCCGCAGGGGCCAAAGCCCACCACCACCGGACGTTCGCCTAGCTGCTCGCCAAAGCCGGACGGCGCCTGCACTGGCGCGCGCCAAATCATGTCGGGTGTGGGCTGGATGTGCGGATGCTTTTCGAACTTCTGCAGCAGCGCGGTTTCGCGCTCGGGCTGCACGAGCGTCAGGTCCACGATGAACACTGCCAGCAACTCGGCCTTGCGCGCGTCAAAGCTGCGCTTGAAAACCTGCAGCGTGGCGATGTCGGCTTCCTGAATGCCCAGGGCTTGCGCGGCCAGCTGGCGCAGCGCGGCTTCGGGGTGGGGCGGGGGAAGGCGGTCTTCGTCGGTTTCGGCAGGCGCATCGACGGCGCGACGCTCTTCAACCGGCAGGGCGGACAAGGGGAGTTTGAGTTCGGAAACGCGGATCAAGGTTGGGGCTTGTGGTTATCAAGCAGAGGGCTGCCATTATCCCAGTGTCACTTGTAGGGGTTGCGCCAGCCCAACCCGGCCAGGATCTGCACTTCGCGGGTTTCCATCGCTTGGGCGTCGGCCTCCGAGGTTTCGTGGTCCCAGCCCTGCGCGTGCAGGGCACCGTGTACCAGCAGGTGCGCGTAATGCGCAGCCAAGGTCTTGCCCTGCTCTTTGGCTTCGCGGGCCACCACGGGCGCGCACAGCACCAGGTCGGCCATCACCACCGGGTCTTGCGCATAGTCAAAGGTCAACACGTTGGTTGCGTAATCTTTCTTGCGGTAACCCTTGTTGAGTTCCCGGCCTTCTTCCTCGCCCACGATGCGCACCGTGATCTCGGCGTCCAGATCAAGGGCATGGCGGATGCAGCGCGTTACAAAATGGCGGGGCAGCGCAGAGCGGTGGCGGGCCTTGTGCGGGATGTCGCCGAATTGAAGTGAGAGTTGCAATTGTTTCAGGGCCATGGTCACTCCGTGGTTTTGCGCCGAGGAGCGCTGCTTTGGGCGTCGTAAGCGTCGACGATGCGGGCCACCAGCGGGTGGCGCACCACATCGGCGGTGGTGAAGCGGGTGAATGCGATGCCCTTGACGCGCTTGAGCACACGCTCTGCATCGATCAGACCGCTCATTTGTCCTTTGGGTAGATCGATCTGGCTCACGTCACCGGTGATCACCGCCCTGGCGCCAAAGCCGATGCGGGTGAGGAACATCTTCATCTGCTCGGGCGTGGTGTTCTGTGCCTCGTCGAGGATCACGAACGCGTTGTTGAGCGTGCGCCCGCGCATGAAGGCCAGCGGCGCGATTTCCAGCGCGTTGCGCTCAAAAGCTTTTTGCACCCGCTCGAAACCCATCAGGTCGTACAGCGCGTCATACAGCGGGCGCAGATACGGGTCCACTTTTTGCGACAGGTCGCCGGGCAAAAAACCCAGACGCTCGCCGGCCTCCACCGCCGGGCGGGTCAGCACGATGCGCTGCACCGCCGAGCGTTCCAGCGCATCCACCGCGCAGGCTACGGCCAGATACGTCTTGCCGGTGCCTGCCGGACCGATGCCAAAGGTGATGTCGTGCCCGGCGATGTTGTCCAGGTACACCGACTGGCCCGGCGTGCGGGCCTTGAGGTCGGCGCGGCGGGTCTGCAGCAGCTGGGCACCGTCGTCGTCTTCGCCCAGTGCCGAGTCACCGGCGAGCATGAGCTGCACCATGTCGGCGGCAATCGGGCGATCGGCCCGCTCGTAGAGGGCTTGCAGCAGCTCCATGGCGCGCTGGGCCTGGGCCTTGGGGCCATCGACCTTGAACTGCTCATGGCGGTGCGCGATGCTGACCTGCAGGCCAGCCTCGATGCTGCGCAGGTGCGCGTCCATCGGGCCGCACAGGTGCGACAGGCGGGTGTTGTTGTGCGGGGTGAAGGTGTGGCGAACGATCAAGCGGATAATCCCGGTTCGTGGTGGATGCTGCCTGTTGTCAGGCCGAAAACCCCGATTTTCCTCCAGTCCTGCGCAATCCAAGGTACCCCCTTCATGATCGGCAAACTCACCGGCCTCCTCAGCGACAAGAACCCGCCCGAAGTCATCGTGGACTGCCACGGCGTGGGCTACGAGGTCAATGTGCCGATGAGCACCTTCTACAACCTGCCCGCCACCGGTGAAAAAGTCAGCCTGCTCACGCACTTCGTGGTGCGAGAGGACGCGCAGATCCTGTACGGCTTTGGCACGGCGGCCGAACGCGAAGCGTTTCGCCAGCTCATCAAAATTTCGGGCGTGGGGCCGCGCACGGCGCTGTCTGTCCTGTCAGGCATGAGCATTGTCGAACTTTCGCAAGCCGTGACCAGCCAGGAAGCCGGCCGTCTGGTCAAGGTGCCGGGCATCGGCAAGAAAACGGCCGAACGCCTGCTGCTCGAACTCAAGGGCAAGCTGGGTGCCGACATCGGCGCACCGGCCGCGGCTGTGGGCGACGCGCAGGGCGACATCCAGCAGGCGCTGGTTGCGCTGGGTTACAGCGACAAGGAAGCCGCTGCAGCCCTCAAGGGCCTGCCTGCCGACGTGGGCGTGAGCGAAGGCATCAAGCTGGCACTGAAGGCGCTGGCCAAATAAGACAATCTCGCCATGAGCATCAAGACCGACGATTTCGCCTTGCCTCCCACGCCGCGTGAAACCTCGCGCATGGTGTCGGCCGCGCCCGTGTCCAACAGCGAAGAAGCCATCGAACGCGCCCTGCGCCCCAAACAGCTCGATGAATACGTGGGCCAGGCCAAGGTGCGTGAGCAGCTGGAGATCTTCATTGGCGCCGCCAAAATGCGTGAGGAGCCGCTGGACCATGTGCTTCTGTTCGGTCCGCCCGGCCTGGGCAAGACCACTTTGAGTCACATCATTGCGGCCGAGCTGGGCGTGAACCTGCGCCAGACCAGCGGTCCGGTGCTTGAAAAACCCAAGGACCTGGCGGCGCTGCTGACCAACCTGGAGCGCAACGATGTGCTCTTCATCGACGAGATCCACCGCCTCTCGCCCGTGGTCGAGGAAATCCTCTACCCCGCACTCGAGGACTACCAGATCGACATCATGATCGGCGAGGGACCCGCGGCGCGCAGCATCAAGCTCGATTTGCAGCCCTTCACCCTGGTGGGTGCGACCACCCGCGCCGGCATGCTCACCAACCCGCTGCGCGACCGCTTTGGCATCGTCTCGCGGCTGGAGTTTTACACGCCCGAAGAACTCTCGCGCATCGTCACGCGCAGCAGTGGCCTGCTCAAGGCGCCCATCGATCCGGAAGGGTCGTTTGAAATTGCGCGCCGCTCGCGCGGCACGCCCCGCATCGCCAACCGCCTGCTGCGCCGGGTGCGCGACTATGCGGACGTCAAGGGCGATGGGCGCATCAACCAGTCGATCGCCAAACTGGCCTTGTCGATGCTGGACGTGGACCCCGAAGGCTTTGACCTGATGGACCGCAAACTGCTCGAAGCGGTAATCCACCGCTTCGATGGTGGCCCGGTCGGTCTGGACAACATCGCGGCGAGCATTGGCGAAGAACGCGACACCATCGAAGATGTGATCGAGCCCTACCTGATCCAGCAGGGCTACCTGCAGCGCACCCCGCGCGGGCGCATCGCCACGCTGGCGGCCTTCCGGCACCTGGGCGTCACGCCACCCAAGACGGCGGGTGGTCTGTTCAACGAATGACGCTCAGGCAGTCGTCTCGTCCCGAGAACGGTCTTCCAGGTGCGTGGTGTCCGCCCAGCCCACCAGGCTCAGCCCCTGCGGCGTCCACAGCAGGCGGTTGACGGCCGTGTTGGGCAGCAGCCAGGTGCGCGGCGCCTGCAGGTCCAGGCGGGTGGCTGCGCGGTAGAGCACATCCATCACACCACCGTGCGCCACCAGCACGATCTGTTCGCCCACATGGCGTGCGGCCAGTTCATCCACCGTGGCCAGCACCCGCTCGCGCAGGGCGATCAGTGATTCCCCGTCGCCGGGAGGCGCCCATTCGGGGGTGCGCTTGCGCCAGTGGTGGGCGTGCTCGGGCAGTTCGGCTTCGATTTCGGCGAAGGTGCGGCCCTGAAAGTCACCAAAAGAGCGCTCGCGCAAGCCGGGGTGGGTGCTGACGGCCAGCCCGGCGGCGTCAGCGATGGTTTGCGCCGTCACATGGGCGCGTGACAGGTCGCTGGCATAGATGGCGTGCAGCGTGTCGCGCCCGGTCAGCGCCATGGCCAGTGCGCGCGCTTGCTGCAGGCCGTTGTCGTTGAGGGGGATGTCCAGATGACCCTGGATGCGAGTGTCAACGTTCCAGGCGGTCTCGCCATGGCGGATGGCGAGGATGCGTGTGGCTTCCATGGGGTCAGCGGGGTATTTCGATGTTCACCCGCTGCGGGCCAGCGGGCGGGTTCGGAAAGTTCGCCAGCGCTGCCTTGAACAGCGTGGCGAAGATGGTCTTGTGGTCGCTCCAGGGGCCGTCGTGGCTGGCGCGCGTTTCGTACACCACCTGGCCCGAACGCAGGTCGCGCAGGATGAGACTGATCTCTCGGCGGTAGTGTGTGGGCGGCGGAAAGCGCATGCCCATGCCGAACCCCACGCCGGAGCCCCAGGGTACGCCGCGCCCGATCGAAATGCTGCCGTAGGTGCCCGGATAGGGCGATCCCCAGGGGTCTGCCAGGTATTGCGTGCCCTGAAAGCCCACCAGCACGCTCAGTTGTGCTGCCACATCGTCGCGCACCAGGCCGACGGCGGCCAGCGCCTGTTCGGCCTGCTGTTCTGCCAGGCCGGCTTCGGGATTGCCAAGCTGCGAGGGCAGCCGTTCGAAGCGGTATTTCGCGCCCTGCAGCTGCACGCCGGGCGGCACATTAGCGACGGCGACCACCTGGCTGTCCACCACACGCATGCCGGCGCAGCCGGTCAGCAAGGCGGCCAAAGCGAGGGTGAGCAGGGTGGCAAGGCGTTTCATGGAGTTCAGTTCATCGAGATGACCTGGATGCCAGGCAGGGAGGCTTCGCTGAATTCTTCCTCATCGAAAGCCTTGTCGCCATCCTCGTCGGCAATTCCCGTGATTTGCAGGTTCTTGAAGTCGTGCAGCTGGTGGTCCATCAGGTGCGAGGGCACCACGTTCTGCAGGGCAGCGAACATGTTTTCGATGCGTCCCGGGTGCTTCTTTTGCCACTCGCGCAGCATGTTGCCCACCACCTGGCGCTGCAGGTTTTCCTGGCTGCCGCACAGGGTGCAGGGGATGATGGGGAACTGTCGGTGCGTGGCCCAACGCTGCAGGTCGGTCTCGGCCACATAGGCCAGCGGGCGGATCACCATGAACTCGCCGTTGTCGCTGACCAGCTTCGGGGGCATGCCCTTGAGCTTGCCGCCAAAGAACATGTTCAGAAAGAAAGTCTGCCGCATGTCGTCGCGGTGGTGGCCCAGCGCGAGCTTGTTGCACTTGAGCTCACGCGCCACGCGGTACAGGATGCCGCGGCGCAGGCGCGAGCACAGGCTGCACATGGTCTTGCCTTCAGGGATTTTGTCCTTGACGATCGAATACGTGTCCTGCGTCTCGATGTGGAACTCGACGCCCAGGTTTTTCAGGTAACTGGGCAGCACCTCGGCCGGAAAGCCGGGCTGCTTCTGGTCGAGGTTCACGGCCACTAGGGTGAAGTTCACCGGGGCACGCGCCTTCATCTTCATCAGGATGTCGAGCATGCCGTAGCTGTCCTTGCCGCCGGACATGCAGACCATGATGCGGTCACCCGCCTCGATCATGTTGAAGTCGGAAATGGCCTGACCGACCTGGCGGCACAGGCGTTTTTCGAGCTTGTGGTCTTCGCGCTCGGTCTTGAGCGGCTGGCGCGCGGCGGTCTCGGGCGCGGTGGGGGTGTCGTCGGTCCAGGTGGCTTGGGT
>JACCDG011903700.1_pt1 | contig 37536 bp, 30 predicted proteins | sample 7442471 | NCBI WGS metagenome assembly JACCDG01 (sample SAMN15323444, study PRJNA562643) | freshwater metagenome | isolation source: river surface water | place: USA:Blue River Watershed | collected 2017-08-17 | reverse complement strand
TTGTATGATGATTTCGAACAAGGAAGTGGCATTGAGCCTTTCACTGATGCATCTGAGGCTTACGAAGGTGTAGTGGGTGGAACATGGGGTCCATATTGCTTGGCAGCTTATTCAGTATTGAACTTTGATGTTGATGGCGATCCAGCTACACCAGGTGAGACAGTGAACAACGTTGCGCCAACCATCAATGATGTGAAGGGTGATAACAACACAATCGACTCAGAGCGTCGCAGTAGCATCCGCGGATTGAACAACGTAGACATCGTGTTTACGAAAGACAAGAGCAAGTGGACACGCGTTCCTGTATTCGAGATGAACGCCAATGGCCTAGCCGAAGATGTAGATGGCGTGAGCAATGGCACTGCAAGCAAGATGAAGATGCGTCACCACTTGTCAGTAGATAAGAACGGTAAGGTAGCAGGCGAGTCAGGATACAATGCAGCGGAAGGCGACTTGAATGGTTTGCAACCATGGGGTATGGGATGGTTCCCAGGCTATGCAGTAGACCTAGGAACAGGAGAGCGCTTGAACTTGGCCTTCGGAGAAGATTCATGGTTGGTTGGAGAGAATGGAAATGACATGTTGTGGAATCCAACATCTAACTTGATTTCCCCACAAGGATTTGGTCAAGTAGCCGCAGGACAGCACTGGATTTATGTGTTCAAGAACTTTGCTTTTGAAGACAACAGTACAAGTGTAGTTCCAGCGTATGACAATGGACAGTTTATGTACGATCAGTTGAGCAACACGAGCTTGAGTTCAAGCAACTGGAAGAAGTTGTTCAGAGCATGTACATGGGTAGGTTCAGCTGCTTTGGCACCTGGATACAGCATGAACAGTGTTGAGGATGGTTTGATTCCAAATGACTTGCGTGTACGTTTGCGCGTGGCCAAGGAGTATGACAAGTTCCGTTACAACAGCGGAGATGTGAACGATGCAAGTGAGGCACAAAATGCTTGGAGACCTTTGTATCACTTCAGCACCAAGGGCATTGCACCAGTGTTGAACAACAACGAGGCATTGACCAATGCATTGGATATGATCAATGTGGTTCCTAACCCATACTACGCATTCAGCTTGTATGAGACCAATAAGTTGGACAACCGAGTGAAGATTACGAATTTGCCAGAAGAGTGTACGGTGACGATTTACGACATGAATGGAACGATGATTCGACAATTCAAGAAGGCCGATCCATTGACAAGCCTAGATTGGGATTTGAAGAATGGTAAAAACATTCCAATTGCATCAGGAACTTACATCATACATGTAAATGTACCCGGCGCAGGAGAGAAAGTGTTGAAATGGTTTGGCGTAATGCGTCCTGTGGACTTGGATAATTTCTAGACGAAATTATTAGTGTCCGTTGGTATGCGCTGTGGTATCAGCAGAAGCAGCTGTGTGAGTAGTATCGCCAGCCGCTGCTGTTGTGTCTTTTAATTCAACTTTAACATCGCTAAAATCACCAGCCATTTGCGCCTTAGGAGCAACGGTATTGTTGTTTACAGAAACAAACAACAAAGTCAAGAAAATTGTAAGAGGGATGATTGTCCACAACAAAGGAGATTTTTCTGAAGTGTGATTTTGTGCCATGTCTTAATTTTTAGTGGCACGAAAATAATCAATTTCCACTAATTTCCAAGTGGGAGTTGGATAAGCATGTCTTAAATCATCTTATCTTTAAGGCATAATTGAATCTCATGGAAAAGAAAAGATCCATTGTCTCTGCGCTTGCCCAAGAAGCTGCTTTGTCCCCCAAGGAAGAAATGTTGGAGGTGAAGAAGAACAAATACCATCTGACAATTGGAATTCCTAGAGAATCGAGTTTTCAAGAAAGACGGGTTGGTTTGGTCCCTGAATCAGTGGGTTTGTTGGTGAACAATGGCCATGAGGTGATTGTCGAAACCAATGCGGGCGCAGAGTCTAAATTTTCTGATCATGATTACAGTGAGGCAGGAGCCACCATCGTTTACGACAAAGCTGCTGTGTTTAAAGCCGATATTCTTTTGAAGGTTGCTCCTCCTAGTGCAGAGGAAATAGAGATGATGCCGGGTAAACAAACGTTGATTTCGGCTCTTCAATTGAGCGCGCAAAAAGAAGAAATGTTTCGATCCTTGTCTGCCAAGAAAATTACAGCAGTTGCATGGGATTATATCCAAGATGAAGCCGGTGTTTTTCCTGTGGTTCGCGCCATGGGTGAGATTGCAGGTTATACCTCAGTTCAAATTGCATCAGAATATTTGTCCCACAACCATGGTGGTCAAGGTTTGATGTTTGGTGGTATTTCGGGGGTTAGACCAACGGAAGTAGTGATTTTAGGTGCAGGGACAGTGGGCGAATTCGCTACGCGTGCATCCATTGGTATGGGTGCTTCTGTAAAATTATTTGACAACGATATTTATCGTTTGCGCCGTTTGCAAAATGATTTGGGAATGCGGATATGGACATCAACCATTCTACCTTCAGAATTACGCAATGCCCTAGAAACAGCTGATGTTGTGATTGGCGCAATTCATACCTCAAAAGGCCGAACCCCTATGGTGGTGACCGAAGATATGGTGAGCAATATGAAATTTGGTAGCGTGATCGTGGATGTCTCCATCGATCAAGGGGGATGCTTTGAAACTTCTCAAGTGACCAATCATGACCGACCAGTATTTCAATCCCATGGAGTAACACATTATTGCGTTCCCAATATCGCGGCCCGCGTATCCCGAACTGCAAGCTACGCGTTGAGTAACATATTTGCTTCAGACCTCATTCAAATGGGAGACGAAGGTGGAATTTCAAACATTATCCGTGCGCATGCTGGTTGGCAAGCCGGGGTTTATATGTACCATGGCACATTGACCAATGAGACCATTGGATCTCAATTTGACCTTCCTTGGAAACCCCTCGAACTGCTTATCGCAACAGGTTATTGATTAACTAACATTGAGTCCAAAAACCAGAACGTCATCAATCTGATCGTTTTCATTTTTCCAATTTTGAAACTCTTTGTGTATCGATTCTTTCTGCTGAGCGGACGTTAAATGGGAAATAGACAAAAGGAATTTTTTGAAATTCTTTGATAGATACTTTTTGTTTTGCAACCCGCCCATCTGATCAACCATACCATCTGTAAAGAGGTAAATCCAATCTCCTTCTTCTAACGCTATGGATTGCAATGTGAAAGGTATTTCTTTCCCGTGATGAATCCCAATGGGCATGCGATCTCCTTTGATTTCTATCAGTGTATTGTTTCTTACAATCCAAACGGGTAGATTCGCTCCTGAAAATTCCAATCTTTTTTTATCGGAATAAAAATGAATTAGACCCAAATCCATCCCGTCTTTTTGTTCGCCCAATTCACCGGTCTGCTTGAGGTTGAGGGTGATTTTTTTTCGAAGTTGATCCAATATATGATGGGGTGAATAAGTCGCATCTTGAGCATAAATCTCTTGAATAGATGACATGCCCATAATGCTCATCAAGGCACCAGGAACACCATGACCTGTGCAGTCTCCAATGGCTACGCTGAGTATTTCATGTTCTTCTTGGAAGGATTTATTGAGCCAGTAAAAGTCTCCGCTGACGATGTCTTTGGGTTGATAGAATACAAAACAGTTAGGGGCCAAGGCATCGAGGTCTTTTTGGGACGGAAGCATCGCATCTTGGATGCGTTTGGCGTACTCAATGCTGTCTAAAATATTCTTGTTTTTATTGGCGATAACATCACTAGCAGCGGCCAATTGAAATCGGTACGTAATCTCTTTGGTCAATGCGGTCAAACGAGTGTGAATGGGGATGATGGCGCAAATGGCCACTATAAAAGTAAGAAACGCCCCATTGGATAGAAATTCAGTTATCGTCAGGGGACTGAGTATGACAAATAAGATTGCATTGAGCCCGATAGAAAAAATAACGGCCAAGATGGAAAGGCGTAGATTCCATATGGCAAATAACCCAGCTCCTATAAATGTTGTAATAAAAGAAAGGGTGAATTTTTGAAGAGTCGCTGCATCCAGAACATTGTACATGTATGAATTCTCGATGATGCAGCCCAAGTAAGCAATGTAAAGTGTCCACTTCGGATGAATCTTTAAAATTTCTTGGAAGTAGTAAACGGAAAAGAAAATGCCGGTTATAACTAGGCGGATGATTAGAAATCTAATCCAAAAATCAGGTGCTGTGAAATAGTCACTGACAGCAAATAAAATATTGAGAACAGAAACTACACGAATCACCAAGTCGTGGTTGACTTGGGTTAGTTTGGTCAATTCAATTTTAACTTCATTTGAAATATTGGCTAATTCTGAATTGACCATATTGTGCGTTTTAATGGGTGTTTTTCATAAAAATTACCCTCTGAGTTCTGCACCGAGCGGTTCGCAAATTCCCTTTTGTATGCGTTCCATGGTTTTCTCAATTTGTGCTTCGGTCAATGTTCCACTATTGTCTTGTAGTACAAATCCTACGGCGTAAGATTTCTTTCCTGCAGGCAATTTATCTCCCTGGTAAACGTCGAACAAGAATACATCGCGAAGCATTTTCTTCTCACTTTGTTGCGCACACTTTTGAATGTCTTGGAATTTGATTTTCTCATCCACCAACAATGCCAAATCGCGACGAACAGCAGGGTACTTGTACAGATCAGCTGTAGCTATTTTATTTCGTTCAATAGCCTTGAAAAACGCTTCAAGATTGATACTTAGGAAGTACACGGGTTGTTTGATGTCGTGTATTTTCAAAAAGGATTGAGCCACTTTGCCCATATTAAACACCACCTTTTTGATTTCATATTGCGCACACTCTGCAAATCCTTCTTTTTCTATGGCCTTGCCCTCTGTAAGTTGTTGCCCCATCAGAGACATCAGCTGCTCTCCAAAAAAGCGAAGGTGTCTGAAACCGTAATTTTGAGCGGTGCCGTGGGAATGTACTTTTTCATTTTGTCCTGTAAGCCAAATGCCCAAGGTCAACTCTTCTTGGTATCCAGATTCATTTTTAGAATAGACATTTCCTATTTCAAAAATGGAAACATTACTTTGTTTTCTATTAATGTTAAGGGCAATGGCTTCTAAACCGCTGTGCATGATATCACGGCGCATGATGCCCAAATCTTGACTCAGTGGATTCACAATTTTAATCGTGTCTTCTGTTTCTGAGTATTGATTTTTTGTAAGGGATAAGCTCTGTATTTCTGTTAATCCCATCGAACACAACATTTCCGCCAATTGGTTCTTGCGGTGATGTTGCGATGTGCTTTGTTGTTGCCAAGAAAATTGAAATTGTGCAGAAGGCTCTACTTGATCAAATCCATATACACGTAGGATTTCTTCAATGACATCAATCTCTCTGGTCACATCTACGCGACATCCTGGAACATGCAACAACCAAGATTTTTCTGTTTTGATTTCTATATCAAAATCGAGGTGGCGAAGTATTTCTTGAATGGTTCCGTCAGGAATCGACTTGCCAATGATTTTACATGCGTTTTCGGGATGAAACAGGATAGTGGTTCTTTCGAAGTTTTGCAAGATTTTTTCTTGCATCGATTTTAATTCTGCACCACAATATTCTGTCAATAACTCGACAGCTCGGGCTCGCGCCATTTCAAACATCTCAGGATCTACGCCTCTTTCAAATCGAAACGAGCTATCGCTGTGTATACCGTGATGTCTCGCAGATTTTCTCACGCGAACCGCATCAAATAAGGCACACTCCAAATATACTTCAGTGGTTTCTTCATTGACGCCGCTTGCGCTTCCGCCCATTACGCCAGCCAAACAGGCAGGTGAATTTTCATTGGCGATAATAACGTCTTGCTCAGTTAATTTTCTTTCAACGCTATCAAGCGTGGTTAGCACTTCACCTGAATTGGCATTTCTAACAACAATGTTTTTGGCCATCCACTTTGCATCAAATGCATGCATGGGTTGTCCTAATTCGTGTTGAACCCAATTGGTAATATCTACAACGGGATGGATACATTTCAGGCCAATGGCGTCCATGCTTTTTTTCATCCAATCCGGCGTTTGCGCATCCTTGGAAATGGTCAAATGTAGCAATGCATATCTTTTGCATTGGGTATCTGTGTTCACCGTTAAATGCCAATCGCCATTTCCCACTTTGGGAAGATGGGCAATTTTTTGAAGAAATGATTGACTCTTGCATTCACCATTGCTTCCAGCGATCAATTCACGTGCAACGCCATAATGAGACATGGCATCTGTGCGGTTGGGTGTTAAACCAATTTCCAAAACTTCCTGCTGAGTAAGTTGTAAAAAATCTGCAGCAGGCATTCCGATGGTTGCATTTTCAGGCAACACCATAATTCCGTCATGTGATGTGCCAATTCCTAGTTCATCTTCAGCGCAAATCATTCCGTAACTTTCGACCCCGCGAATTTTACTCTTTTTGATTTTCAATGGTTCATTACCATCACCAGGATACAATGTGCACCCGACGAGAGCAACCAATACTTTTTGACCTAAAGCAACGTTGGGCGCACCACATACAATTTGCAAAAGAGCCTCTTGCCCGACATTAACTTGAGTGATTCTTAGACGATCAGCATCTGGATGTTGGACAACTTCCATCACTTCTCCAATCACCACATCTCGAAGGCCGCCTTTTACGGATTCCATTCGTTCAATTCCTTCTACCTCTAACCCAATACGGGTCAATATCTCAGCCGCTTGCTCAGCGTTTGGTAAAGGTGAAACGAACTGAGCAAGGTAATTGTAATGTATGCGCATAAAAAATATTCGAAATCTAAGAGTACTTATTCAAAAGTGATTGGGATAATCACCTCTGAATCGATGTTGGCACCATTGCGTTGTGCTGGAGTCCATTTGGGCATGCCCATGATAAATTGCATAGCAGCTGCATCCAATTCAGGTGAAATCCCTTGAGCTATCTTGGGGTTTTTCACATCACCTTCGGTATTGATCATCATCTGAAGATATACCGTTCCTTTGGTTCCATTCATGATGGCTTTTTCAGGGTACCTCAAGTTTTTTTCTACGTAACCATCGAAATCTGCGAAAGAGGCAGGAATTGTTGCTTTATTTGAAACCTCCAAAGTCATGTCCTTTTCAGCAGGAGCGTTGGCGTAAGTTCTAGAGGGAAGTGGAGCTCCTTCTTCATCCCAACGTTTCCAAGTACCTACTTTCATCCCCAAGTGATAATCCCCTTCGGTTTGCTTATTACCGTTTTGGCTATAGAATACAAAATGTCCTTGACGAACTTCCAAGTTCTCATCTTTGTATTTCCCGGTCATGAACACTTGACCGCCAGAGAAATTGATAGAAACTTCATAGGCTCCTTCGGCATTTTTTGTGCGGGTTCGGACATAAGCCGCCATATCTTCTGACTCAATTACTTGGAATTCGCTATTCAAATAGTCCTTCTTTTGAGACCAAGCAGAAGTGGTAAAAAACAATCCGAGAACCAGGGCAAAAATCGCGTTTTTCATGGAAATAAAATATGGCCGAAGATAAGGAAAAAATTAAGTTCAAGAAATTTATACGACTTTTGCCAAATGGACTATCAATTTGAAAGATCATGGTTGGAAACCGTGCGAAAGATTCAGGAGCGTTTTGATATGGGAACTCCCGATGTCACGGCCATCATATTTGTTGTTGGATTACAGGAACTGCAACGGTTTGATATGACATTTAAGAAGGATCAAAAAGTGGACATGATGCATGTGGGTATTTGCACCTTGTTGATGCCTTATGGTTATTTTGAATTCATGGGTCGTGACGAAGAAGGTTGGCCGCATTTTGAGCGCAAGGAAGATCTACCAGAACTAGCGCCGGCTGATCAGGATCGATTGATGCGCGAGGCGATCATTCGATATTTTGAAAGTTAAATTACTTTATTTCAATCAACCTCGGGGCCTGTCTTCCTTTACTTCCAACCCTTGAAAGAAATTGCGCAAAATTTGGTTGTTGCATTCCACGTATTGGCGTTGTGAAGGATTTCTAAAAAACGCACTCAATTCATGCTTGCTGATTCTTGTTTCCACTGAGGCAAGAATTTTTATGATGTCTTCATCAATGAGATTGAGTGCAATTCTCATTTTTCTAAAAATCATGTTGTTGGTCAAATGCTTTTCCGCAATCGGCAGAGGCCCTTCTTTTTTGCCTCTTTTCAAAATGATAAAACCATTCAGGAAAGCCGCCAATTCCTCGTCTTTCATGTCCAAATAATCCTCATGGTCTTCCTTGTTTAACCAACGAATGATTTGGGTTCTATTCACCACAACACCCACCAATTTGAAAATGGCGATCATGTCTTGGTCACTGAAATTAAAGATGAATCGGATCCTGCGTAGTATGCTGTTTTTGGTCATTTTCGTGGTATTAGATAGAATGGCAAATAAAGTTTATATTGGTTGTTATTTCTTATTTTTTGCTCCTAGTGTTTTGTTATTTTTATTTGAGGGGAGAAAGTTTGTGTTGGAAACCACTTTTTCTCCAGATTTTAGCTCAAGTGCTTTTCGAGCATCCCCAGCTATTTTTCCACCTTGTTTAGCAGCCTTTTTATTTTCAACAAAACCCAATGGATTTTTTTTCTTTACAATTTCAGTTGTCGAAGCTTCTCCAAGCATTGAGAATATTAATTCAAGATCAGACATGTGATCTCTGAGATTTTGACTTTTGATATTTTTCAATTTTTTATGTTCGCTTGGTGTAATGCCAAAAGTAGCTTTGGATATTTCTGCGGTTAAAATGGAAAATTCAATTTGTTCCTTTATCCCATGATTTTTCCATTCATCGGTGAGTTCCTCTCGAATGGCAATGCTTCGCATTCTCTTTTCAATCCAGTCATCAGGGTATCCCTTAAGTTTAAAAAGTTCTCTTGTGCGCTGAGTAGCAATTTCGGGGTTTTCAATTTCTTCAAGCCTATCTGCGCCAATTTCAGAAAGCCATCTTTTGAAAGGTTCTGCCTTGGGTGAAGGGATACTTTGTATGATACGCAACAGTGTTTTGGTATTGGTAACATCTGTTAGATATGATTTACCATCTGAAGACATCATTTTCAGTTGTCCCAAATTTTGGGACAACTGATCATTCCCTTCTTTGATAATCTTTGTTTTGAGGGCATTCCAGTATTTTCTGGGTCTTGGGCTTTCTGTCAAAACCTCAATTATATCAATAATTGAGAAATACCATTGTTGCTCTGACTCATTCCATTCAGATCGAATCTGTTTACTTTCAAAGAGCTTTATTTTGGTCATGGTGTCAGTGGTTTTTAGATTCAGTTTTTTTTCGACTTGTCTGATAGGTCACTTCTTGCTCAGCTAATTTTAAAATTTGTAGGGAGTCCTCGGAATAATTTAGAATTTGCAAAATCTGCTCGGCGGTTTTCAATTTTAAAAGATGATGATGGTCGATTTGGTATAAATGACAAAGTGATTTGAGTTGTTCTTGAGACACTGGTCTCAATCCTCGTTCCATTTTACTGAGTATCGCTACGTCAACCCCCAATTCATTAGAGACTTTTTGCAAAGTAAAGCCTGCGGATTTTCGCGCCTTGCGGAGTTGGTTAGACAGGGTAGACATAATTTGACAAAACTAGTCAAAAAATAATAACGCAAAACAAAAAAGCCTTCCGAAGAAGGCTTTCAATTTTTAGTCGGGATGACAGGACTTGAACCTGCGACCACACGCCCCCCAGACGTGTACTCTACCAACTGAGCTACATCCCGTTGGAATTTTTCAGGGCGCGAAAATAGTAAATTTTACTCGCAATCTGAAGGAATTTGACAAGCACCTGGAACCAACGTCACGGTTTCTTCGTTGTTGGCCTCCTCAGAAATCTTGATAATACCTTCTGCAAATTGTCCGTCCTTGCATGCCATGATGTCCAACACAGCAAACCCGGCTTGACCACTTTGATAGTATGGACTAAAATCAAATTCGATCGATCCATCCGTGCTCGTTACGCCGCATGTATCGAAACGAACAGCATTTGAGGGTGGTGGAAATTCAGATGGCAACGCGTAGATGCGAACTTTGGAAAAGCGAACTGGAGCTCCGTCCATATCCACTACTCGAATCAATGCTTTGGTTGGTTCAACCTTATAGCGATTGCAACTGCTTAATACGGTGGTGAACAACCCGGCCAAAACCAAGAACATTCCACCCAATACAAAACTAATTTTTTTCATTGCTTTCTTTTAAATTTCGCAAAGCATTAAGTTTGCAAAAAACAAAGAAACAAAAAAAATGATGAAAACCCTAAAATTTCCTCAGCCCCTATCCTTGATGATTGCGGGTGTTTTGATGTGGAGTGCGTGTGGTACACCCAAAAATTCATCAGAGCAAACCCAAGTGGAGCCTGCACCAGCTGTAGTAGAAGAGAAAATTGAAGAACAAAAGCCAATAAAGAGCAATATGAATACAAGAGTGAAAATTACAACATCACAGGGTGTGATGGTGGTGGAGTTATATGATGAAACTCCTTTGCACAGAGACAATTTTATTAAATTGGTAGAAGAGGGTTTCTACAATGATTTGTTGTTCCACCGTTGTATCAAAAACTTCATGGCTCAGGGTGGTGATCCTGAAAGTCGTGGTGCTTCTCCTTCAAAAATGTTGGGTATGGGCGGTCCTGGATATACAGTTCCTGCTGAGTTTAACGCAAATTTGATTCACAAGAAAGGTGCCCTTGCCGCAGCTCGTCAAGGTGATCAAGTCAATCCCAAGAAGGCTTCCAGCGGAAGTCAGTTCTATATCGTACAAGGTCAACAATTGAACGATAACCAATTGACGCAATTTGAATCACGCGCAGCCATGAAAATTCCTGGATTCAAATACACAGAAGAGCAACGTAAATTGTACAAAACAATTGGCGGAACTGCAATGTTGGACATGGATTACACCGTATTTGGTGAGATCGTAGAAGGATTGGATGTATTGGATAAAATCCTTGCACAACCGACCAAACAAGGTGATCGTCCTTTAGAGGATATCACAATGAAAATGGAAGTAATAAAATAATGAGCATCCAAGATAAAATAGCTGCTTTACTTGCCGACATTGAAAAAACGGAAATTGCTTCAGCTGATCAGGCGGAACAATTTCGAATTCAATACCTCGGAAGAAAAGGGGTGATGAATGATCTGTTCGAGGAGTTTAAAACCGTTCCGAATGATCAAAAGAAATCGTTAGGAAAGGATTTGAATGTCTTGAAAATGGCTGCGCAATCCAAGTGGGAATCCTTTGGAGAAGGCTCAGATACCAAGGAAGCGGTGAATCCCAATTGGGATTTTTCGATTCCTTCAGGATTCAATGGAAGAGGCAAGAGACATCCATTGTCTCTGGTTCAAAACGAAATCATTTCCATCTTCGAAAAAATTGGATTCCAAGTTGCGGAAGGTCCGGAAATCGAAGACGATTGGCACGTCTTCTCTGGTTTGAATTTTCCACCAGAGCATCCGGCGCGTGATATGCAGGATACGTTTTTTGTACAAACCAATCCTGACTTTTTATTGCGTACCCACACCTCAAGTGTGCAAGTTCGCGAAATGGAAAAGCGCCAGCCGCCTTTCCGCATCATCATGCCAGGGCGTGTATTCAGAAATGAGGCCATCAGCTCTCGCGCACATTGTCAATTTCATCAAATCGAAGGTTTGTATATCGACAAGAACGTTTCGTTTGCTGATATGAAGGCCACATTGTTGTATTTCGTTCAGTCCTTTTTTGGAAAAGCCAAGATTCGTTTGCGTCCTTCCTACTTCCCATTTACCGAGCCCAGCGCAGAGTTGGATGTGTATTGGGGATTGGAAACAGAGGCGGATTATAGAATCACCAAGGGCACGGGCTGGTTGGAGATCATGGGATGCGGTATGGTAGATCCTGCGGTTCTTTCAGCAAGTGGAATCAATCCTGAAGAATACAGCGGTTTCGCATTTGGAATGGGCATTGAGCGCATCACCATGTTGCGCTACCAGATTGACGACTTGAGACATTTCTTTGAAAATGATATGCGCTTTTTGGAGCCTTATCAAAGTTTCAAAGCTTAGTACTTAGTGTGGATTTTACACTTTGTAAAAAAATGCCTTTGTTTTTAGGCACTTGGACTATATTTGTCAACGACTTAGAAAAGTAATTTCATGGCTACTACAGCAAAGAAAAAAGAAGCAAAAAGTACCGCAACAGGTACATACGGCAAAGCAGACTACATCAAGTGGCATCGCGAGATCATGTTGATGCGTCGCTTTGAGGAGAAATGCGGGCATTTGTATATCCAACAAAAGTTTGGTGGATTTTGTCACTTGTACATTGGACAAGAGGCAATTTTGTCTGGAATGATGTCGGCTATTCGTCCTACTGATAAAGTAATCACAGCCTACCGTGACCACGCTCATCCATTGGTAATGGGATCTGATCCCAAGAAAGTAATGGCTGAGTTGTATGGTAAGGTAACAGGATTGTCCAAAGGAAAAGGTGGATCTATGCACATGTTTGACAAGGAGAGAAATCTTTTTGGCGGTCATGGTATCGTAGGTGCACAAATTCCAATGGGCGCAGGTATTGCTTTTGCAGACATGTACCGTGGAGAGGACAATGTAACATTGGCTTTCTTTGGTGATGGTGCTGCTCGTCAAGGTGCTTTGTTTGAGACTTTCAACATGGCCATGACTTGGAAGATTCCGGTGATTTTTGTTATTGAGAACAACCAATACGCAATGGGTACTTCTATCGAGCGTACTTCAAACGTTACCGATTTGAGCAAGTTGGGTGCATCTTTTGAAATGCCCAGTGAGTCAGTAGATGGTATGCGTCCAGAGGCAGTGGCTGATGCGATCAAGCGTGCAGCGGATCGTGCGCGTCGTGGTGATGGTCCAACCTTGTTGGATATTCAAACCTACCGCTACAAAGGACACAGTATGTCTGATCCTCAGAAGTACCGCACCAAGGAAGAAGTGGCAGAATACCAAGAGCAAGATCCTTTGGAGTATGTTGCAAGAGTTATCCTAGAAAACAAATGGATGACCCAAGAAGACTTGGATAAAGTTGAAGAGGAGATCAAGGCAGTGGTGGAAGAGTCTGTGAAGTTTGCAGAGGAATCAGCACTTCCAGAGGCACATGAAATTTATGAGGATGTGTATTCAGATCCTTATCCATACGTAAAAGATTAATTCGACCAGATATGGCAGAAATAGTAAGAATGCCCAAGTTGAGTGATACCATGACCGAAGGGGTGGTAGCAGCTTGGCACAAGAAGATTGGTGATAAAGTAAAGACAGGTGATTTGTTGGCAGAAATTGAAACCGACAAAGCCACCATGGAGTTTGAATCTTTTCAAGACGGTGTGTTGTTGCACATTGGTGTAGAGAAAGGAAAGAAGGCTCCAGTAGATTCTATCTTGGCCATTTTGGGTAAAGAAGGCGAGGACGTTAGCGCTATCATTGCGGCTGAGGCATCTGCTCCAAAGGCAGAAGAGCCAAAAGCAGCGGCGCCAGCGGCACCCGCTCCAGCACCGGTAGCAAAAGCTGCTCCAGCTCCAGCACCTGTTGCAGCTCCAGTTGCAAAAGCAGCGCCTGCGCCAGTAGCAGCGAACAATGGCAGAACCAAAGTTTCTCCATTGGCGAAAAAATTAGCAGATGAAAAAGGTCTTCCATTGAATTACATCCCAGGTTCAGGAGATGGAGGAAGAATTGTAAAAAGAGACATTGATGCTTTCATGGCTGGTTCTGCTCAAGGCAGTGCCAATGCTGTTGAGAGTTTCTACGAGGTTGAGGTTTCTCAAATGAGAAAAGTGATTGCTCGTCGTTTGGCGGAAAGCAAATTCAGCGCGCCTCACTTCTATTTGACCATGGATATTGACATGGACAATGCAATCTCAGCGCGCAAAGCCATCAATGAACAAGGAATGAAAGTTTCTTTCAATGACATGGTGGTGAAAGCTTGCGCAATGGCGTTGAAGAAGCATCCAGTGATCAACTCATCATGGTTGGGAGATTGCATTCGTTACAATGATCACGTGCACATCGGTGTAGCAGTGGCAGTAGAAGATGGATTGTTGGTTCCTGTTGTAAGACATGCCAACACAAAATCATTTGCTCAGATTGGAACAGAGGTCAAAGTATTTGCAGAGAAGGCTAAGGCTAAGAAATTGCAACCACAAGATTGGGAAGGCAACACCTTCACCATTTCTAACTTGGGTATGTTTGGTATCGAGGAATTCACGGCCATCATCAATCCACCAGATGCATGCATCTTGGCGGTAGGTGGAATCAAGCAAGTTCCTGTTGTCAAGAATGGAGCAGTAGTTCCAGGCAATGTGATGAAAGTAACGCTGAGTTGCGATCACCGCGTTGTAGACGGCGCCAGTGGGGCAGCTTTCTTGAACACCATCAAGTCGTTCTTAGAACAACCTGTTTTGATGTTTGTATAAAAACACAACGATATAAAAAGAGAAAGCGCCCATTGGGCGCTTTTTTTTGTTCAATATTTTAAGAATAATGAGTTAAGAAAACATCTCTCTCACTCTATGAAAGAAAGACTTGTCTTTGCTGCCAGGTGCGGGTTGGAAATGCTCGGCACTTCTCAATTTCTCCAAGATCTCTTTTTCCTCACTGTTCAATTTCTGGGGTGTCCAAACATTGATGTTGATGAGCAAATCGCCATGACCATATCCATTGACCTCGGGCAATCCTTTGCCTTTCAATCTTAAGATTTTGCCACTGTGTGTTCCTGGCTCAATTTTGATTTGGGCTTTGCCTTTCACCAAAGGAACTTCTATGGCTGCACCCAACGCTGCATCCGCGAAATTGATGTACAGGTCATGGTAAAGATTCACACCATCTCTCTTCAACAATGGATGCTCTTCTTCTTCTACTTGTACCAACAAATCTCCTGGAACTCCGCCAAATGGACCCGCATTTCCTTTACCGGCCATGTTCAACGTCATGCCTTCTCCTACACCTGCTGGTATGTTGATTTCGATTACCTCTTCCTCTCTCTTTTGTCCATTGGCATCGGCATCTTTGGGTTTGGATTTGATGGACTTTCCTGATCCGTTACATGTGTGACAGGTCGTAGCGGTTTGCATCGCACCCAAAATGGTTTGCTGCACGCGGCGAATTTGACCAGAACCTTTACAGGTTCCACAAGTATCATAAGTGACGTCATTGGCGTTGACCATCTTGAAAACCTTGATTTTCTTGGTCACACCGAAAGCAATTTCTTCTAGATTCAATTTGACTTTGATGCGCAAGTTGGAACCTTTCATTCTGCGGCTTCCGCCTCTTCCGCCACCACCACCAAAGGCTTGACCAAAGATGTCTCCGAAGTTAGAGAAGATGTCATCCATGTTCATTCCACCTCCACCATATCCTCCGCCTCCGCCCATTCCGGCGTGACCAAATTGATCGTATCGTGCTTTTTTCTCAGGATCACTCAACACTTCATAAGCCTCAGCTGCTTCTTTGAATTTATCTTCAGCACTGGGGTCATCGGGATTTTTGTCTGGATGAAATTTAATCGCCAACTGACGATATGCTTTTTTAATCTCAGATTCTGAAGCCCCTTTGGATACTCCTAAAATTTCGTAATAATCTCTCTTTGCCATGGTATTATGCCCCAACTGCTACTTTGGCGTAGCGTATAACTTTTTCGTTCAATGAATATCCTTTCTCTACTGTATCCAAAACCTTCCCTTTTAAATCTTCAGAAGGTGCAGGGATTTGTGCAATCGCTTCGTGAATGTCGCTATTGAACACCTCCCCGTTGCTATCAATGGGCTTCAAACCATGCTTGTCCAAATTGTTGGAAAGGCCTTGGTAAATCAACTGAAATCCTTGTTTGATGGCTTCTATATCTTCCAATGACTCATTGGCTTTGATGGCTCTTTCAAAATTGTCAAGGATAGGAAGTAAGTCTTTGATTACCCCTTGAGCTGCAGTAGCCAGCAATTCGCGGCGTTCTTTGGCTTGATTTCTTTTGTAGTTTTCAAAGTCTGCCGCCAAATAATAAAACTTATTTTTCCAATCTTCTTGGGCAGCTTGTTCTGCAGGAATGTCAGTGGTGTTCTCGGTAGTAGTTGAATTTTCTGATGAATCGTTTTGATTGTTTTCAGTTTCTACGTTGTTCTGATTCCCAGTATTTACAGTCTCTTCAGCGGGATTGGTATTTTCTTCGTGCATCATTTTCTACAATTTTAGCTGCTTATTTCAAACACCTTTCCAAAGCCATTGTTTGGGTCAAAGTGTCAGTGTTGCAAAGGTAGTGACAAAAAAAAAGTCCCTTTACGGGACTTTTAAAAGAGTAGTGCGAATTAGTTCAAAGATGAAACGTATTCATCAAGTTTCATGTGCAAAGCCATGCCGCGCAATTCTTTTGCAACGATGATTCCATTTTCATCAATCAAGAAACTCATGGGGATACTGGATACGCCATAAATCTGAGCGGCACCATTTTCCCAACCTTTCAAATCACTGACGTGGTATTTCCAAGTCAATCCATCTTTTTCAATGGCTTGTTTCCATGGCTCAACACTTTTGTCCAAGCTTACTGAAAATACTTCGAAACCTTTGGCTGTTTTGAATTTGGCTTTTGAATATTTGTTGTATGCAGCAACAACGTTTGGATTTTCTCTTCTGCATGGACCACACCAAGATGCCCAGAAATCAATCAATACCATTTTTCCTTTCAAAGAAGAAAGCTTGATTTTTTTTCCATCCAATCCTGCCATTTCAATTTCAGGAGCTTTGTCTCCGATGCTGGTTCCCACCTTGACTGCTTTGGCAGAAGTGGTAGCAACATTTTTAGGAGAATTGTAAAGGGTCATGCTTGCCATCACAACAAAAAAGGCGGAGAGGGCAATAATTGTTTTTTTCATAGTATTGATTGTCATTCAAAGTTAAACTTTTTTCGCATTGCCAAAGACAATGCCAAAAAGATTAACGTTAGGGTACGCGTTTTATTTCAGCACCCAAGGCGGTTAATCGGGCTTCGATATCTTGGTAACCACGATCGATTTGATCAATGTTCTGAATCGTTGATTTTCCTTTGGCACTCAATGCAGCAATCAAAAGCGCTACTCCTGCGCGGATGTCGGGCGAACTCATGGTTACTCCTTTGAGTGTAGACTTTCTATCCAAACCAATGACTGTGGCGCGATGCGGATCGCACAAGATGATTTGCGCACCCATGTCAATCAACTTGTCTACAAAGAACAAACGGCTTTCAAACATTTTCTGGTGGATCAATACCGAACCTCTCGCTTGGGTTGCAGTGACCAAAGCAATTGAAATCAAATCAGGGGTGAATCCAGGCCATGGTGCATCGGAGATGGTCATGATGGAACCGTCGATAAAACTTTCGATTTCGTAATGCTCTTGCGCTGGGATATGTAAATCATCTCCATTGACCAATTCCATCTTGATACCCATGCGACCAAAAATTTCTGGTATGATACCCAAATGTGGATAGCCTACGTTTTTGATGGTGATGTCGCCTTGGGTCATGGCTGCCATTCCAATGAAAGAACCTATTTCAATCATGTCGGGCAAGCAACGGTGGGTGCATCCTTTCAATGAAGTAACACCATGGATGGTGATCAGGTTAGAACCGATGCCATCGATTTTTCCGCCCATCGATACAATCATTTTGCAAAGTTGTTGCAAGTAGGGTTCACATGCCGCGTTATAAATGGTGGTGCTGCCTTCAGCAAATGCTGCGGCCATGATGATGTTGGCTGTTCCCGTAACGGAAGCTTCATCCAACAGCATATAAGTTCCTTTTAATTTTTCTGCACGCACCGAGTAGAAATGCTCAGTAGCATCAAAATCAAATTTGGCTCCTAGATTAATGAAACCTTGGAAGTGTGTATCCAATCTACGACGACCGATTTTATCTCCACCGGGTTTTGGAATATAACCCACACCAAACCTTCCCAACATCGGTCCTACCATCATGATGGATCCACGCAATTTTGCAGCTTTGGATTTGAATTCGCTTGTGGTTAAATAGTTCAAATCGATATTGCTCGCTTCGAAACTAAAATGACCTTTTCCAAGTTTTTCAACTTTGACACCAACGTCTTGAAGCAATTCAATCAATTTGAGAACATCGATAATTTCTGGGATATTGGAAATTTCGACCCTTTCAGGTGTAAGAAGCACAGCGCACAAAATTTGTAACGCTTCATTCTTGGCCCCTTGTGGTATAACCTCTCCTTGGAGTTTGTGTCCTCCGATAATCTCAAATTTTTCTGACATTTTGCTCTAATATTTGTTGCAAGAAAAACAAAAAAAACGCGCCAATTTCCAAACGTTAAAAGATTTATTGACATTCAAAAGCCAACATCCTTTATCAAGTGAAAGGGATTTACGACATTTGCCAAATGTCAGTGAACAAAGAGATCAGAAGAGTCACCACCCATACCTTGCATGAGATGAAGGTAAGAGGCGAGAAGATTAGCATGCTTACGGCCTATGATTATACCATGGCGGGGTTGATAGATGCAGCAGGGATAGATGTAATATTGGTTGGCGATAGTGCATCCAATGTAATGGCTGGTCATGAAACCACCTTGCCCATTACCTTGGATCAAATGATTTATCACGCTTCTTCTGTAGTGCGCGCATGTCAGCGCTCTTTGGTGGTTGTAGATATGCCTTTTGGTTCTTACCAAGGCAATTCCAAAGAAGCATTGAACTCTGCAATTCGCATCATGAAAGAGACAGGTGGTCATGCCATAAAATTAGAAGGTGGAGCGGAGATTGAAGATTCGATCAAAAGAATTTTAACTGCAGGGATTCCTGTTATGGGACACTTGGGATTGACTCCGCAGAGCATTTATAAGTTTGGTACATACCAGGTAAGGGCCAAGGAAGAGATGGAGGCAGAGCGTTTGAAGCAAGACGCCAAGATGTTGGAAGAGGCGGGTGTATTTGCAATTGTTCTTGAGAAAATACCTGCAAAGTTGGCTGAAGAAGTGGCCAAGTCGGTGCAAGTCCCCATCATTGGAATTGGCGCGGGCGCAGGAGTTGATGGGCAAGTATTGGTGTTGCATGATATGTTGGGATTGACCCAAAATTTTAGTCCACGTTTTTTGCGTCGCTATGCCAATTTGGGCGATACGATGACAGATGCAGTGAAGCAGTATATTCATGATGTGAAATCGATTGATTTCCCCAATTCAAACGAACAGTACTAATGGCATTGCCCGTAAAAAAGAATTGGGCACAAGCCCCTGTTTCGCCAATCGTTTCTACTCGTTTAGAAAATCTGCAGGTGTTGTTTGAAGACAATCACGTCATCATTGTAAACAAACGAAGCAGTGATATTGTACAGGCCGATAAAACGGGAGATGTTGTCCTTAGTGATATTGTCAAAGATTATTTGAAAAAGAAATACAACAAGCCCGGTGAGGTGTTTGTTGGAACCGTACATCGCATCGATCGTCCGGTAAGCGGAATTGTTGTATATGCCAAAACGTCTAAAGCACTTTCGCGACTTACAGTGGCGTTCAAAGATCGCGAGGTACAGAAGACGTATTGGGCAGTTGTCAAAGGAGATTTGCCCAAGAAAACGGATACTGTCGTGAATTACCTGTGGAAGGATGAAAAGCAGAACAAAACCTTCTCATACAAGGATGCGGGACCTGGCAGGAAAGAAAGTGAGTTGAGTTATGTGGTCAAAGGGAAAGGCGATCATTATTCATTTGTGGAGATTTACCCCAAGACGGGACGTCATCATCAAATTCGCGCTACCATGGCTTATCTGGGATGTCCCATCAAGGGCGATGTGAAATATGGGAGCAAGCGCACCAATGACAACGCAAGTGTTCATTTGCATGCGCGCATGATCAGCTTTATGCATCCAACCAAGAAAGAGCGAATTGAGATTACAGCGCCTTTGCCCGAAGATGTGTTGTGGGATGCTTTTTTGAGAATAGAATATGGGATTTAAGTCACTTGTGTAAAAAGACACAATTATATATTTGCTAAAAATTAAAAGAAATGGAAGCTAACGAACACGTACACTGCTTGATTATTGGCAGTGGTCCTGCTGGATATACCGCTGCGATTTATGCAGCAAGAGCAGATCTGAAACCTGTGATGTACATGGGTAATCAGCCTGGAGGTCAATTGATGGATACCACTGAGGTGGACAATTTCCCTGGATATCCTGAAGGGGTGAAGGGTCCAGCCATGATGGAAGATTTGAAAAATCAAGCGGCAAGATTTGGAACCGATATCAGAAACGGATGGGCTACCAAGGTTGACTTTACTGGCCCCAAGCATTTTGTTGAGTTTGATAACGGAAAACATGTAGTAAGTGCTGATGCGGTGATTATCGCTACAGGCGCTTCTGCCAAGTGGTTGGGATTGGAGAGTGAGTTGCGTTTGAGAGACATTGGCGGTGGAGTAAGTGCTTGTGCAGTATGTGATGGATTTTTCTACAGAAACCAAGATGTCATCATCGTTGGTGCTGGAGATACCGCAGCTGAAGAGGCGACGTACTTGGCCAAATTGTGTAAGAAGGTCTACATGATTGTTCGTACCGATAAAATGCGTGCAAGTAAAGCCATGCAACATCGTGTTTTAAACACACCCAACATTGAGGTGATTTGGAACGCTGTTACGGAAGAGGTATTGGGAACAGATGGTGTTACTGGAGCTCGTTTCGTGATCAATGGAACTGAGAAAAGAGAAGTGGAAGCCACTGGTTTCTTTGTTGCCATTGGACACAAGCCCAATACAGATGTTTTCAAGCCTTGGATCAATACAGATGAAGTAGGTTACATTTTGAATGTACCAGGAACTTCCAAAACCAATATAGAAGGCGTTTTTGTTGCAGGTGATGCTGCAGACAAAATGTATCGTCAGGCCATTACAGCGGCAGGATCAGGTTGTATCTCTGCATTAGACGCAGAGCGTTATTTGGCCGCAAAGGGTCATTGATTTTAAGATGAAAATTTGACTGAGGCAGAGGTGCAAAGAATTATCTTTGCCTCATGTCAAATTTCACTTTGTCCATTCATCAATCGGGCTTAAGCGCTCAACAGACTTTATTGAATGATTATCGCCTCGCATGCGTAAGCCGCGAGGCTTCTTTATTGGGAAGAAAAGAGGTTCTTACCGGAAAGGCCAAATTCGGCATTTTTGGGGATGGAAAGGAATTGGCCCAGATAGCTATGGCCCGTGCTTTTAAGAAGGGTGATTGGCGCTCCGGTTATTATAGAGATCAAACATTTATGATGGCGATTGGTGAACTCACCATTCGTCAATATTTTGCTGCGTTGTATGCCCATACAGACGTAGAACAAGAACCTGCAAGTGGTGGTCGTCAAATGGGAGGACACTACGCAACCCGTTCATTGGATGCCAATGGGAATTGGAAGAATTTGATGGAGATGTACAATTCATCTTCTGACATTTCTCCAACGGGTGGGCAAATGCCACGATTGTTGGGTTTGGCGCAGGCCAGTAAGGTTTTCAAGAATGTTCAAGAACTGCACGATTGGGTTCATTTCACGGATAAAGGAAATGAAGTAGCTTTTGGAACGATTGGAGATAGTTCTACTTCGGAAGGATTGTTCTGGGAAACCATGAATGCAGCGGCGGTTCTTCATGTGCCTTTGTGCATGAGCGTTTGGGACAATGGATGGGGAATTAGTGTACCTAAGAAATTTCAAACTGCCAAAGAAAGTATCTCCGAAGTTTTGTCTGGTTTTGATTTAAATGACAAAGGCGAAGGATTTAAAATATTCAAAGTAAAAGGATGGAACTATGCTGAGTTGGTGTTGACTTATGCCAAAGCAGTGAAATTGTGTCGTGAGCAACATGTGCCGGTATTGGTGCACGTTGAAGAGCTGACACAGCCGCAAGGACATAGTACATCAGGATCTCATGAAAGATACAAATCCAAAGACTTGTTGGATTGGTACCAAGACTGGGATTGTTTGGTTCAATTCAAGAAATTTATTTTGGCTCAAGGTATTTCTTCAGAGGAAGAATTGGAGTCGATTCATCAAGAGGCCAAGAATTTTGTTCGTCAAGAACAGAAGGATGCTTGGGCTAGTTTTAGAGCATCTATTGATGAAGATGTGCAAACTACAAGAGCGCATTTTGAAGGAATTCGATCTATCCCGGCATGCACGGAATTGGCCGATGCCTTTTTAAAGACCAAAGAGCCAGGGCGCAAGGATATGATGTCTGCCATGCACGGTATAATTAGAAAGGCCAATAGCAATCCTGCAGCGCAAGGTTTGGTACAGTGGTCTAAATATTTGAATGAGAAGTACACCAAAATGTACAGCAGCGAGTTGTACAACGAAGGTGATTTGAGCGTGATGAAGGTGGGAAAGGTAGATGTCGCCTATGACGCCCAGGCTGAAATGGTTGATGGTCGTGTGATTCTTCGTGATTTTTGGGACTATCAATTGGCCAAGAGACCAGAGGTTTTGATTTTTGGTGAGGACGTAGGAAAGATTGGAGGTGTCAATCAGACTTGCGAAGGTCTGCAAGAAAAGTATGGTGAGTTAAGAGTTGCCGATACTGGAATTAGGGAAGCTACGATTTTGGGACAGGCGATAGGCATGTCCATGCGTGGATTACGCCCGGTGGCAGAAATTCAATATTTGGATTATATCTATTACGCTTTGCAAATCATGCGTGATGATTTGGCGAGTGTGCGTTACAGAACTGCAGGTGGTCAAAAGGCTCCGGCCATTATCAGTACACGCGGACATCGTCTAGAGGGAATTTGGCATAGTGGTAGCCCCATGGGTGCGATCATCAGCAGTGTCAGAGGGATGGTGGTTTGTGTTCCAAGAAATATGACCCAGGCTGCAGGAATGTATGCCACTTTGTTGGAAAGCGACGAGCCCGCTTTGGTGGTGGAATGTTTGAACGGCTATCGATCCAAGGAGCCTATGCCATCAAACTTGGGAGAGTATAGAACACCAATTGGAATTGCGGAGGTTGTAGAATCGGGTGAGGATTTGACATTGGTTTCTTATGGCTCAACATTCCATATCTGCGCTGCTGCAGCAAAGGAATTGAGAGCTGAAGGTATTTCTATCGAATTGGTTGATGCCAGAACGCTATTGCCTTTTGATACTACAGGTGTTTGTTTGGAATCATTAAAAAAGACCAACCGACTTTTGGTAGTAGACGAGGATGTTCCAGGTGGCGCGTCAGCATTCATCTTGAATGATATCCTTACCCGTCAAGGTGGATATCAATATTTGGATTCAGCGCCATCAACATTGACTGCTAAACCACATTTGCCCGCGTACGGTACCGATGGCGACTACTTCAGTAAGCCATCAATCGAGGATGTTATTGACAGCGTGCTTGGGATAATGAAGGAAGCTAGACCAGGGAATTTCGCTTAAAAGGGCGATATTCGCTTTGTCATGAATATCAAAACACTACTTTTAGGAATCTTGTTGATTCCTACGCAGTTGCTTTTTGGACAGTCTGTAAAAGGAAAAGTTCAAGATGGCAAACAGCGTATTCCTCTTCCAGGAGTAGCGATTCAGGAAAAAGGCACTTCCAAAGGAGTAATTGCCGACGACAATGGTCAATTTAATATTGATCCTCAGAAATTTCCTTGTATCCTTATTTTTAGTTTCATCGGCTATGAGCCACAAGAACTTAGTTTCAATAAACCAGAGTCTGGTGTGGTTGTGCTGATGGAAGAGCCAACGTCCAGCGGTCCTGTTTTGGATATCCGTGGTGAACGGATTAGCGAGAAAGTCAAGCAAGGACCTTTGACCATTGAAACATTGGACTTGAAGGCCATTAAGTCCAGCGCAACAGGAAATTTTTACGAGAGTTTGGGTTCATTGAAAGGGGTGGATTTGACAACAGCGTCATTGGGTTTTCGGATCATCAACACCCGTGGATTTAACTCTACTTCACCTGTACGCACCTTGCAGATCATTGATGGCGTGGACAATCAATCTCCAGGATTGAATTTCTCATTGGGTAATTTTCTAGGTGCACCTGATTTGGATGTGAAAAGCGTAGAGATCATACAGGGAGCGTCTAGTGCATACTATGGTCCTGGAGCATTCAATGGCGTGGTGAGCATGGAAACCAAGAATCCATTTTTGTTCAAAGGAGCCTCTGCACAATTGAAAGTAGGAGAGCGAAGTTTAACCGAAATGTCTGCACGTTGGGCAGATGCTTGGAAGAACAAGGAGGGCTTTGATTACATGGCTTTCAAAGTAAATGTCTTTGCATTGCGTGCTTACGATTGGGAAGCCACCAATTATGATCCAACGGAGAATTCTCCAAATGGGGCCAATAACCCAGGTCGTTGGGATGCAGTGAATATGTATGGTGACGAGTATTTTCCTGCCAATGATTTGTCTGGTGCTTCGCCATGGAACTACCGCGGAATAGGGACATTTTACAGAACCGGATACAACGAAAAAGATTTGGTCGATTACAATACCCGAAACTACAAAGCCAATTTGGCTGCACATTGGCGATTAAAACCAGAGTTGGAAAGCAATAGTCCCGAATTTGTTTTGGGAGGAAATGTAGGAGGTGGAACCACCGTTTATCAGGGAGATAACCGTTTTAGCTTGAAGAATATTTTGTTTTATCAAGGAAAAATGGAGTTGAGCAAGAAGGATAAATATTTTGTCCGAATTTATGGAACGGGTGAAGATGCTGGAAACAGTTATGATCCTTATTTCACCGCCATGAAAATGTTGGATAGGGCACGGAGCAATGAGGATTGGGCAAAAGTTTATACCAAATATTGGAATAGTAAAATCAATCCGAAGATTAATGCATTAGGCTATCCTGATTTGGAATTGAATCCCAATTGGCCAGGCCCAGTAGCGGATCCTACCTACTCTCAGTTCTATTTACCATATGATTACGATGCGTTGTCTGAATGGACAACCTTGTATCACGACTCTCTGGTGCAATGGCATCAGCAAGTTGCAGAGCTGACCAACAATGGAAATGGCGGATTGCCTTTGGATGAAGTAGGATATTTTCAGCCAGGAACTGCAGGATTTGATGAGAATTTCCAGCAAATAACTTCGGCCAAGAACAATGCGCAAGAACAAGGTACAAGATTTTCTGACCGCTCTTCCTTGTACAATGGACAAGCGCAGTACCAATGGGAGATCAAAGGATGGCAGATGAAGTCGGGAGCCAGTGGTCGTATTTATCGTCCATATAGTTTGGGTACTATTTTCTCCGATAGCATCGCTAGGATTACCACGCATGAATTTGGATTTTATCATGGTATAGAGAAACACAGTGCCAAAGATGATGTGATTCTAACAGCTACAATTCGCGCAGACAAAAACAAGAATTTCAATTGGATTATAAGTCCAGCGGCCTCTTTGGTTTTAAAACCTGCTGATGGCCATTACATCCGTTACTCGTTTTCGTCTGCTTTGAGAAACCCAACATTGACCGATCAATATTTGCATTTGAATATCGGACCTGCCATTTTGAGCGGAAACCTTGAGGGTGCAGACTCTTTGATTACATTGGCATCGTTTGGTGCATATAGATCCAATTTGAATGTCAATCAACTGGAATATTTTTCAATTGATGCCATTCGCCCTGAGCGAGTAAAGACTTTTGAAGTGGGCTATCGCGGTGCATTTGCCAATCGCGTATTTGTCGATTTGAGTGCTTACATGAGTCATTACCGCGATTTCATTGGTTACAACATTGGATTGCGCGCGGACTTTGATGCCCAAACTGGATTGCCGTCGGATATTGTAGTTTACCGTTATGCGGCCAACGCGGCGAGTAGAGTGACCACACAAGGTGTGAACGTTGGGGTGCAATATTATTTCCATGAAAAACATACTGTGTCTGGTAACTACTCTTGGAATCAATTGGTGAAGGTGTCAACGGATGATCCCATTGTTCCAGCCTTTAACACACCCAAGAATAAATTCAATTTTGGTTTGACTGGAGAAAAACTATTGACGGATCAACGTGGAAATGAATGGGGTTATAGTATCAATTACAAATGGATTCAAGGCTTTGTATTTGAGGGATCACCTCAGTTTACAGGTTTTGTTCCTACCTATGATTTGGTAGATGCGCAGGTGAATTATCAAATCAAAAAGGCCCATTTGAATGTCAAGTTGGGTGCTTCAAACCTGTTGAACAATTATCAATTTCAGACCTACGGAGGTCCTAGGATTGGCAGATTGGCCTATCTTAGCTTGCGATACGAGTGGAATAAGGTATCAGAAAAAAGGAAATAATTACAAATCAATAATCAAAATCAACCCTATGAAAAAACTCTACAGTTTTTTTGCCATTATGATGGCCTTGGCCACCACTTCGGTGAGTGCCCAAACGCGTTATTTGGATGAGGTGTTTACAGATGTAAACGTTGAATCCAATGTTATGTACGGTATGAACGCAACCGTATTGTATTATAGTGTTCTTGGACAAGCGGTTCCAGAGCCTTTGTCAATGGATATCTATTCTCCTGCTGGGGATGCAGAAACCAACCGCCCTTTGATGTTGTTTTTCCATACAGGAAATTTCTTACCACATCCACAAAATGGTGGTACAGGTGGAACACGCACTGACTCTTCAGCTGTTGAGATTTGTTCTCGTTTTGCTCGCATGGGTTATGTTGTTGCTTCATGTGACTACCGTTTGGGTTGGAACCCAATCGATACTTCTCAAGAAGGTCGTGTATACACTTTGATCAATGCGGCTTACCGCGGTGTTCAAGATTCACGCACTGCTGCGCGTTTCTTCCGTAAGTCTGTTGCTGAAATGGGCAATATGTACGGAGTGGATACTACTCGTATCGTTGCTTTTGGTCAAGGAACAGGTGGATACATTTCGTTGGCTACAGCCGCTTTGGATGTATATGAGGATGTATTGCTTCCTAAATTCACACGTGTTGTTCAAACTCCAAACGGTCCTGTTCCATTGCCAATGGTATTGGAATCAGTGAATGGTAACTTGGATGGAACTTCTTGGGGAACTACAGCAGGTTTTGTTGCTCCGGGTACTGAAGATACTTTGTGCTATCCTAACCATCCAGGCTATTCTTCTTCTATTCACGCTTGCGTGAATTTGGGTGGAGCCATGGGAGATTCTTCATGGTTTGATGGAGGAGATGGTCCTATCATTTCTTTCCACACACCAACTGATCCATTTGCACCTTATGCTGATGGAATGGTAATCGTTCCTGGATTTAACTTGAATGTGGTTGAAGTTAGCGGAAGCTACCGTGTACAAGAGATGGCCAATCAATTTGGTAACAATGATGTATTTGCTGCATTGGAAGATCCAGCAAACGACCCTTATCCAGCAGTAACCGCAGGTGCTAATTTGCACAACAACGGATTGTATGGAATGTATCCATTTGTTCGTCCTGCAACTCAACCTTACGATTCAGCTCCATGGGAATGGTGGGCAGATACCAACCCTAACAATGCAAATGGTTTGCAAACCAATCCAGATATGTCAGCTATGAAGGCCATGACTTTCATTGACACCATCGTGATGTACACTGCACCTCGTTTGATGTGTGCTTTGAGCTTGCCAAATTCACCATGTACTGTAAATGTTGACGAGAACGTAGCTTCTTCATTCAACGTGTATCCTAATCCTAACAATGGAACTTTCACAGTTCAGTTGGCTCAAGGATTGGAGCAAGTTCGTGTAATGAACAGCCTAGGTCAAGTAGTCAACGTTTGGAATACACAAAATGCAAAGCAATTCGAAGTAGCAATGAACTTGTCAACTGGATTGTATTTTGTAGAAGTAACTTCTAACGGAAGAAAGATCACACAACGTGTTATAGTTGAGTAATCAGAAACTTCTGAAATGATTAGGGCCGCGCAAGCGGCCCTTTTTGTTTTATTGAAATGATTTATCCATCTTTAATTTCAACCTTCCTCCCAATCCATCTTGTATAATACGAATGAGTGTGGATAAGCGGATATCACTAGCGTGGTTTTCAATTTTTGAAATATAGGTTTTGGTGGTGCCACATTTGCAGGCTAAGGCCTCTTGTGTTAAACCTCTTTCTTTGCGCAATTCTTGAATCATTACGCCTAGCTGAAAAGCTTCAAACTCAGCATCAAATGTTCCGCGTGTTGCTGTCCCTTTTTTTCCATATTGCTCGTCCAAGTGATCAACAAGCCGAGTCAGTTTAGGCGTTTTCTTTTTCATTGAAATATTTTTTTTTAAGCTGTTCAGCTTTTTGAATTTCTTTCTTGGGTGTTTTTTGTGTCTTTTTCTGGTAGGCATTGATTAGTATAATCCAGTTGCCTTCATCAAAAAAGCAAAAGACCCGGTAAATATTGCTTTCATGCTCTACACGAACTTCATATAATCCACTCGTACCACTGAGATGCTTCAGGTATTTCTCTGGCACTCGCGCAATTGTTGAAATGAGCATCAATGTCCAATTGAACTTTTTTTGAAGGCTTGGATGTAAATCATTGAAAAAGTCCAAATAGTAGTGCTCATAATACAGTACTTCACGGGTGTAAATGTTTTTGAAATTATTTTGATCGCCCATTACAAAGTTAGCTTATTAGATAACATACATGCAAATTTTTTTCAAATCTTCCTCTTGTTTTTGTGGAAAACAAGATTCATATAAGACACTTATTGCTTGCGTTGAATAGGGAGAGCTGTTGTTTTAGTTGATTTACAGTTATTATTTCTCTGAATAATATGGGTATTACAATGGTATGGACAAAAAAAAACCTGTCCGAAGACAGGTTTTAGAAATGCACAATTTCAATTAGTTGTGAGGAGCACCACCTTGTTCTTTTACTGGAACACCTGATGGAGCTGGTGCATTTGGATCTGGCTCAACTTTTCCTTTGATGCGAACAACCATTACAGGTTCGTTAACAGCATTGGAATTGATGGTTACAGATTTGTCGATTACACCTGCACGCTTAGTGTCGTATTTAACAGTGATGTTGGTTGAAGCACCTGGTGCAATTGGGTTGGGCTCGCAAGTAGGGACTGTACATCCGCAAGAACCTTTACATTTTGAAAGAATCAAAGGTTCAGTTCCTGTGTTGGTTACTTTGAACTCACAAGTTCCATTTCCACCGTAAGGGATGTTACCGAAGTTGTGTACTTCTTTGTCAATTGTGATTTGAGGACCACTCACTACTGGAGTTTGTGCCATCATGCCCATCGCGAAAAGGGCTGTTACTGCTGTAAAAATTATTTTTTTCATAAGGGTGATTTTTCTTTTACAAATATGGTTCTGGAAAAAAAAAATGCCTCGGGTTTAACGAGGCATTAACAAGATTAAAAGTTCACTTATTCAATGACTTCACCTTTGATGGTCAAGACTTGAGATTTGTTTCCTTCTGGTCCATTCCACATTACAGTTACAGTTTTTGTGAATGGTCCAAGACGCATAGTGTCGTAGTGAACTTTGATTTCAGTAAATCCACCAGAAGCGATAGGCGTTTTCTCACATTGTGGAGTAGTACATCCGCAAGAACCTTGGCAGTTGCTGATGATCAGAGGTTGGTCCCCTGTGTTGTACATGGTGAAAACACAATTTCCGTCAGAAGCTTTTTTAATTGTACCGTAGTTGTGCTCGATTTTATCTGGTGTTAACATCGGTCCTCCAACGGTAGTTACTTTCATTTTTCCAGGTTGTGCAAATGCGTCTGTTCCACAAAGGGTCATCGCTGCAATGGCGAAGAAGAATACAATTTTTTTCATCATTTTTTTATTTTTATTTTCGTTTTATCGACTTACCACAAATTGTGCCGAAAACATTTCTTCGTTTGTGTGGAGTGTAAAGTTATATAAACCATTGCTGAAATCAAAAAGATCAATCAAGGTTTGTTCATTCATCAAAGTCATTTTTCGCATCAACTGCCCTTGGGCATTCCATATTTCCAAAGTTGCTGGTGTATGGTTGCAGTTCAGTTGGATGGTGTTCATGGCGGGATTGGGGAATACCATGGCCTCGAGCGCTAGGACTTCTTCAACATGCGGAGCAATGTAGTCCGTGGTAATTGAAGTGCTATCTGTACATCCCCACGTATTGGTCGTAACCACCACATAATCATTTCCCAGGTTAGCACTCAAATTACTGAGGTTATTGAACAAGGGTTGAGCAACACTGTCTATCGTCCATGCACTTTGCCAGGACGGATCAAAATTGGTGATGTAAATGATGTCGTTGATTTCTTCCAAAGTTGGCGTAGGGGTATCATGTATGTTGATCCATTGTGTGGCGGCACCTTGCTCGACATCGTAATAGCAGGTCACTTGAATTTCTCCATTGTATCCTTCTGAATATTCGTGCACTGTATTGATATCTGAGATCACATCGCCAAATCCGTCGCCCCAGTTGATTTGGCATTGCAACCAATCCATGCCATCTGTATTGTTGGTCAAGGTAATCGGTGCATTTGGACAGGCTTCTGAAGGTGACACAGTGTAAACAGGAACGATACTCCAATAAACATCACTTGAAGAAGAGCAGCCAAAAGAGTTGGTTACAGTCAATTCGTAAGGGCCATTGGCGTAGTTGTTTCCAAGGTCAATATTGGTTAATGCTGTTGTGCTCGTATTTGGGTTATTCCAATAGGTCCAGTCATAATTCAATCCGTTTCCACAATTGATGCAAGCCACGTTCGGCAATTGGGTTTGTAAGATAGGTTGGATAGGACTTTCTATGGATTCAAAATCTTCCGTGTAATATCCATAGCCCCAATTGTTTTGACAATACAAGGTCAGCGTTAGATTTCCAGCAATGGCGAAGCTATGATCGATGGATAGAATGTCTTGATTAAAAATATCCGATGTGCCATCTCCCCATAGTATTTGACAATCGTAGTTTTCACTAACGTTGTTGTTGGTGGTCATGGTAATATTGTCGCCCAAACAACTTTGAGTTTCATTTATAGCAAACATGGGTTGCAGTACATACAAGGAGTCGCCATATGTTGTACAGCCCTCACTGTTTGCTGCGGACATCATGTACCAACCAGACATGTATTGTGCTCCATCGAAGATTGAGTAAGAACTATTTGTTGCATTTGAAATTAAATTTCCGCCGAAAAACCAATTGTGCGTTTCAACGGTATTGAAATTGGTACAATCAACAAAACCCAAATTATCGTAACTTAATACAGGTAGATTGGGGGACTGTGTAATCCAAATTGAGTCCGAATAGCTCATGGAAATCTGACCTAATACACAAGTTAGTTCAATGTTGTACCATCCAGAATTTTCGAATTGCAATTCTGCTTGTGGTGTGTCAGGAAAAACTTGATTGTTTAAATTCCAACCGCAGCTCATGCCATTGATCATTTCCGATTGATTGAAAGTCATTGCAGTGTATGCGGTACATGAAGAGTCGAGTGGAGATGTGAAATAGGGCTGTACAATCAATATGTTTTCTGATTGCACAACACAATTGGTTCCATTGGTTGCAGTAACTACAAAAGATCCGTTGTTGTATTGATTGCCAATGAAATTGTTGTAGCTTGTGCTTGTCTGTCCGGGCATATTTATACCATCTTCTGCCCAAGAATAAGATACTCCTGATTCAATGTTTTGAATGCTGATGCTCCCGGTTGTGTAATTGAGCACTGGAATTTGTGGCATTGCGTATATGGTAATGGGTTTGATCAAATGTCCAGTGTATCCATTTTTCGTGAACTCAACGCGGATATTGTACGATCCAGGAAGTGCGTATTGGTGCGTATTGGCATCGGCTGGTGTAATATTCCCATCCCCCCAATTGATGGTGCTTGTTACTCCAGGAATATTGATTGACATAATGGATATGGAAGCTGTATCACTTTGGCAAATGGTATTGTCAGCTATGGAAAAATTGGGTTGCAACACAAAGGCTGATGACGAAATGCTAGTACAACCATTTGTGTTGGTTACCCATAGTGTAAAGTTTCCGTTTTGATAACCGCTGGTTCCAAGGTTATTGAAAGTAGGTGTAGTGACTTGCGGAATAACAACTGCATTGTTGACATACCACAAATAACTTCCAGGAACGTTATTGGTCATGGAAACAATAGCAGTATTGGGATTGGCAGTGATGACCGGTATAGCCGGTTTAGCATATACTTGAATGTTGTCCATCGTGAATGTAGACAAGAACCCATCGTAGTAATAGTTGTATGTGATTGAATATGTTCCAGGAAATTCAAACAGCACACTGAAGTTGGGTACACATCCATTGATGGTATCTCCAGTAGAAATAATGAATTGACATTGCGATTCAGGAAACGCAACGGTTTGGTTGATTACATTCATAGTGAAAGGTGCGCAACCTGTGGTTTGTGCAGCCCAAAGCGAAGCTTGAAGGAAAACACATGAGCCATCATTGAAATTGGCATCGGGATCAAAATTTAAAGCTGTGTTATCTGTGCATCCGTAATACAAGCAGGAGTTGTCTTCAATGGTCGCTTGTGGGTCGTAATTGTCCGCCAAAGGATCCATGCATCCCAAATAGTAACAAGATCCATCATCTTGATTGGCAGTGGGGTCGAAGTTGTCTGCAAGTGTATCGGTGCATCCAATGTATATGCATGAACCATCGTCAATATCCGCATTGGGATCAAAATTGTCTGCATTGGAATCAATGCAACCGGAGTAGATGCATGAGCCATCGTCAACGGTGGCAGTTGCATCAAAGTTGTAGGCATTGGCATCCATACAACCCAAGAAATAGCAGGAGCCATCATCAAGGTTGGCCGATGGATCAAAATTGTCAGCTGTATTGTTGGTGCATCCTGATAGGATACACGATCCGTCATCTAAGTTCGCATTGATGTTGTAGTTGTCCGCTGCGGGATTGGTGCATCCTTCTATGATACATGAACCATCGTCGGTATTGGCATTGGGATCGTAATTGGTAGCTGTGGCATCGGTGCAGCCCAAGAAAATACAAGAACCATCATCTTGATTGGCAGTGGGGTTGTAGTTGTTGGCCAGGCTATCGGTGCATCCAATGTATATGCATGAGCCATCATCCATGTTTGCGGTGGCATCAAAATTTGAAGCTGTTGCATCCATACATCCCAAGAATTCGCATGGCACCATGATGGTTGCTGTTGGATTGTAGTTGTCTGCCAAAGGATCCATACAACCTTCGTATCCACAGGATCCATCGTCCCAATTGTATAAGGGGTCGTAGTTGTCGTATTGTTCTTGCGTACAACCAGGATAATCACAAGATCCGTCATCTGACGTATAGGTTGCACTGTAATTCATGGCTACTGGATCCATACATCCTGGATTAACTCCGGTGTTGAATATTTTGAGCCGAACCATAGGAATTCGCAACAAGTAGTACAAGTCTTCGGTGCTTGGATAATGGAGATAGGTGGTACCTGGTGCAGCACGTCCGCTTCTTGCGATGTAGAATGGCGCTTCATTGTCCAAAACCCTGACCATTGCTGCTACTACATTTTGAAAGGGATTGGGCTCTGTTTCATTGGTGGTACTGTCAATGACAATATCTGGAAATGTGAGGTTGGCGTTGGATAAAGTAAAAGGATCAATCAGCGGTAGGGTAATCATTTTTTCATCACCGATTTCATTGATATCCGCGAGATTCACGGTGTAGGTTTCTGTTTCGGCCAATATGGAGTCCATCGTTGGTACATACAAATAACCCTTGATTTCTGTTCCTGGTAATGTTCCTTCTCCGATACAAACCTCTATGGAATAAATCTTTTTATTGTTGCTAGTTGGTAGGTAATACAATGTACCTGTTTGGGCGATGGAACTTGTTTGCAGCGATCGCACGTTGTACATGTTGTCGGTTTCGCCTTCGTCATATTGAAGACGATAAGGATGAACAGAGAAATCTAATGTGTCTATATTGTTTGAAATGTTTTCATCCGTTTCTGTTTGCGAAACGGCAAATGTCACTTGGTAGTCCGCTGTTGTTGGTCCAATATTGACACTATTTGTATTAAGGTCAATCGATGCACCGCTCACCAAAGTGGTTGGATTGGTATTGTTATCGGCAATGGTTAGACCAGTGGTTAAATTGATTGTTTTGTTGTTCAAAACAACATTGGTTTGATCGTAGGTCCCGAGGTTGGCGATGTGTGCATTGGGATATACCAATGGTGGCATGAAGCTGGGATAAACCTCATACATTGGATTGACAAAAGGATCAGCCAATTCATTGTAATTGGTAAATTGAGCTTGACTCAATTCAAGATTGTTGTAACTCGGCACATACAATGCGATATCGTCTAAGCACCAGTGGTAGTATGTTCCCTGAAATTGGAATTTCAGTTTGACATTGCTTTGATTGGCGACCCATGACGATACGTTCGCAGTGCGCCATTGTACATTGGGTGAATTTATGATTCCGGATTGGGTAAGGCTTGTTATCTCGTTCCAAGTGCTCCCATCGTTGTTGGATACATAAATTTTGATGGAAGCGGAATAAGAGCGAAGCTGTTGTTGGAATGTGAGGTAGACATTGGTTTGCCCTGTAAAGTCTAACGTGTTTGTGATCATCCAAGCACTGTGCGGTGCTGGATCCTGTCCTGTACCGAGTCCTCCACATTGGTTGTCATTGTCATCCCAATAGTTGGAGTCGAATATCATGAAACCATTGCTTTGTGTAAGTGAATTGGGAGGTAATGTTCCGCTACCACATGAACCCCTGGAGCATACGGCATTGCTTGGCGTGGTATTGGGTCCGCGGTATTCAAATCGAGCCAAATTGGTCTGTCCTCCGTTTGTCCATCCTTCTGGAATACTGTCGGCAAAGTCCCAATAGTAAATAGGATTGCCTAAAATTTGTGATTGACTTTGATACGTGACAAGACAAAGCAGTACAAACAATATGGAATAAAGGAGAGACTTCATGGTTTTTGGCTTATTCAAATTTAACCAATTGTTGGATTCATTTTTAAGGTTTCGGCCTTTCTTTGAATAACAGATTGTCGAAAAGAATGGTTGCATATTTTTTTTGATATGAGAGAACAATTTGGGTCGCACTCTTATACATTTGCTTCGAATTTTAACCATGGCCTCAAATCATCAAAAGCTAAGCGCTGCAGGCGTATTAGTCACCCTAGGTATCATTTTCGGAGATATTGGTACCTCACCTTTGTACGTATTGCGTTCAATTATTCAAGACCGACCTGTTACTGAAATTCTAGTATACGGTGGAGTCTCATGTATTTTTTGGACCTTGACGATACAGACGACATTCAAGTACATCTTTTTAACGCTACGTGCGGACAACAATGGTGAAGGTGGAATTTTCTCGCTGTACTCTTTGGTGAAGCGAAAAGGGAAGTGGTTGTTTTGGCCAGCGATGATTGGTGCTGCAACTCTTTTGTGTGATGGTATCATCACGCCTCCTATCTCTGTTGCATCTGCCGTAGAAGGTATTTCGGGATACAATGAAAGCATCCCAGTTATGCCGATTGTATTGCTTATTTTGACCTTCATATTCGTTATTCAGCGATATGGAACCAAATTGGTTGGTGTCGCTTTTGGTCCTATCATGTTGGTTTGGTTTACCATGTTGGCGGTTTTGGGATTGTCTCAAGTTGTGCAACATCCAGAGGTACTAAATGCAATTAACCCCAAATTTGCCATTGCCTTATTAACGGAGTATCCGCAGGGTTTCTGGTTGTTGGGCGCTGTATTCTTGTGTACAACTGGAGCTGAGGCATTGTATAGTGACCTTGGACATTGTGGCCGCGAAAATATTCGTGTCAGTTGGATTTTTGTGAAGGTGGCTTTGATATTGAACTACATGGGTCAAGCCTCTTGGATTATGCGTCAGACGAGTATTGAAGATACCAATCCTTTTTATGCCATTATGCCAGATTGGTTTTTGCTGCCCGGAATTGTGATCGCTACAATGGCGGCAATCATTGCCAGCCAGGCGTTGATTTCTGGATCTTTCACTTTGGTGAGTGAAGCGATGAACTTGAACTTTTGGCCCCGTGTTGGTGTCAAGTTCCCTACAGAATTGAAAGGTCAATTGTATATCCCTTCTGTGAATTGGTTGTTGTGGGCAGGTTGTATGGGCGTGATGTTGTATTTCCGAGAGTCCAAGCACATGGAAGCGGCGTATGGATTCTTCATCACGATTGCCATGTTGATGACCACTTTGTTGTTGGGTTATTATTTAATTTTCAAACGACGTTGGCCCATGTGGTTGGTCGCGATTACAATAGGCGTTTTCTTTGCAGTGGAGATTTCTTTCTTTGTTGCCAATATCCTGAAATTGAAAGAGGCTTGGATGATGTTGATTGTTTACGTGGTGATTTTGCACGTTATGTGGATTACACACACCTACCGAAAGCTCAGCAACTCCTTCATCCAATTCGCAGATTTGGATGATTATGTAGCAACTTTAAATCAGTTGTCTGGAGATACTCGAATTCCGAAGTACGCTACGCATCTGGTATTTTTGACCAAGGCCAATCATCGTCATCAAATTGAGAATAAGATTATAGACAGCATTTTATCCAAGACGCCCAAGCGTGCGGATGTGTATTGGTTTGTTCACGTAGATCGCACCAATGAGCCGTATACCAAGGAGTACGAAGTAGATGAGGTAGAGAATGATTTGATCATCAAGGTCAATATCCGCTTGGGCTTCCGCGTACCGGCCAAGGTGAACAATTTCTTCAAGTGTATTTTGGACGATATGGTGAAGCGAAACACCTTTGATGTTTCCAAGAAACCCGAGCCCTATCAAGATTACAATTCCAATTTGGATGTCAAGTTTGTGGTACTCGAAAAGTATCTTTCAGCTGACAATGATTTGTCTGTCAAAGAAAACTTTGTCACCTCAGGATATGAGTGGATGAAAGAACAAGCATTGAGTGATATCGACGCTTGGGGATTGGAAGAGGCGGATACAGTATTGGAGAAAGTGCCACTCGTGGTTAAGCCTTCTAAGAAGATTGAGTTGGTTTGCAAGAGTTGATAGGAGAGGTGGATAGGTGGGGCGAATATTTATTCGCCCCGACTGATCCACTAATTATTTTCTTCAGTCAACAATTTCATCTTGTCTTTGATCTCAGAGATCTCCAACTGACAACTCTTGATCTTCTTCTCAATTTCTTTTCTCAAAGCTTCAGCTCCTTTACCAGTAAAGATGCCCATGTTGTTTTCGTATTGCTTGATCTGCAAATTCAAACGGTCAATCTTGTCTTGAAGCAAAGATTTCTCGCGTCTCATGACATTGCCACCGCCTTGGGTTTTTAGGTTCTCGACGCGTGACTTATATTGAGAGATATTTTTCTCTTGTCTGTTGGTATTTATACCTCCGTACAATCTGTCCAAAGCCGCATTGTATCGGGTACTAAAATCATTGACATTTTCTTTGGGAATGTGTCCGACACCTCTCCATCTTTCAGAGAAGTTTTTCAAGAATCCCAAATCGGCGCCTTTGATTCCAGTTAGTGCATAGGCTTCTAACTCTTCCAACAAAGTTGTTTTTAAACGCAAGTTTTCTTCTTGCTGACCTGACATGCCATCAAAGTGCTCTTTCTTGCGTTGGAAGAAATGATCACAAGCGGCTCTGAATCGCTGCCAGAGTTTATTTTCATCCT
>JACCDG010170110.1_pt1 | contig 37584 bp, 26 predicted proteins | sample 7442471 | NCBI WGS metagenome assembly JACCDG01 (sample SAMN15323444, study PRJNA562643) | freshwater metagenome | isolation source: river surface water | place: USA:Blue River Watershed | collected 2017-08-17 | reverse complement strand
TGGGGCGGATGCCTCGGGAATTTGGGATTGCCGCCGTGGGAGGGGAAGGCGAGCATGGCGGTTGCTGCCTGCGTTGAGCGCTCTTGTTCCGCCCATGGCAGCTCCGCGAGCCGACCGCGATTTTTCGCGGCGCCTGCGCTTAATCCAAACAAAACCCTAAGTCATGTCAGACAACAACCCGTCCGGCGCGGACGTTCCTGCGAATTCTTCCGCAGCACCCGCCGAGACCTCTAGCGCGACGCCCGCGGCGGCCACCGGATCTTTCGGTGCCACCCGTGGTTCAGGCCTCGCGCGCGGCAAGCGCAGCCACACGGCTGCCCCCTCCGCCGCCCCCGCCGCTCCGCGCGGCGATTACCAACCGACCGCGATTCAAGTGGTTGTCGCTCAGCGCGAGTATCAAAATCCGTTCTCCCCTGGGGAGAGCGAGACGCCCCCGGCGCCCGTTCCGGCTCCTGTCGCCGCCCCGGCTCCCGCCGCGGTGGTGGCTGAACCGGTTGCGCCGGTCGCTCCTGCGCCCGTTGCTGCTCCGCAGCCGGCTCCTGCTCCGGTGGTGGCCGCAACGCCACCCGCCGCTCCCGCCGCTCCGGCGGAGAAGGCCCAGCTGACGATTCTGCCCCCGGCGGAAACGAAGCGGCCGGAAACGCGTTGGGATAGCGATTCCAGCGCTAAGGCACCTGCCCCGCAGGGACGCCGCGAAGATCGTCCGGTCTTCCGCGCCGAGCGTCCGGCTTCCGCCGAGTCGTCCTTCGGCGAGCAAGCGGCGGCCCAGCCCGCCCGCGAAGGCCGTCGCGATGGCCGCGGTCCGCGCGAGAATCGCCCGCACGGTCGTGGTGGCGAGCGCGAACCCCGTCCGGCTCCGGCTCCGGCTGCGGGATCGACCTTCAAGCCTCAGCGCCCACCGGCGCCCGAGGCCAAGTCCGGTGGTTTCATCGGCTGGCTCAAGGGACTTTTCGGCGGCAGCTCCGCCGAGGCGCCGAAGGCCGGTGGCCGCGGTGATTCCCCCCGCGAGGGTGGAGCCGAGGGTCAGCGCCGTCGCCATGACGGTCGTCGCGGTCGCGGCGGCTTCGAGGGTCGCGGTCCGCGCCCCGAGGGCGAAGGTTCCCCGCGTCCCCATGGCCAACAGGGCGGAGGGGAGGGCGGCGGGCGTCGTCGACGCCACCGCGGTGGTCGTGGTCGCGGCCGTGGTCGGGGCGAGGGCGGCGGCGAAGGTCGCGGTCCCGGTGGCCCCTCCGGCACCTGATTCGGCGGAATTCACCCTTTCCGGCCAGTTTTTTCGAGGCGTCCGCTCCGGCGGACGCCTTTTTTTTGGACGCACGGCCCGTTTTGGGATCCAACTGTCGCTGCTCCTTCTCGAGCTCGCATGGCAGATCTCATCGTCAACGGCGGCAAACCTCTCTCCGGCACCATCCGGCCCTCCGGCAACAAGAACTCGGTTCTCCCGATCTTCTGCGCCACCTTGCTGACCGACGATCCGGTCACGTTGCACAATGTCCCGGATATCACCGATCTGGAAAAATTGGTGACGTTCTTCCGCTCGCAGGGCTCGCGGATCGACTGGGACCGGGCGGAGGGAACGATGCGGGTGGACCACTCCGGCTTCCGGGATGCGCTGAAGGACACGACGCTGCCGCAGGACATGCGGTCCACCGTGCTCCTTTATCCGCCCCTGCTGCAGCGCCTGCGCCGCATCGCGGTGCCGGCCAATTCCAAGGGGTGTTCGCTGGGGGTGCGCGAGATCGATCCGCACCTGGAGATCCTGCGGGCCCTGGGGGCGACCGTCGCCGAGGGGGATCCGCTGGTGATCGCGCTGCCGCGCGGCTTCCGCGGGGCAAGGCATTGGTGCGACTACATGTCGGTGACCGTGACCGAGAATTTCGCGATGGCGGCGGCGCTGGCCGCGGGTACGTCGACGCTGATCAACGCCGCGAGCGAACCGCATGTGCAGGAGCTGTGCGCCGCCTTGGTGGCGATGGGGGCACGGATCGAGGGCATCGGCACGTCCATGCTGCAGATCACCGGAGTCGAACGCCTGCACGGGGCGACGATCACGATCGGGACCGATTACCACGAGATCGTGACCTTCCTCGCGCTGGGCGCGATCACGGGGGGCGAGGTGCGGGTGGAGCGTTCGCTGCCGCAGCACTTCGACCTCATCGCGCGGGCCTTCCGCAAGCTCGGTGTCGTGGTCGAGCATGAGGGCGATGTTGCCATCGTGCGTCGCAATCAGAGCCTCGTCATCGAAAAGCCGTTCACCAGCAATCTGCTCACCAAGATCGAGGCGGCGCCGTGGCCTTACTTCTCGGTCGACTTGCTGCCCTTGATGATCGCGCTGAGCACGCGCAGCGAGGGGGTGGTGCATTTTTGGAACAAGGTTTACGAGAATGGGTTTTCGTGGACGCCGGAGTTGGCGAAGTTCGGAGCGCACGTGGTGATGAGCGATCCGCACCGGATCCTCGTCTTCGGCCGCAAACCGATGCACGCGGCGGTGGTCGATTCGCCCTACGTCATCCGCGCGGCGATCGCGCTGTACATGGTCGCGGCCAGCGTCCCGGGCCGGAGCGTCGTGAAGAATGCCGACGTCATCAAGCGGGCGCATCCGCGGTTCGTCGAGAATCTGCGCAGCTTGGGGGCCGAGGTGGAGTGGAAGTAACCGTCGCCGCGCCCTCCCGTGAAAAAACCCACCGCCGCCGCCTCTCCTGCGATCACTCCGCCCGCCACCGGGCTGGGCTACCTTTCTTCGGCGCTGTCGCAGCCGGTGACGGCCGCGGAGGCGGCGCTGCGTCCGCTGTCGTTCTCGGACTTCACGGGTCAGGCCAAGACCGTGGAGCGGTTGCAGGTGATGGTGGGCGCCGCGAAGCGGCGCGGTGAGGCCCTGAATCACATCCTGCTCAGCGGCCCGCCGGGGTTGGGCAAGACGACGCTCGCCTTCATCCTCGGCCAGGAGATGGGCCGGAATGTCCGCGTGACGTCGGGTCCGGTGGTCGAGAAGGCGGGCGATCTCGCGGGCTTGCTCACGAATTTGGAGGAGGGCGACCTGCTCTTCATCGACGAGATCCACCGCATTCCGAAGACGGTTGAGGAGTACCTGTACTCGGCGATGGAGGACTTCCGGCTCGATATCATGATCGATCAGGGACCGAATGCGCGGAGCGTGCGGCTGAACATTCCGCGCTTCACGCTGATCGGTGCGACCACGCGATCGGGCTTGCTGACCGCCCCGCTGCGCTCCCGGTTCACGCTTCAGACGCGGCTCGACTACTACGATGTTCCGACGCTGATGGGGATCGTGCAGCGGAGTTGCTCGCTGCTGAAGGTCGCGATCGCGGAGGATGGTGCGCGCGAGATCGCTCGGCGCTCCCGCGGCACTCCCCGCATCGCGAACAACCTGATCAACTTCTGCCGTGACTACGCGCAGGAGCGCGCGTCGGGTCGGATCACTCAGGACGTGGCCGCCGCCGCCCTGGAACTGCTGGAGATCGATGCGCGCGGGCTCGATGAAATGGACAAGCGCATGCTCCGGGTGATCGCCGAAAACTACGGCGGCGGGCCCGTCGGTCTCGGCACCGTGGCCGTCGCGGTGGGCGAGGAAAACGAAACGCTCGAGGAGGTCCACGAACCGTTCCTCATTCAGGAAGGCTACCTGCAACGCACGCCACAGGGGCGGGTCATCACGCCGCGCGGCTACCACGCCATCGGGCTCACCGGCGGTCCGACGGGCGGTGGCCAGGGGTCGTTGCTCTGATCAACGGCCTGAGGGTTGACGAATCGCTCGGTTTTCCTCCGAGTCATTCCGTGAAAGTCGCTTTCGTCAGCGGAACGAGCATCGTCCATTCCACGCTCTTCGCGTCCTGGGAGGTCGCGAGCGTGCGGACCGCGTACGGGGTCGTGACGTACAAGCGGCGCGGCGAGTTCATCCTGATCAATCGCCATGGGTACGGCTTTCCACTGCCGCCCCACTCGATCAATTATCGCGCGAATATCCGCGCGCTCGCCGATCTCGGCTACACCGACGTCGTCTCGTTCAACTCCGTCGGCTCGCTCCGGGCCGATGTGCCGCCCGGGTCGCTCATCTCGTGCTCGGACTACGTGAACATCCAGAGTCCGCCGCAGACGTTCTTCGACGAGGAGTTGCGCGGTGGTGCGCCGGGGATCGCGAACAACCTCGTGCCCCAGATCGTCGCCGGTCTCGCGCCCGCCCACGCCGTCCGCACGGGTCTCACCTACGTGCAGATGCGCGGGCCGCGCTTCGAGACGCGTGCCGAGGTCGCGATCATCCGCCATTGGGGTGACGTGGTCGGTATGACTGCCGCACACGAGGCCGATCTCTGCTCGGAGATCGGTCTCCGCTACAACAGCCTCGGCATCGTCGACAACTACGCCAACGGCCTGGAGGGGGCCGCGATTGACTTCACCGTCTTCAAGGATCTCGTCCGCCAGAATCAGCAGACCGTGAACGGGGTGTTCCAGCGTCTGCTGGAGTTGCTCAGCTGAAGTGGTGGCGCATGTGACCCCGGCGTCGGCGTGACGCCCCCGCGGTGCGCGAGGCCGACGGCTGGGGAGTCGCCCCGCAGCGCGGTTGGGTCGAGACGTTGCCGCCTAGGCTCAGGCGGGCGGCAGGCGGCGGAGTAACTCCGCCGCGTCGAGGCCAGTGATCGCGAACGATTTTTGCCGGGATTTTTCACCCGAGACGAGGGTCACCTGACGACGAGGGAGACCGAGGTGGTCGGCGAGAAACTCCGCCAGCGCGGCGTTCGCCCGGCCCTCAAGCGCCGGAGCACGGGTGCGGACCTTCAGCGCCCCCGCGTGCCAGCCGACTACCTCGTCGCACCCGGCATTGGGGAGGGCCTTGACGTTGAGGCGGACCGGCGTGGGCATGGCGGAGGCCCGGGCGGTGGGCGGCTCAGGCTTCGAGCGCGTCGCGCAGGGCGGCGATGATCTCGCTCGCCGGCTCGCAGCCGACCGACAAACGGAGGAGGTTCGGATTCAGTCCGTGGGCAGCAAGCGTGGCTCGACCGCTCTCCGACGTGACCAAGTCGTAGTGGGCGAGATAAATGAAGGGACAGATGAGGGAATTGCGCATCCCGAAGCTCGGGCCCTTGGGCAGCGTCAGACGATCGTAGAAGCGGGTGAGCGAGCCGCGCACCGTGAAGCTGATCATGCTCCCGGTCGAAGCGGGCGTGCGGGCGAGGCGGGTGTAGGAGTCGCGCGAGCGCGGCTCGAGGGACCAGAACAGTGCGTCGATCCGCGGGTGTTGACGGAGGAACTCGACGACCTCGGTGGCGGCGGCGTTGCTTTGGGCGACGACGGCCTCGGTCTCGCCGATTTGCGCGGCGAGGCGGGCCAGGTCGCGGTCGTGCACCGGCTCGAGCTCGGCGGCGATGGCGGCGCGCAGGGATGTCGCGTTGGGCGTGGAAGGATTGATCGCCAGTGCGCCTGCCAGCACGTCGCCTTCGCTGGCGGTGTACTTGGTCAGGGAGTTCACCACGATGTCGGCATGGGGCAGCACATCGAGATTCACGGGCGAGGCGATGCTCGGATCAACGATGAGGAGAGCGCCGTGGTCGCGGCAGAGCTGATGGACAGCGATCAGATCGGGCGTCTGGATCAGCGGGTTGGTCGGGACCTCGGTGATGATGCCGGCGATCTCGTGGCCGCGGGAGGCGAAGAGTGCACGCAGCTGATCGAGGGCGAAGACATCGCCGAGCACCACCGGCGCGATCCCTGGATTGAACTTCTGCAGGAGCGCGATGGTGTCGAGGTAAAGCCAGCCCAGCTGGATCCAGAGCCGGCGTCCGCGCGAAGCTTGGAGGGTGGAGGCCGCGTGGAAGGCGGCCCACATCGCGTTCATGCCACAGTTGGCGAGGAACAGATCGTCCCCGGTTGCGGGTGCGAAGACCCGCCGCAGGTAACGGTGGACCTCGGCAGGCGCGTCGCCGGTGAAGAGCGCCTCTGGGACGGCGGAGGTGCGGTGTCCCTGCCGCACGAGGAAATCCTCGGCGGCGCGGCTGGAAGCGAGGCGACCGCAGTGCTGCAGCCAGAGCTTCGCGCGGCCGTGCGTGTCGGCATTCGTGGGGAAGGCGACCCCGTGGAAACCGTCGAGGGAAAGCACCTCGGCTGGCGCGGGGGCGAGCCACTCGCGGAGGGCGGCGGCGGCTCTGGCGCTGGCGGTGGGCCAGAACTGGTGGTCGCGCCGACCGGCGGCCGCCAACATGACGAGGCCGGCCTCGCGCAGGAAAGGATGCTGGACGAATCGCGGATAGCCCGACGTCAGGTGCTGGGTGATCGCGGGGTCCTTTTCCTCGTAGCCGATCACGTCCCGCATGGTCGGCAGGCTGCACGAGACGCTGTGTGCGCCTGGTGGGATCGGCTGGCCGAGAGGGATCGCGGTGAAGGGCATGACGGGCCGTGGACTCTCGGAGGCGGTGGCGGCGCTGGCAACACCGCGTTGCTCGACGGACGGATGGCGGCGAGCGCACGGTTGACCCCGGTGGCCGGGCGCGGTGTCGTGGATCCCCGATGAAGCCGACCTTGGAGACCTACCTTGGCCAGCCTGGCTGGCGACTGCGCAATCGACAGGTTGATCTGCGGCTGACCCGCACGGCGGGTATGCTGGGGCCGGTGACCTTCCAGTTGCCCGATGGCCGTAAGGTCTCTCCGTTTGCGGTGGCACCCTGGGCCACCGAGAAACTGCCGCCGGGCACGCCGCAGATCCTAGCGGCCCTGCGCGGTGACTTCTTCTGTGCGCCGTTTGGAGGCAACGGGACTGGGGTCGCCGGGGAGAAGCACCCCCCGCACGGCGAGTCGGCGAACGCGGACTGGACGCTGGCGGCCGTGACCTCAGCCGGTGATGCGCACACCCTGCACGCGCATCTGGCGACCCGCGTGCGCCGCGGGCGGATCGACAAGCGACTCACCCTGCGTGACGGCCATGCCGCCGTGTACTGCGAGCACATGATCTCGGGGATGAGCGGCACGATGCCGCTCGGAACCCACCCCTGTTTCCGCTTTCCGGACGGCGAGGACTCCGCGCGTATTTCGGTCGGCGGATGGAGTTGGGGGCAAGTGCTTCCGGTTCCGCTGGAGTTGCCCACGGGGCGAGGCTACTCGGCGCTGAAGCCGGGAGCGCGCTTCCGGCGGCTGGACCGCGTGCCGCTGGCGGCGGGTGGGTTCGCGGATCTGACCCACTATCCGGCGCGTCGTGGTTTCGAGGATTTGGTGATGTTGATGGGTTCGGGGAAAGGAGACTTCGGCTGGAGCGCGATCACCTACCCGCAGGAACGCTACTGCGTCCTGCAGATCAAGGATCCACGGGTTCTCCAGCATACCATCCTGTGGCAGTCCAACGGTGGGCGGCATTACCCCCCCTGGAACGGTCGTCATGTCGATGTGCTCGGCATGGAGGAAGTCACCTCCTACTTCCACTTTGGCCTCGCGGAGTCGGTCCGCGCCAACTCGCTGCGCCGCGCGGGCTTGCCCACGGCGGTGCGCCTCGATCGCCGGCGTCCGCGGCGGGTCGCGCACCTCTTTGCGGCGGTCGCGGTGCCCCGTGGCTTCGACCGCGTGGCCGACGTGCGCGCGGTCCGAGGCGGGGTGGAGGTGGTTGCGGCGAACGGACGCACGGCCCGCGCGCCGCTGGACCTCGCGTTCGTGCGATCGATCTGAGTGGGCGCAGTGTGTTTTTGACGGACGCAAAAAGCTGTGGCATGATGCCCCCAATGAGTTCTTGGATCCCCCGTTTTGCGGCCTTGGTGGTCGCGTTGGTCTTGGTTCTGGGTGTGGCATCCAGCGGCGTGGCGTCTCCCGCCCCAGCGGCCCCGAAGGGCCCGCTGGAGGAGGAAAACGGCTACGTGAAGTTGGGCTTCGATCGGCTTGCCAGCTACACCTTCAAGGTGCCGGCGTTCGATCCGGCGGCCAATCCGGGGCTGCAGCCACCGACTGGGGAGGAACAGATTCCCGCGTGGTTGAAGGAACTGAGTGGCCGCAAGGTGCGGCTCACGGGCTTCATGCTGCCCCTGAAGATGGAGAAGGGGAAGGTCACCGAGTTTCTCCTCCTGAGCGATCCCATGATGTGCTGCTACGGAGCGGTGCCGGACATGAATCAGTGGGTCGTGGTCCGTTTCACCAACGGGGTGCGGCCGATCCAGGATGTTCCGCTCGATTTCTACGGTCAGCTCAAGGTCGGTGCCATGTTTGAGAATGGCTACATGACCGGGATCTACTCGCTCGAGGGCGAGAAGATGGGCGACATCAAGGGCTGAGGGCGCCGCGTTCTCCGTCGGCCAAGCGGGTGTCTTCCGCCTTCCCGGGCGAGATCGATCGTCGGGAGAACGGTGAGCCCGCGACTCGGGAGCGGCCGCAGTCTCCAAGGGCTCGCGGCCCGCTGCGTCAGCGCGAAATGTCGTGCTGCGTGAGGACCTTGAAACCGCGCAGCGACAGCGCCTGTGCGGCGACGTCGGTGTCTTCGACGTTGAGCGCGATCACGGTGTGGTCGGCGGGTTGCCGCATGAAGCTGTAGACGTAGTGGACGTTGATCTCGGCTTCAAGGAGTGCGGCCAGCACGGCGCGAAGGTCGCCCTCGGCCATCAACTCAACCGCGAGCACATCGCTCTCTCGATAGGGAAAGTCATTATTGATCATCAACTCCCGGGCACGATCGGGGTCGTCGACGATCAGTCGCACGATCGCACTGTCCGTCGTGTCGAGGACGGTCAGGGCGATGACGTGGACCTGATTCTCCGCAAAGAGCGTGGTCAGGTCGTAGAGCCGGCCCACCCGGTTCTCGGCGAAGACCGAGAACTGCTTCACAGGATCGGTGGCGTGGGCGGTGGAGGGAAGCATGGCGGAAGAACAGCCCTAGGCCCTGCGGGTCGCGGGGTCAATGTCCGGCCTGTGCGGCCTGGCCCGGGCGCCTTCTGGAGAGCGACACCGGGAGAGCTCGGGAGGGCGACGCGAAGCCCGCAGTCCGGCGAGAAGCGGCTGCGGCTCGGCCGTCGCCCCGAGCGGCGGGTTGTGAGGGTCCGGCCGTCGCCGGTTCCCTCGTCCGATTGCGCGCCTCGGCGCGGGTGGGGCAACGCCGGACCGACGACGGGATCGTCAGGCCGGCGGTGCGACTCTCGCTCTGCGCGTGATCAGAGATCGAAGGACGCGCTCAGGATGATGCGGCGCGGATCGATGATGCGCCACGCGTAGATCGATCCGTCCGGATTCGCGCCGACGGCCTGCAGGCGGCCGTCCTCGAAGAGATTGCGGACGTTCAGCTGGAGGCTGCCGCGCACCTTGTTCTCGAAGAGACGGAACCGGTAGCTGGCGGACACATCGTAGTAGGCGCGGGCGGGGTCCCAGATTGGGCGCTTGGGATCGAGCTCGAGGACGACGCCGTTGAAGGTTCCCGGCAGCGTGGACGGTGCAGCCCCGTAGAAGCCGATGGCGCCTTGGTCCTCCCAGCGGACGGCACCGCCGACCCCGAAGCCCTTCAGTCGGCCCTCGGTGAAGCTGTAGTTGGTGATGACGCTCCAGCGGTACTCGCGCACCTGCGTGCGCGGCTTGCCGACATTGGCCACGCCGAACAAGTACGGCGACAGCAGGCCGTTGTAGTAGGCGGTCTCCGGAGAGTCGCCACCCGCGGCGGGCACGGTCGTCCACCACAGCCTGCCACTGTCGTCCTTGGCGGTGGTCCAGACCGGGAGGCGAGATTGCCAGTAGTCGAATTGCTCCGAGCCGATGGCGGCATCGATCGCTTCCTGCTGGGCCCCGGTGAACTTGATGCGCCAGTTCGGGGTGGGGTTGTAGGTGACCTCCAGCTCGTAGCCGCGGGAGATGACGTCGGAGAGACCGTTGGTTTGCGGCTGGCCATTGCCGGCGGCGAGGAAGACGGACATCCAGTCGTCAGTCACGCCCATGATCTTGGCGACCGACGAGGCGGATTGCTGCGCCGTGGGAGTGATGCCTTGGGCGGCGAAGCGCTGGTTGGAGAGCGCGAGAGCCCACGGGTAGAAGCCGTTGTTGTCGCGGAGACCATTGTTCTCGGGGCGGCCCTCGAGGCGGAACGTACGGTTGCCGAGGGTTCCGATTTCGCCCGCGCGCGAGCCGTCCTCGCGCGTCTCGTACTTGTTCAGCTTGACGAAGAGCTTGTTGTTGAGGGCGGCGAAGCTGATGCCGTAGTCCTCGCCCTCACCCTTGGCGTTCGGGAGCACGCCCTTCAGGTCCATGGAGTAACGCACGACCTGCGGGAAGAAGCTGTCCGAGCGGTTGTAGTGCAGGTTGAGCCAGCGCACCGGCTTGGCGACGGCACCGTACGTGGTGGTGTCGCCGCGCTGCGACGCGCGGGTGGCGTCACCGAGGGGCCCCGTGGCGTCCTCGGTCCAGGCGCCCCAGGTGGCGTAGTTGGTGTACTCGACGAGTCCGGTGGCAGGATTGACGGCGGCGGCGGCCGAGGTGCGCTCGCGGCGGCGGTCGCGGCGCCATCCGGCGGTTCCGATGAGGCGATCGCTGAACAGATAGCTCTGACCCGTGATGCTCAGGGTGCGGAGTTCGCTGCGGTTGCGGCTCGTGCCGACGCGGCCCAGTTCAGCGAGCGTGGTCTGCTCGGTCACCCACTGGCGGGTGAGATTGTTGTACCAGTTCAGCGGGTAGGTGCCGCTGATGTTGCGGATCGGAGATGGACCGTAGTCGATGTTCTGGCCTTGGGCGTCACCGACGTAGAAGCGCTGGGCGGCTTGGTTGCCGCCGACCCGGTTGGCGGCGTTGACCCAGGGATGATTGCTCGAGACCCACTGGCCGGTTGTGTAGGCCTCGGTATCGGTCAGCGTGCGGGAGAAGTGGGCATTCAGGCGCTGGTTGCCGATCCAGGAGAGCCAGCGCGGGAGATCCTTGGGCGTGTACTGGTAGGCAAGGTCGCCGTTGGCGATGTCGTTGGTCTCCGGATTGGTGTTGGCGAAAGGGGCCGGGGATTCGATGAACGGGCGGAGGAAGTTCGGATTGGTGCGGCCGTCGAGCAGCTTCGAGTTGATGTCGACGTAGAGCACCGTGTCCGTGTTATCGATCAGGCTGGAGGTCGTGCGGGAGAACTCTTGACGAAACCAGCCCGCGCGGGTGGCGAGGAGGTGGGACGACGTGTTGACGAGGATCTGCTCGCCCTCGACGCGCCACGTGTCGGCCGTGTCCTCGCCCCAGTTCGCGGCGACGGCGTTGATCGAGGACCAGTCGTAGATCGCGCGGTCCGTGAGCGACGGCGCGAAGAACAGTGGGAACGGGTTGGCCTTGCGCCGCATGACGTCCGTGCCGGTCAGCAGATAGCGGACATTGGTGTTGTTCGTGAACGGGGACGGCGTGCCGGTGGTGATGTTGTTGGCCGTGCGATTCTGGGTGAAGAACTGGACACCGCCGTTGTCGATCCACGCCGTGAGGCGGCCGTAGCCCGTGCTTCCCGACATCAGGCCGGGGGGCAGGAGCACGTTCTCGTTGGTGACGGCGAAGGGTCCGGCCGTGCGGCCGTTGGCGTAGCTCACAAGCTGCGTCGTGGGATCCCAGGTCGGACTCCCGGTGGCCCGCCACTCGGAAACCGCGTCGCGCGGCGTAAGAGAGTTGGGGCGGCGGTAGCTGTTGTCGTACCGCTCGAACGAGGCGGTGAGGGTGGTGTTGCGGAACGGCGTGTATTTCACCGCGCCGTAGTAGCGCCGGATGTCCTCGTATGCCGGCTTGCGGTCGAACCCTTTCGATTCGTCCACGGCCGCGAAGCGGACTGCGAGGCGGTTGGCGAGGATCTGGCGGTTGACATCGAGGCTGACACGGTGGCCGCTGGCATCGTCCACGCGGAAGGTGGTCGAGGCCGAGTTGCGGGTCACGTTCGCCTGGCTGGGCACCAGATTGACGGTGCCGGCGGCGGCGCCGAGACCGAAGAGGTTGGAATTCGGGCCGCGGGAAATCTCGACTGAGTCGAGATTGTACGTGTCCATCGGGATGCGGCTGTTGCTGGAGAAGTTGCCGATGGCGACGTTGACGCCGGAGCCGCTGATGGGGCTGCCGATGCCGCGGATGCGATTGGCGCGGGCGGGGTCGTTGGCGGTGCCGTCGATGATGCCGCCGTTTCGGTTCGGCGTGAACTGGGTGTAGTTGCCGGTACCCTCGGTGCTGGCCTCGTAGAGGAAGACGTCGTTCAGATCGAGCACGGCGGTGTCGATCATCTGCTGCTTGGTGACGACCGTGATGGAGGCGCCGAGGTCCTCGAGCTTGGTGTTCAGGCGGGTGCCCGAGAGCGTATTCGAAGCCTGATAGCCGCGGTCGTCGGTCGTGACCCGGAAGGGGGAAAGATTCACGACCTCACCCTCGGCGGCTGCGCCGGTGGTGGATTCAACCGGGGTGGCGGCGCGCTTGGCCTCGTCGGCGCGCTGGCGCGCGAGTTCGTCGGCATCGAGGCGACCGTTCCGGTTGGTATCGTAGCGCGCAAGGTCCGCGGAGGGAGACGCGGAGGCGGACTGGGCCTGGGCGACCGACGCAGGCGTCAGGAGCAAGGCGAGCAGAGTAGGGACAAACAAGCCGACGTGACGACGGCGAGCCAGGGACGAGTGCATGGTTCTTCGAGGTTGCTAGGGGCTGCCGACGTAAAGGGGTGCCGGCGGGGTTAGACTCCCGCAACGCTATCAGTCCGGGCTCAGGTTGGATAGCGTTTCGGCGTTCAAAAAGTATACAAAAACGATCAGAAAGAGGTGCGTTTCCGAAGCACTGTGGATCGGTGGACGCGGTGCAAAGCAGCCCTCGGCACCGTGGAGTCCGGCACCGTGCGGTGGCGTAAATTGCTCACGGTCGTGTGGGTGCAGCTTTTGGGTTTACGCCCGCGAGGGGGCGCGTTCGCATGACGGGGTGAAACGTCGTCATCCCGAAGTGGTCGCGGCGGTGCGCTCGCGCGCCGAGGAAAGCGGACGCCTTGTGCTCAAGGGAATCGTCCTCAACCTCGCCCTGGCCGCGGTGAAGGGAGCAGGAGGGCTGTTCGGCCACTCCGCCGCATTGGTCGCGGATGCGATCGAATCGTTGCTCGACGTGGCGACATCGGCGCTGGTGTGGACGGGTTTCAAGTGGGCGGCGCAGCCGCCCGACGAGGATCATCCGTATGGTCATGGCAAGGCGGAGGCGTTGGCTGCATTTGCGGTGGCGTTGGTGATCTTGGGGGCCGCAACGTGGATCAGTTGGTTCGCGGTGGGCGGCATCCTGGTGCCTCACGAGGCCCCTGAGCCGTGGACCCTCGCCGTGCTGGCCCTGGTCATCGCGGGCAAGACCCTCTTCAGTCGCCGCCTGGCTCAGGCGGGCCGCCAGCAGGGCAGTTCCGCGCTCGGAGCCGAGGCGTCGCACCACCTCTCCGATGCGCTCACTTCCGCCGCCGCCTTCATCGGCATCACCCTCTCCGTGCTGCTTGGTCCCGGCTGGGAGACCGCCGACGATTGGGCCGCGTTGCTGGCCTCGGCGGTGATCGCCGCGAATGGCGTGACGGTGTTCCGGCAGGCCCTGCACGACGCAATGGACCGCGCAGCGCCCGGCGAACTTGCCGCGGAGGTGCAGCGGGTCGCGCTCGGCGTTGCCGGCGTCGTGAACCTCGACGAATGCCGCGTCCGCAAGAGCGGGCTCGCGTACCTGGTCGACCTGCATGTCCGGGTCGACCCCACGATCACGGTGCACGCCGGGCATGAGATCGCGCACGCGGTCAAGGATGCCTTGCTGGCCGCGCCCTTGCGGATCGGTGACGTCCTCGTGCACATCGAACCGGCGCAGTGACCGCCGGGAAAGTCGGGGTGCTGGCTCCGGCTCAGGGGGCGCCGCGTGCCCCCCGAATTCCGGTTTACTCCCGGCCGGAACGGGATAGACTTCACGGATGTCGCGTCGCGATGTTTCCAAGCCGCTGAGCACGAATCCGCACCTTTGCAAATGGGTGCAAAAAATGGCGGAGCTGACTCAGCCCGCCGCGATTCACTGGGTGGACGGGTCGCCGGAGGAATACGAGGCGCTGTGCGCCCAGATGGTGGAGGCCGGCACCTTCATCAAGTTGAACGAGCAACTCTGGCCCGGTTGCTACTACGCGCGCTCGGACGCGAGCGATGTGGCGCGGGTGGAGGATCGGACGTACATCTGCTCTCTTTCGCGCGACAGCGCCGGGCCGACCAACAACTGGGTGGATCCGTTCGAGATGCGGCGCAAGTTGAAGACCCTGTTTGCCGGGTCGATGGCTGGCCGGACGATGTACGTGCTGCCGTTCAGCATGGGTCCGATTGGTTCGCCGATGGCGCAGATTGGCGTCCAGCTCACCGACTCGCCCTACGTGGTGGTGAACATGCGGATCATGGCGCGCATCGGACTGCCGGTCTACCGCGAGATCGAGCGAGACTCCAAGCGCGTGGTGCCGTGCCTGCACTCCGTCGGCGTCCCGCTCCGCCCCGGGCAGAAAGACGTGCCGTGGCCGTGCAACCCGGAGAAGTACATCGTGCACTTCCCGGAGAGTCGTGAGATCTGGTCCTATGGCTCGGGCTACGGCGGCAACGCCCTGCTGGGCAAGAAGTGCTTCGCCCTGCGCATCGCCTCCAACATGGCGCGCGACGAGGGCTGGATGGCTGAGCACATGCTCATCCTCGGGGTCGAGAACCCGCAGGGGGAGAAGACCTACATCGCGGCGGCGTTTCCCAGCGCGTGCGGCAAGACCAACTTCGCGATGCTGGTGCCCCCAGCCGCGTTCAAGGGGTGGAAGGTCTGGACCGTCGGCGATGATATCGCGTGGCTCCGTCCGGACGCGAACGGTCGGCTGCGCGCGATCAACCCTGAGGCAGGCTTCTTCGGCGTGGCCCCCGGGACTTCGGTCAAGACGAACCCCAATGCCATGGCGGCGCTGGCGAAGAACACTATTTTCACCAACGTCGCGCTCACGCCGGAGGGCGGGGTGTGGTGGGAGGGCATGACCGAAACGCCGCCGGCCGAGTGTCTGGACTGGCAGGGTCGGCCGTGGACGCCGGCCCTGGCGCGCGAGACCGGCGCGAAGGCGGCGCATCCCAACGCGCGCTTCACCGCTCCTGCCTCGCAGTGCCCGACGATCGACCCCGATTGGGAGAAACCGGAAGGTGTACCCATCAGCGCGATCGTGTTCGGCGGGCGCCGCGCCACGACGATGCCGCTCGTGTATCAGGCATTCAATTGGAGCGCGGGCGTCTACATGGGCGCGACGATGGGGTCCGAGATGACCGCCGCCGCGGCCGGCACCGTGGGCAAGGTGCGCCGCGATCCGTTCGCGATGCTGCCGTTCTGCGGGTACCACATGGGCGACTATTTCCGTCACTGGATCAAGATGCAGCGGAGCCTCACCGAGACCCCGCGCATCTTCCATGTGAACTGGTTTCGCAAGGATGCCGACGGCCAGTTTCTCTGGCCGGGCTTCGGGGAGAATATGCGCGTCCTCAAGTGGATCGTCGACCGCGCCCGCGGCCGCGCCCTGGGGCGCGAGACGCCCATCGGCTGGCAGCCGCGCTACGAGGATCTGGAGTGGACGGGGCTCGACTTCCCGCGCGAGACGTTCGACGCCCTGCAGGGCTTCGATCGCTCGGCGTGGCGAAGCGAGATCATCGGGCACGAGGAACTGTTCATCGATCTCCATAGCCACTTGCCCAAGGAATTGGTCTACGAGCGCGAGCTCCTGATCTGTCGGATGTGATCGCGATGGCTCCCCTCCTTCTGCGGCACCGCACTTGCGAGGGGGCTCAGTCGGGGCGATAGTAGCAGCATGAAGGCGCTCAGGTCACTTTGGCGGGCCGGTTTTCTTTTCGCGGCCCTGCTCCCGCTGCCGCTGCTCGCGGAGATGCCGGCCCCGCTCCAGGCCGCGGTCGACAAGCTGATCGCCGACACCGATCACTGGGCCTACACGCAGGAGGTCCGTGAGTACTCGCGTCGCGGCGAGCCCGAGGGCGGACCCACGATCGAGCGCTACGATCCATCCAAGCCGGACGAGGAACAGTGGTCGCTGCGGCTCTACAAGGGCCGCATCCCCTCCGAGTCAGATGTGCGCTCGTGGAAACGGCGCAAGGAGCGGGAGATGCGGCGGCGCGAACGGCCCCTGGGCGAAGTCATGGATTTTGACCGCGCCGCCCTCCTCGAGGAGCGGGGGGAAGCGTACGTCTACCGAGTGCCGATCAAGCCTGGAGTCAGTCGACGGCTCCCGTCCGACAAGTTCGAGGTCGTGGTGCAGGTCGGCAAGGTCCGCTCCGAGATCGAGCGCGTCACGGTGCGCGCCCTCGGGGGATTCCGGCTTTCCGGCGTGGCCGGTTTGGCCGCCCGGGTGGATCGGGTCGAAATCGACGCCGTCTTCGCCGTTGTGGATCCCGCCTACGCCGCCCAGCCCTCCCGGATCAATGCCGAGGGCGCCGGGAAGGTCGCGTGGGTCTTCCGGGTGGGCGGACGAGCGGAGATCGCCTGGTCGGAGGTGACCCGGGTGAAACCGTACAAGGACCGCTTCGGCGTCGAGATCGGCGACGTCAAGGCGCTCGATTTCTAAGCCGCGCCTTCCGCCCTGCTCGGGCGCGAGGTCCCGAAAAAGAATTAAGCCCGCCTTACCCAAGGCGGGCTTAACACTACCTCAAGACCAACAAACCAATTAAACCACGCAGAGGTAGACGGTGGGTGGGGGAGAAACGTTCAAATAATTTCTTTCCCTTGGGTTTGGTGGAGTCGCCCGGGAAACACCCTACGCCGAGGCCGGCGGGGTGCGTCGGGCCACGCTCAGTGACAGGATGACCGAGGCGGCGAGGATGAACCCGATGATGCCCAGTGACCAAGTTACGGGGAACTTGCCGCCGAAGGCTTCGTTCAGCCACACCATCTTCAGGCCGACGAAAATGAGGATCAGGCCCAGACCGTACTTGAGCGCCCAGAAGCGGTGCATCACCCCGGCCAGCAGGAAGAACAGCGCGCGCAGCCCGAGAATCGCGAAGACGTTCGAGGTAAAGACGATCAAGGGCTCTTTCGTGATCGCAAAGATGGCCGGCACCGAATCCACCGCGAAGACAATGTCACTCAGTTCGATGAACACGAGGGAGACCAGCAAGGGCGTGGCGTACAGGACCCCGTCCTTGCGCAGGAAGAAGCGGTCCCCGTGGAGCTGTGGCGTCACCGGGATCAGACGGCGGAGCAGGCGGATGATCGGGTTGCGGTCCGGCTCAATCGGCTTCTCCGGCGCGAAAAGGATCTTCAGGCCGGTCAGGATCAGGAAACCGCCGAAGACCCAGATGACCCAGTGCAACTGCATCAATGCGGCACCAATCGAGATGAAAATGATGCGGAAAACCAGCGCCCCAAGGATGCCGTAGAAGAGCACCCGATGCTGGTACTTCGGCGGGATCGCGAAGTACGAGAACACGACCACGAAGACGAAGATGTTGTCGACCGAGAGGGACTTCTCGACGACGAAGCCGGTCAGGAACTCCAGCGCCGTCTGGTCGGCCAGCGCGGCAGCTTGAGCCGCGGTCATGCCTTCAGCGAGCAGGCGTGGATCCTGCGGCAGCTTCCACGCCGCATACTTCCACAGGCCGAAGCAGAAGGCCATCGCCAGGCCGATCCAAACGATGCTCCACGTGAGGGCCTCCTTGACGCCCACTTCATGCGCCTCCCGATGAAAGACCCCAAGGTCCAGCGCAAGAAACGCGAGAACCCCGAGCGTGAAAAGACCGTAGAACCACCAGTAGTCGGTGAACGGGAATAAGGAGTAGTCAGGCATGGATGTAGGATCTAACGCGCCTTGCGGCAAAGGTGCGTAGTAAGCGCACCGATCGCCTTCTCCGCAAATCGTCACGGTTAGAAAATCCGCCCCAAATTCCTCCGACTTTCCCGATCCGTCGCCCAGACCCCCGTTCCGGGCCCGTCGATCCGGGGTAATCCTAAGCCACGGGCAAATGCCAACTTGGCCCAGTGGAGGCCACACGCTCGCTTCCGTCGGGCCATCCTCAGTCTCAATTACTGAGCCTGAGTCTCATTCGCCCTAAGGAGAATCGTTGGATACTGATATTGAGACTGATTCTTGTTTGACGATTTGAGGGGCTGTGTTCCATTCCCCGGTCATGGAGCGCGTGATCGCGTCGTTTCTCGCAGGCATCGGTGCCGGCCTCGTCGGCCTGCCGGGCGTGCTCGCAGCCGAGCGCGCGACCCCGAGCTACCTCCCGGCGCAGGATGGCACGGTCCGCCTCGAGCGCTTCGAGGTTTCGGCGTCACGCGAGTCGTCTGGCATTTACCGGGTCGAGCATGCCCATGCCGCCACCAAGACGGATACGCCTTTGGTCAACGTGCCCCAAGCCATCTCCGTGGTCACGCGGGACCTGATCGATGATCAGTCGATGCAGAGTCTGAGCGATGTCGCGCGCCACATCCCGGGCGCCGGGGTCGCACAGGGTGAGGGCAATCGCGATGCCCTGGTGTTCCGTGGCAACGCGACCACCGCCGATTACTTCGTGGATGGGGTGCGCGACGATGTTCAATACTACCGGGATCTCTACAATGTCGACCGGGTCGAGGTGTTGAAGGGACCCAATGCCCTGATGTTTGGCCGGGGTGGCGTCGGGGGCGTGCTGAATCGGGTGACGCGCGTGGCCCGCGGTGGTGCCACTCGGGAGTTCACGTTGCAGGCGGGGTCCTGGGGCGGCTTCCGCGGGACGTTCGATCTGGGACGCGGTCTTTCCGATGGCGGCGGATTCCGCCTCACGGGCGTGCAGGAGGATTCGGAGAGTTTTCGCGCGGGCGTGAGTCTGCGTCGCTGGGGCGTCAATCCGACTTTCCGCAAGGCGCTGGGGGCCCGCACCGTTCTGCTCGGTGGGTTCGAGCATTTTCGCGATCAACGCGTCGCGGATCGCGGGGTGAGTTCGTTTGGTGGGCGACCGCTGACGACCGCACCGGAGGTCTTCTTCGGCGATCCGACCCGGAGCCCGGTCGATGCGCGGGTGAACACCGCCTTCGGTACCGTCGAGCACGACTTTGGCCGAGGCTTGCTGCTTCGCAGTCACACGCGGGTCGCGGACTACGACAAGTTCTATCAGAACGTCTACCCAGGAGCGACGAATGCGGCCGGCACCGAGGTCTCATTGTCTGCCTACAATCAGGCCACGCAGCGCGAGAATGTGTTTCACCAGACCGACGTGGTGCTGCCGAACGAATGGTGCGGCGGGGCGCATCTGTTGGTCGCTGGGATCGAACTTTCCCGGCAGGACACCGACAATCGGCGGCAGACCGGCTATTTCACGTCGGTGGGTGAAAACGTCACGTCCGTGCGCGCGCCGGTGAGTGCGCCCACGATCTCGCTTCCGCTGGCGTTCCGCTTCGCGCCGTCGGACGCCAATCTCGAGAGCGAGGTCAAGTCCGTCGCCGTCTACGCCCAGGATCAGGCGCATCTCTCCGGACCTTGGCACGCGCTGGCGGGTGTGCGGATCGAGCGTCTCGCCGTGACGCTCCGTGATCGGCGCGGGGTGGGTACGTTGCTGCAGACCCGGGACTCGTTGGTCGCGCCTCGCGCCGGCTTGATCTACAAGCCGACTGAGGCCGCGGCCGTCTACCTCAGCCACAGCCTGGCGCACGCGCCGCGGGCCGGCGAGCAGTTGGCGTCGCTCACGCTGACGAATCAGGCGCTCAAGCCCGAGGTCTTCCGCAATTACGAGTTCGGGGCGAAGTGGGACGTGCGGCCGGATCTGGCGCTCTCCGGCGCGGTCTACCGTCTCGATCGTAGCCGCGTCGTCGTGCCGGATCCGTTGGATGCGACGCGGTCGCTCCTCGTCGATGGTCAACGCTCGTCGGGGCTCGAGCTCGGTTTGGTCGGGCGCCTCTCCGACCGCTGGAGCGTATCGGCCGGCTATGGATTGCAGGAGGGAAAACTGAGCGCCACCCAGTCCTCCGCCGCCCAGTCGGGCGCCCGGCTCGCCCAGCTGCCCCGGCACACGGCGTCAGCGTGGACGCGCTGGGATCCGAGTCGCCGCGTGGGACTCGGGGTGGGGATGGTGTATCGCGGCGACTTTTTCACGTCCACGGACAATCTGGTCACGGTGCCGAGTTTCGTGCGCTTCGACGGCGCGGTTTACTGGGCGATCCGTCGTGAGTTGCGGTTGCAGCTCAACGTCGAGAATCTGCTCGATCGCGCCTACTTCGCGTCCGCGCACAACAATGCGAACATTCTTCCGGGTTCGCCGCGCGCGTGGCGCCTCGGGCTGACCGCGCGCTGGTAAGCACCAGGCGGCCAGCTGGCCGCCATGGTCCGCGACGAGCGCCGGGCGCGCAACGCGGCCGGATTAAGCACGGCCGCTGAGCGCCGGTGGAAAGCCGCGTTTGCGGGAGATGAGGGTGAGCGGACGATGGAGGGCGCGTGCGCGTGGGTACTCGCGGCGTCAGCGCGCCGCAGGTATCGGGTCCGTCGCCCGGCGTTCCAGCCAACCGCCCGCACGCAGCCACGCTTCCGCGTGCTTCGGCCAGTCGGAGGTCGTGCCGAGACCGGCCCGCATGCCCACGCCGTGCGGTCCTCGGTGGTAAACGTGGAGCTCCGCGGGCACGCCGGCGCGTACGAGCGCTTGATGGAAGCGGATGCTGTTCTCCGCGACGACCGAAGTGTCTTCCTGAGTGTGCATCAGGAAGGTGGGCGGGGTGCGGGCAGTCACTTGGTGCTCCAACGACATCAACCGGAGCAGCTCCGGTTTCGGCTCAGGCCCGAGCAGCGCGTTGCGGGAACCACGGTGGACAATGTCCGGCTCCATCGAAATCACCGGGTAAAGCAGCCCCAGGAAGTCGGGCCGTCCGCTCGTCGCGTCGAGCGTCGCTCCCGTGCGTCCGGCCGGATGATCAAAGAGGGTGCCCGCAGACGCCGCGAGATGCCCGCCGGCCGAACCGCCGAGCAGCCCGATGCGCTGGGGATCGATGCCGAATTCGCTCGCCCGCGAGCGGACGAGGCGCACGGCCCGGAGGACGTCCTGAAGGGGCGCCGGATGACCGTATTCCTTCATGCGGTACTTGAGTACGAAGGCTGTCACTCCGAGGTCGCGCAGCCAGCGGGCGAGATCCCCGCCTTCATGCCCAATCGCTAGGCGCACGTAGCCGCCGCCGGGGCAAAGGATGATCGCGCAGCCGTTCGCTTTCCCGGGCTCCGGAGCGTAGCAGGTAAGGCTCGGGTCCTGCACGTTGTAGGTGCGTCCGTCCTTGTCATACTCCGCGCCGCCATCCGCTTTCCGGCCGGGCACGCCTTCGGGCCAGATTCGAATCGGTTCGCCGGCGGATGCGTCCATTACGGCGACGAGGGCGAGGGTGAGAAGAAGACGACAGGGTATGGGGAGCATGGGGGGAAAGTGATGCTAGCTGGCCGGAGGGAGCGCGCTCAGCGGAGATCGCGCAGGCGCCGCGCCGCCGCAGGGAGCGGCGCGAGCGCATCGAGGTGCACCGGACGCTGCGTGGCGATCGATTGGTTGGCCGCGATGCCGACGAGGATCGAGGCCGCGCCTTGCTCTGGTCCAGCAGGCCGGTCCCATGAATCGGGCGGCGGACTCGTTCCGAAAAGGTGCTCGAACATCACTTCGTCGGCACCACCGTGTGGCCCGTGCGCCGGCGGGAGTTCCACGAGGCGGCTGGGCGCGAAGTGCGGGAACACGCGGATCCACTCACCGGCCGCCTCGGCGCTGCCGTGCTGCTCGTTCTGGAATTCGCTGCCCGTCACGGCGCGGTTCAGGTGCGACCCCGTGAACTCGTAGTACTCGAGACGACCCCGATCTCCGTTGAAGGTCACGCGCATGCCTTCCCGCGGGCTGTAGGCCACGAGCGAGTAGGTGAGGACTTCGCCGGTGCGATACTTCACGAGCGCGCTCATTTGGTCGTAGATGTCGATGCCGGGACGAAAGACGTTCCGGTCCCGGATGTACCCGCTGTCCGCTTCTGCCGCGAGGTACAGGCGGCGGAAACTCTCGGTCTCGCGCAGATCCAGCGCGAAGGGATCATCGCCCGTCGCCATCCCCGTCGTGCGCGGATACTCCGTCCAGCGTCCGTCGCCGCGGCGGAGCGCGTTCTCGCGACCATAGTAGACGAGATCCCCGTGCGCGTGCACGGTCGCAGGAATGGCATCGAGCCACCAGTTCACGAGGTCGAAGTGGTGCGTCGACTTGTGGACGAGGAGCCCTCCCGAGGAGGCCATCTCCGAGTGCCAGCGGCGGAAGTAGTCCGCCCCGTGAGCCGTATCCAGCAGGTACTCGAGATTGACTGAGTGCACGCGGCCGATTGTCCCGGTGGCGAGCAGTTCCTTCACCTTGGTGCGGTAGACGCCCCAGCGGTAGTTGAACGCGACCTGCACCCGGCGCGGCGAGCGTTGCGCCGCCTGAAGCACCGCCGTGCAACGCGCCGCATCAATCGTCATGGGTTTCTCGGTGATCACGTCGCAGCCGGCGGCGAGCGCAGCGAGAATGTAGCGGTCGTGCGTGAAATCCGGGCTGCAGACGAGAATCGTGTCCGGCCGCTGCTCCGTGATCATCCGGTCAAAGGCCTCGGGCGCGTACGTGGGCACCGGGGCGGCATGCCAGCGCTGAGTGATCAGTTCGTTGTGGTAGGCCAGGCGGGTCGGGCTGGGGTCGACCAACGCGACCAAGGTCCGAGCGGCGCGATGGCGCGTGAGCAGCGTCTCCACGAAGCAGAGGGCTCGGCCTCCGGTGCCGACGACAGCGATGCGGGGAAGGGACATGCGGAAAGGAAAGGGGTGCCGGGGATCATGGCAGCACCGCCGCAGCTGTCCACCGCGCCGAGTTGCGGTGAGGTGGACTGCGTGGAAGCCGCGCCGATTCTCGGACTGTCCGGATTTGTCGGAATGGAGGGAGATTCGCCGCGACCTAGCGTCCGCGGGGCGTGCCTCGTGCGATCCTCATTGGTATTTCCGGCTATGGCCGGATTCATCTTGGTCTGGCCCGGGCGGCTCGGCCGCTGGGATTGGAACTGGTCGCGGCCGCCGTCATCAATCGTCAGGAGGAGGTGGAGGAGGTGGCGCAGTTGGAGCGTGAGGGCTGCCGCCTCTACGCGGACTACCCGTCGCTGCTGCGTCACGAGGCGGCCGGGGCCGATCTGTGTCTGATTCCAACCGGGATCGCGTGGCACGAGCGGATGACTGTCGCGGCGCTCGCCGCAGGGCTGAGTGTGCTGGTCGAGAAGCCTCTGGCGGGTTCCGTCTCGGAAGCGCGAGCGATCTCGGCCGCCGAGCGGGCGGCCCCGGGTCGGTTCGTCGCGGTGGGGTTCCAGGATCTCTACAATCCGGAGGTGCACGCGGTGAAGCGGCGCTTGCTGGAAGGCTGCATCGGTCGAATCGAGCGGGTCCGTTTTCTCGGGCTCTGGCCGAGGCCGACCGCCTACTTTCGCCGCAATCGCTGGGCGGGCCGGATGGCGGCCGAGGGCGCGCCGGTCCTCGACTCCGTGCTGAGCAATGCCTTCGCGCACTTTGTGATGCTCGGGTTGTTCTTTGCCGGTCCGCGCGCCGCCGAGGCCGCGTCCCTGGCCGAGGTGCAGGCGGTGCTCTGGCGTACGAACGCCATCGAAACCTTCGACGCCGGTGCGGTGCACGCCGTGAGCCGCGAGGGTGTGCAGTTCTGGTTCGGCGCCAGCCACGCGTGCGCCTCGACGCACGAACCCGAGATCGTGATTGAGGGGGCGGCCGGGACGCTCACGTGGCTGCACGAGCGCGAGTGGCGTCTGGAGACCCGCGGCGGCCTGCGCGAACGTCAACCGATCGTCGACGCCCACGCCAATCGAGCGGCGATGATGGATGCCGTGCTGCGCCGCCTGACGGACTCCTCTGTGTTCGTCTGCGGTCCGGAGCTCGCGTCCGCGCATACGTCGCTCATCGAGCGAATCCACCAAGTCGCCCCGATCACGCCGGCCCCCGGGCCGGTCGAGATCCGTCACCTCGACGGTATTGAGGGCGAGGTCCTCTGCGCACCGCAGGCCGAGAGGCTGCTGCGCGAGGCGTTCGCCCGCGGCACGCTGCCGGGTCGCGCCGCCTCCTCAGCGGGTGCGTTGGCGTGTCACGACTCCGCACGCTGAACAGCATCCGCCAGCGCCGACCGCGCGTCGACCGCAGAGCCGCAGATCGCCGATCCTTGCACCGACATGACCCGGGACCAAAAGGCTCCGGGGCCATGTCGGCGTGATGGACGCACCTGAGGGCGAAGGTGCGGCGGATGCCGCTTAGAAGCGGCCCTTGATGCCGAGGCTGAAGTTTACGCCGAACTCCTCGTGGCGGAAGCCGGAGGCGTAGCGGGGCGAGGCCTCGCTGTAGCGCTCGATCACCTGCTCCTTGTTCAGCACATTACGCGCCGCGAAGAAGATATTGTAGCGCTTCGAGAGCTTGTACTCCCCCGAGAAGTCGAGGTTCACGCGGGGCGCGAAGTACTCGAAGAAGCCGTTGGTCGCACCATACTGGGCGCCGGTCTGCGCGGCGGGCGACGAGATACTCGTTCCCTTCTGGCGGCCGCGGTAGTTGACGTTGACGTTCAGCACGACGGGCGCGCGGTTGAAGCTCAGGCTGACGTTGCCGGCCCGCGAGATGAAGCCACGGAAGTCCGGCGTGTTGTCGCCCGAGAGGTGCAGCGCGGTGCCGTTCGCCTTCAGGGTGAGGTGACGGCCCCAGCCGGGGAGGAAGTGCAGCGGACGGATGAGGTTGAACTCCGTACCGGTGATCTCCGCATCGCCGCCGTTGACCTGGGTCGACACGGTCCAGCCCACGTAGCGGCTCTCGAGCCCGAGCTCGTCGGCCAACTCGGCCGAGAGCGTGCCGCCGCGTTGTCCCCAGAAGTCGGACAGCTGCTTCATGAAGGCGCCGCCGGAGATCATGCCGCCCTTGTCGAAGTAGTACTCGAGCGAGAGGTCGAAGTTGTCGGCTGTCCAAGGACGCAGAGCGGTGTTGCGGATGGAGATCGTGCCCGGGGCGTTCGGGTCGTTGTCATCCTCGTTGATGTCGGCGTTCGGGATGATGTTCGAATAGTCCGGGCGGCCGATCGTGCTCGCATAGGCGAAGCGCGCGAGGAAGTTGTTCGTGAACTCGTACGTGAGGTGCAGGCTCGGGTAGAAGCCGTCGTAGTCGCGGGAGGCCTTGTAGCCGCGCTCGACGCGGGTGAAGTTCAGCTCCTGCAGCGATCCTGCCGTGCCTGCCTCGACGCGCCGGATGCGCTGGATGCCCGCGAGTGCCGGATTGCTGTCGACGTACGAGCCGTCCGCATTGCGCTGGAAGACTGCGTCCGGATTCGTCAGCAGGCCCTCGCCCTGATCGTTGGTGTGCTCGTAGCGCACGCCCGTGACGACGCGGAGGCGGTTGTCCATGAGCTTCGCGTCGAATTGCACGTAGCCCGCGGTGACCGTCTCCATGATGCGTTCGGAGTTGGTGCGACGACTGGTCTCCGCCTCGACCCCGGTCTGATTGGTGCCTGTGCCCAAGCGCCACTGCGACGGATTGGCAGCATAGTGCGCGCCGAGGAAGTACGGATCGATCCACTGCATCGCCGGCTCGTTGAAGTAGGGGGCGGTGCCCGAGTACAGCTTGTCGATGAACGGAGCCGCCCCGTCGTCGGCGGTGTTGGCCACGCCGTCCGGGCCGAGGTACGTGAAGGTCTCGCTGGTGCGGCGGTTGTCGCGGCCTTCCTCGCGGACATTGATGCCGGTCTTCACGGCCAGCGGGAACGAGAAGGCGTCGATCTGGCGCGTCACGTCTGCGTACGCGCTGCGGACGTTGGCCTTGCCGTCGAGCGGATCGTTCGTGGCGGTCAGCAGGCGGTAGCCGTTGAGGGAATAAGGATCAATCGCGGCGCCGGAGGCGTCGCGGACCGTCCAGTCCATGTCCGGGAACGCGATGCGCTCGGCGCGCACGACCGCGACGTTCTGCAGGGTCTGGCCGACGTTGGCGAAGTGACCCCGGGCGAGGGCGCGGTACCAGGTGCGCGAGACGGCGGCATTGGCGCCCGCGTCGACGGCCCAATCACCGGAGCGCCAGCTGTAGCGGAGATTCAGCGCGGACGTGTTACCGAGCTTGTCGCGGAAGGAGCTGCCGCGAGTCACCGAGGCGCGGCCGGTGGCGGACTGCACGAAGTCCGGGCCCCACGAGAGGGGCGTACCCGTCGCCGGCGTGGGCGTGGCTGACGTGCCCATGTTGAAGTTGATGTTCCGGTTTCCGAAGAAGGTCTTGTAGTAGTTGTTCTGCGCGGCGATCGAGAACGTCTGCGTGTCCGTGAGTTTCACGTCGGCCTTGATGCCGAGGGAGGCGCGGTTGGTGGTCTTCGGGCCGTCCTGGAGCTGCCACTGCTGGAGGTAGGGATTGGTCGGCGTGGCGCCGGCCTGCGCGTAGTTCCAGGTGGTCTGCCAGCGGTGCTGTTCGACGTGCTGGTTGGAGGTGAGGCCCGTGATCACGAGGCCGAAGCGGTCGTTCACCGGCAGCGTGTAGTCGAAGTCGAAATTCGGCAGGATCTTGTAGGTCTCCTTGTTTGCCGGCCCCGGCGTCTTCGAGAACTTCGTGTTCTCGCTGTTCATGTTCAGGTACGCGCGGTAGTTGAACTGCGCTCCTTTGCGCTCAAAGGCGTTCTTCGAGATGAAATTGATGCTGCCGCCCAGCGAGTCGGCGGGCGTGTCCGGCGTCGGGACCTTCGTGACCTCCGTGCGGGAGGTGTTGTTGATCGAGACCTGCTCGAACTCGAAGATGCGGTTGTTCGAGCCGGAGGCCGAACTCGTCAGGCGCATGCCGTCCCACGACACGTTCGTGAAGTTGGAGGCGAAGCCGCGCACCGAAACGGTCCGCACGTCAGCCGCGACGTAGTCGACCGAGAGGCCCGGGAGATACTTCAGGAACTCGCCCGGATTGCCTTCGCTGATGTCACCGAAGGCATCAGCCGAGACCACGACCTTCACGTTCGGCGAGAAGCGCTGCTCGTTCAGGGCAAGCGCGTTTCCTTCGTACTCGCGGTTGCTCTGCACCACGAATTCATTGAGCACGACCGCCTTGTCTTCGCCGTAACGCTCGCGGCTCGTCAGGTTGAAGTCGCGCCGCGCCGCCTGGCCGGCCTGGACGGCGACGACGGCCACCTCGCTGTCGAGTCCGGTGTAGCCCGCGCGGATGCGCTGCTCGCCGGCCGGGACGTCCTCAAAACGGTACTCACCGAATTCATTCGTGAACGTCTCGCGTCCGGTGCCTTCAATCACGACCCGCGCGTTGTTGAGGAAACGGTCATTGCCGACATTGCGGACGCGACCGGCGACGCTGCCGGAGCCGGCGGCCTGGGCGAACAGCCCCGCGGCGGAAAGCCACAGGAGCGCGACACCGAGCAGGCCGCGCCGAAGCGCACCCGCGGTGACGGGGAGGGGTGAGGTAGTCATGGGTAGGTTAGCTGGAGTTAGGTCCCCAGCGAGCCACAGCCCGGCCGGGAGAGCGGGAAACGAAATGGTCGGACAGTCCGAAATTTGGCTTTACGGGCCGGTTTGGCATGGACTTTTCAGTGCACGTTAACTTCTGGCTGCCGCAGGCCGCCGTTGCCTGCGGCGCGGGAGTCGCTGAGATCGGGGTGCATGATGCATCACCAGATGATTCGCTCTTCGTCGCAGGCGGATGGTCGCATCCTTGATGGGCGAGAGGCGTCGATTCACTTCCAGTTGCTGCGCCTCGCCCGAGGACAGGGCGCGACGCTGTCCGTGGCGGGTTGCGAGCTCGCCGTGGTGGTGCTTTCGGGAACGTGCGAGGTGCAGGTCAACTCGGAGCGCTTCGCCGGCGTGGGTCACCGACCGGATGTGTGGAGTGGTGCGGGCGAGGTTGTCTATGTGCCGCTCGGCGCGGTGGTGTCCGTGGTGGGCGCGAGCGAGGCGGCTGAGGTGGCGGTGGTCGGGGGACGAACCCGCGAGGTGCGGCAGCCGTTCCGCGTCGCGCCCGAGGAGGTCGAGGCCGTGGAGGTGGGCTCGCTGGAAACGCACTCCCGTCGTCGCATCGTCCACCTGTTGGGACAGCGGCACGCCGGTCGAGTGGGGAACCTGCTCGTGAGTGAATTGTACGCGGACGGGGGCTGCTGGTCAGGCTATCCTCCCCACAAGCACGACACGGAGAACCCGCCTGAGGAGACGGACTTCGCGGAGCTGTACCATTATCGTTTCCGTCCGGAGTCCGGGTTCGGGGCGCAGTTGGTCTATGATCGCTCAGGCGCGTCGGAGGCGTACGTGACGAGGTCTGGCGACACGTTCTACTTCACGCGGGGTTATCACCCGACCGTGACTTCGCCTGGGCACGACGAGTATCTCCTCACCGTGCTGGTGGGACGGCACGGCCGCTCGCTGATCCAGAATTTCCAGGAGGAGCACCGCGGTTTGATGGCGGTCATCCCGGGGATCGACGCGATGCGGAAGAAGTTCCGCTGACGCGTCCGGTCATGCGGCGGCCGACGGATCTACCGGCGGCAGGCTCGCGTCAGACGACGCGACTGCACGCCTCGACGAAGGCGTCGCCCGTGGACGTGAATCCAAGGTGGGTCTCGACGAAGCGGATGAAGGCCTGCGTCAGCGCGAGGTCGCGGTAGGTGTCGTCGCACTCCATTCCAAGCGTGCAATCGCGCAGCAGGACGACGCGGTAGTTGCGGTAGAGCGCGTCGGCCAGCGTGGTGTGAACGCAGGCGTTCGTGGCGAAGCCGACAACGACGAGGGTCTCGATCCGCAGATTGCGCAGCAGGGTATCGAGATGAGTGCCGTGGAAGCCGCTGTAGAACAATTTCGGGCAAACGAGGTCGCCGGGTCGTGGCGCAACGCAGGCACTGAAGCGGAACTCCTCGGGCGACTCGCGTTGCCAGCGTTCATCGTCGGTGAGCCCGTGCGTCCGGCGGAGCACGGCCCCGAATTCACTGCGATCGCCGCGGACGCCGGGGTTGCTGTTGTTGGCGTAGATCACGGGCAGGCCCACCTGCCGGGCGGCGTGGAGGCAGGGCGCGATTCGGTCGCGGAGGATCGTGCGCTGGAGTTCGAACGAGCCGGGGAACCAGAGCGGCTCGCGCTCGGGGCGTGGTTCACCGTCGGAATAGCCGAGGCCGTAGATGTCGATCGGCAGGAAGGCGGTGTGCGCGAGGGGTAGCTCGAGCACTTGCTCGCGATGGCCGCGCTGGTTTCCGACGGGGAGGAGGTCGTAGTAGCGGCCGGGTAGTTTCAGGGCATTCATGCTGGGTCGCGCTGTGATCACCAAGCGATGCCGTAGTCCTCGCCGTGGTTGCTGGAACCGCCCCAGAGGGTGCCGTGCTGCCAGTCGAACCAGATCGCGTTGATCGGCCCGGACGTGCGGTCGCTGAAGCGCAGGCGATACCCCATGCCGGCCAGTTCCTTCCGGACGTAGGGAGGGGTGCTGTCGTGGAGGAGGATGCTGCCGGGACGCGGGCGGCGATCCTCGCCGCCGAGCGAGAGCCACAGTTGGTCGGTGTTCACGTTGGCGGCCTCGCTGGCCTCCTGCACCGTCATCCCGAATTCCACGACGTTGAGGAAGAACTGCAGGAGGTTCTGGTCCTGGCCATCTCCACCCTGGACCGCGAACGACAGGAAGGGTTTTCCATCCCGGAGTGCCAGCGTGGGGGTGAGCGTGACGCGGGGACGCTTGCCGGGTTCCACGACGTTGAAGGGGTTTTCGGTCGGGTCGGTGACGAAGCTCTGCATGCGCTGGCTCATGCCGATGCCCGTGCGGCCGGCGATGCAGGCGGGGTTCCAGCCGCCACTGGGAGTGATCGAGACGACCCAGCCCTCGCGGTCGGCCGCCTCGACGGAGGTGGTGCCGAGCTGCAGGTCGCGCAGGAATTCCGCATGGGAAGCCACGCGAGTCGGGGCGGCCGGCGGTTGCGCCCGCGTCGGGAGGAGGTCCCGGTAGGGGTTGACCTTGCCTTCGAAGGGGTAGGGGTCTCCGGGAGCGACGTGCGGTTCGTTGCGCAGGGCTTGGATGGCCTTGGCGCGCTCCTTGGCGTAGTCCTTCGAGAGCAGGCCTCGGATCGGCTCCTCCGGTGGAAAGTAGGGGTCGCCGTAGTAGAAGTCGCGATCGGCGAAGGTGAGGTGCATGACCTGACAGAGGGTGTGCAGGTAGCGTGCGGAGTTGTAGCCCATCGCCTTCAGGTCGAAGGTCTCCAGGATGTTGAGCGCCTGGAGCATCATCGGTCCCTGGGTCCATTGCTGCAGTTTGTACACCTCGATGCCGCGGTAGTTCACCGACAGGGGCTCCTCCTGCAGCACGCGCCAGTTCGCGAGGTCCTGCTCGGTGATCAGGCCGCCTTGCTCCTGGCAGCCGCGGACAAACTCCCGTGCGATGTCGCCCCGATAGAAGCGGTCGTAGGCTGCCTGAATCGCCTCCTTGCGGCTCTTGCCCTGCTGCAGGGCCGCCTGTTCGGCATCCACCAGCTTCTGGAGGGTGGCGCGGAGTTCGGGCTGGCGGAAGATCTCCCCAGCGCGCGGGGCCTCGCGCTCCTCCCCGAGGTGCGGCAGGAAGACCGCCTTCGAGTAGGGCCACTGCTTGAGGCGGCCCTTCTCCCGCTCAAAACTATCCGCGGTCTGCGCCTCGATCGGATAACCTTCGGCCATTTGTAGGGCAGGCGCCAATACATCCGCGAGCGACAGCGTGCCGAACTCCGCCAGCATGACCATCAGCCCGCCCGGCGTCCCAGGGGTCACCGCCGCCAAGGGGCCGTACTGCGGCGGATAATTCATCCCCTGCCGACGGAAGAACTCCGCCGTCGCCCCGGTCGGAGCCACGCCAAGGGCGTTGATCGCGATCACCTTTCCGGTCTTCGGGTTGTAGATGAGGGCCTGGGTCTCGCCTCCCCAGCTGAGGACGTCGAACATCGTGCAGGTCGCCGCCAGCATGGCGCAGGCGGCGTCGACCGCGTTGCCGCCTTTCTGGAAGATCATCGCGCCGGCCGTGGCGGCGAGGGGCTTCCCGGTGATCGCCATCCAGTGACGGCCGTGCAGCGGCGGCTTCTGCGAGGTGACGGGCAGGTTGTTGAACGACTGCGCGGACAGGGCTGAACCGAGGAGAATCGAGGCCAGAACAAGGGTGACGGGTTTCATGCGCGGGAGGGGCGGGCAGGGCGGGGTCGACGTGCAGCGGGAGGCTGGCAACGCGCGGCGACGCGGGCGAGCCAAGACCATGCCCCGCTGCAGCGGTCGCGGAGACCCTTGTCGCCCGGCCGCCAACGGCGCCAATCTCGTTTGACAGGGTGGGCACCGCCGGGGTGACCATGTTCGGATCGCATGGCAGCTCAGATCGCAACCTTCCGTGAGGCTTCTCGGTCCGTCAGCGAAAGGGTGTTTCGGTGATCCGTGCGCAGTGGATCGCATGCGGGTGCGCGGTTCTCGCCGCCGTGACCGGGGCGGCCGAGGTTCGCACCGGAACCCCGGGGGCGCCGCTCGCCCCGCCCGCCGCGGAGGTGCGCCGGGAGGTTTTCCTTGCCGCTCCCAGACCTGGCACCGCCGTGCTCGCCAGTGCCTATTACACGCGCCCGACCGGGGTGGAGATGATTTCCCTGCACCAATGGATGTCGCGGTCCGACACCACCGATGTCGCGTACCTCCGTCTGTCGTCGGATCACGGGGTGACGTGGAGTTCGGACGAGGAAGTACGTACGGAGGAGCGACGTCCCGGCGGCACGCTGCGGCGCATGCTGCGAGGAGGTTGTGTCGACCCGCGCACGGGCATCTTTGTCCGCTTCCGGATCGAGGGCGTTTTGCCGACCGACGATCCTCTGGAGGGCCTGCGGCAGTGGGCGATTCATTACAGTGCATCGCGGGATGGAGGGAGGACGTGGTTTGTCGACGAGCAGATCATCCACCGCGGGCCGGGGTTTTCCGCGGTGCGCCCGCTGCCCGGCGTCGAGATCGGCAAGACCTGCTACATGGTGGGCGACACCGCCTCGGTGCCGCTCTTCCTCGATGACGGCACGCTGCTGTTGCCGATCATCCTCACCCCCGCCGGACCGGACGGTCGCTACGTCAATCCGGGCGGCGGTTACACCTACACCGACGCGGCGGTGCTGCGGGGACGCTGGACGGCGGATCACTCGCGTCTCGAGTGGGAGATGTCGTCCCGCGTGACGGCGGATCCGGCCCGGTCCACGCGCGGCATGGATGAGCCCACGTTGGCGGAGCTGGCGGATGGGCGGTTGCTGATGGTGCTGCGCGGTTCGAATGATCGGCAGCCCACTTTGCCGGGATACCGTTGGGTCGCCTTCTCTCACGACCGCGGCTGGACTTGGACGGCTCCGGTGCCCTGGACCTATGCGAATGGGGGTGGGTTCTTTTCCCCGGCCTCGTGTTCGCAACTGCTGACCCACTCGAGCGGACGCATCTTCTGGTTGGGCAACCTCACGCCGGAAAACCCCCGTGGCAACCGGCCGCGCTACCCCTTCGTGGTCGGTGAGGTCGATCGGTCCAGCGGACTCCTCATCGAGGGCTCCGTGCGGGTGGTCGATGACCGTCGGCCCGGGGACAGTGCGGATCTGGCGCTGTCGAACTTCTCGGCCCGAGAAGACCGGGTTACCGGCGAGATCGTGCTGCACCTCACGCGCTTGTTTGCGCGCTCGCAGGACGAGCGGAGGGACTGGACGGCAGACGCGGAGATTTACCGCATCGCTGTGGTCCCGTGACCGCGTTGAGTCCGTCGGTCTTGGGCACGGCATAGTCGGCGCGGTTCCGCCTGCGGTGGCGAACCGTGCGTTGACAGAGTGAAGGCGGGTGCACTGCCTCGGTGCTTCCGGTCCCCAGTCCGCGACACTACCCCACGAAGACCATGTCATCGTCTCACGAAGACCCCGTTTACCACGCGCAGCTTTCGGAGGCGGAGGAACGCTTTGAACGCTGGCGGAAGCGCCTCGGCTGGTACCTCGCGCCGGCGGTGCTGGTGGCGCTCTGGTTCATCCCGTTCCCGGGGTTGTCGGAGCCCGCGCGGCACCTCTTTGCGATCGTCGGCATGGCCTTGGTGTTGTGGATGACGGAAGCGATCCCGCTGGCCGCCACGGCGCTGCTCGCCCCTTCGCTCTGCGTGGTCGCGGGCCTTGGTTCTGCGCGCGAGGTGTTCAAGCCTTTCGCGGATCCGGTGATCTTTCTGTTCATCGGCAGTTTCTTCATGGGTCAGGCGATGCTGAAGCACGGGCTGAACCGCCGCTTCGCCTTCGCGCTGCTGGCGATGCCCTGGGTCAGCGCCAGCCCGATGCGTCTGTACGCGGCCTTCGCCGGCATCACGGCCGTGGTGTCGATGTGGGTCTCCAACGCCGCCACCACCGCGATGATGCTGCCCATCGCGCTCTCGATTCTCGCGGAGGTGGGCGCGCGACAGGGTGCGGCCAACTTCCGCGCCACCCCGTACGCCGCAGGGTTGATCCTCATCACGGCGTTCGCGGCGTCGGTGGGTGGGATGGCGACACCCGTGGGTACGCCGCCCAACCTGATCGGCATCGGCGCGCTGGAGCGTCTGCTGGGCTACAAGGTCACGTTCTTCCAGTGGATGAGTCTCGGCCTGCCGGTGGCGATCGTGCTGGCGATCTTTCTGGTCTGGCGCTTCAGCCGGAAATGTCCGTTTCCGACGCTCATGCTGTCGGATAACCGCGCCTGGCTGCAGGCGGAGGGAGCGAAGCTCGGACCTTGGACCCGCGGGCAGTTGAACGTCGTCATCCTCTTCGCCGCCGCCGTGGTTCTCTGGATGCTCCCGGGCGTGGTCTCTGCGCTCGACCCTCGCGGCGTGGCGAGCCCGGCCTACGCCTGGATCACGGCGCACCTCCCGGAGAGCATCGTGGGTCTCCTCGCTGCATCGATGCTATTCTTTCTCCCGGCGGATCGGCAGCGGGAGTCGTTCACGCTCGAGTGGCGTGATGCCGCGGGGATCGATTGGGGGACCATCCTGCTCTTCGCCGGCGGCATGTCGCTCGGGGAATTGATGTTCTCGACCGGCTTGGCGCACTGGATCGGCGCGGGTCTGGCGGGGATCTTCCAGAGCAATTCCGTCATTGGCCTGACGCTTCTTTTCGCGGCAGTGGGAATCATTGTGAGCGAGACCACGACCAACACCGCGTCGGCGACGATGGTGGTGCCGATCGCGATCGCAGTGTCGCAGGCGGCGGGCGTGGATCCGCTCAAGCCCGCGCTCGCGGCGTGCCTCGGGTGCTCGATGGGTTTCCTCCTGCCGGTGTCCACTGGCCCCAACGCCATGGCCTACGGCACGGGCTGCGTGCCCCTGCGCGCGATGATGCGCCACGGCATCTGGCTCGATGTGGTGGGGTGGATCGTGATCGTGGCGACCGTGCTGCTTCTCGGACCGACACTGCCGGTGCCTCGCTGAGCGGTGAGCGAAGTCGGGAGCGCTCCCGCGCCGGCGCGTGGCCGTGGGAACGGGAGCGGGATCGGCTCCGATGAGGCTCGATGCTTCGCGTTTCGCGGATCAGCGGGCGCGGGGGGAGGTGCCACCGACGGTGACGTGCCGCACGAGGAGCGCTTTGCGCGGCTGACCGTCGCTGCCCGGTCGCTTGAACCAGCTGTAGGCGATCAGAAACGAGTCGGCCGAGAGCGGAAGGAGGCTGGTGTAGCCGCAGCTATCGCCTTGGATATCGTCCGAGTGCACCGGTACGAGCTCCACAGGCTCGGACCAGGTGGAGCCCGTGCCGTCGAAGCTGAAGCGCATCGCGGCGCCGGGGCGGCCATAGCTGAGGACGAGGACTCCGTTGTCGAGGCGCAGCAGGCGGGGCATCACGCCGTAGTCGTTGACGACGGTCGGCTTTGACCACGTCTTGCCTTGGTCGGAGGAGCGGCTGGCGTAGAGTGGGCCGAAGCCGAGGCCGTCGGTCGTCCTCAGCATCACCAACAGCGAACCGTCCGCGAGAATCACGGTTCCGGGTTCGGTGAAGCCCTGGGTGCGCGCGTGTGCCTTGGGATCGGCCTGCAGGTCCGGTTCGTACGCGATGCGTCCTTGCAGATGCCAGGAGCGACCGTGGTCCGTCGAGCGGTGGCAGGCCACGTCGCCGTCGAGGGATCGCGGGTAGACCACCGCGAGGATCGATCCATCGGCGGCCACAGAGACGTCTCCCCACCACACCACCGGGAAGACGTCCTGAATCGTGTAGCGTTGGAAGCCCGGGTCGAGGAGCGTGCCACGTTCTGTCATCCACTGGCTCTTTCCGGCGGGGAGGCGCACGAGCGGAACGCCCTGCAGCGAGTCGGGCAGGGCGTCGTGCGGATAGAACGTGTAAGGGAGTTTGCCGTACGTGCCGATCAGCGTGCCGACGGGCGCAGGTAGGCTGAGTTCACGCACGGGGATGGCGGGGGGCGTGACGTCGGAGCGGCCGGCGATGATGCGATCGCCGTTGGGCAGCAGCAGTCCGGCGGTGCGGGTGGTGGCGTGTTCGAGCGTCCACGTTTTTCCACCGTCGTTCGAGACGCCGCGATTGGGTTGGGCGGGAGTGTTCCCATACGCGCGTGCGCTGTCCTCGTTGATGTGGAACGAGAGCGCGATCCGCCCGTCCAGCAGACGATCCAACGTCGGAAATTGGTAGCGGCCCCAGCGGCGCTCGCCGGCCGGACCCTCAGCGACCAGAATCGGGTCGGAGACCGTTACCATCGCTGGCGCCGAGGAGGAGGTGTCTCCCCAGACGCTCGCGCTGAGGCCGATGAAAACGCCGAGCCAAAGGTGGGACCTGAGAGTGAAGATCATGGTGGCTAACGAGGTGAGTAACGCGAGGAGGGTGAGGTCGGTGGCACGGGCTCGGGTGCGTTTGGGCAGGGAGGCGGTGATGGCACGAGCGGCGGCACGATGGGGTGGGCCAGCCGACGGACGGCCCGCGGGATCGACCCGGATCTTCCGGAACGGCGTAACCTTAACCGCGCTCGCCGACGCGACGGCCCGCGCATCCTGAGTAGACATGGACGGGAGAGCGGCAGGCCTCCGCCGAGTTCAGAGGCGGCGGTGCAGGGCAAAACGAACAAGGGTGTGGGACATGATAGAAGCGATCACCCCAAGGCAGCATGGGTGGGTTGATCCGACATGCCCGGCGTTATCTTGAGCCACGGTCCCTATTTGAGTTGAATGAGTTGCTGCACGGGGATCTTGCTGGGGTCCATCGCGACCTGGCTGAAGAGAAAATTCAGAAGCATGAAAACGTTACGATTGTAACTTCTCTGCGGGTGGCCTGGGGCAAAATCCGAGATCATGTAGCGCCGTCCGGCGTATTCGAGTTCCGTCAGCGGCGGCAGTCTCTCCGCTGAGTCAATATCATCCCACTGAATACGCAGAATGGGTTGCCTCTGCGTCACGGGTAAATTTGAAAGAAACTCGGGATCGGCGGCGACGATGGCATCGAAAATGGCTGCCTCGGTGGCCACTGCTTGAAGGATGCTGATGAAAGGACGGAGACGAATCACCATGCCGCTCCGCTTGCCCTCCGCGCTCGAAATGATACCGCTGCTTTCCAGTCGGAATGTCTTATCATTGGCTTCCAGTTCCCGCATGACGGCTTGGGCCATTGGGTCGAGCTTGAAGGCCGTGGTGCTGGCGATCTGGTTGAGCCCATATTTACCCGGTGCAACCTCTTTCAGAACCATGCCCTGCGCGCCGGCCTTGAGGGCGTCCTCAAGCTTGAGGTTCTCAAAAAGGGGCGACGGAACAGGTGACAGACTGGTCTGAGTGTCGATCAGTAGAAGATTGCGCTTCTGCAGCTCTCGAGCGACGCCGCAGAGCGTGAGAAAATCACTAAAGTTCTTTGGCGTTTCTAGGTCTGGGGAGTTGATGAACATCCGCGAGGTGCCGGCCGAGGCATCGATCAACTCAATCGACTGGACGATGGTGCGGAAAAGATGGTCCACGCGGTAGCCCTGCTCGTAGAGCGTGAAGAGGACATTGGGCGAGATGGGCACCAGGACCGCTTGCGCGAACGTTCCGCCCGCCAAAGGGGTGAAATTGAAAGTCGGCTGCTCGTTACGGCTCCCCCCAAGATTGGTCCCGAAGGAAAGGGCGTCGAGAATAGGAAGGACCGGCGTTCCAACGAAGCTTTCATTACGGGCCATGCCGCCATTCGCGCCGGCAGAGGCGGTGAATTGGTGGGTCGTATTGATCCCGCCCATCTGGAGAAAGTACGACGGATGGGAGTTGGAAAGCCGCGCCAGATTGAGGAGCATCTGTCGGTTGGACACATCGGCGTAAACTCCCGCGTAATCATTGAACGACGTCCGCAGCGCGGGACCCGCGCATCCACCCGACAGGAGGGCCACAGCACCAAGCCCAGCGATGCAGGCGGTTGCGTTGTAAATGGTCCCCAGGATTTTGGATTTAAGCATGGTTTTTCCTGCCTCGAAGATGAAATGCCCGAGGACACTTCGTGGTTAGACTGAGCCTTTACAGGCGAATCGACGACGTCGCGGTAGACCGAGTTGGAGACCGCCGAACGAGTCAAGGGTTAAGCAGTAAAGAATTGATTATTACAGATATGCGTATCAATAGCGGCTCCGTCCGTTCCCGAGTCGAGGAGTTCCGGCAATAGGCCATGGGCCGGGTGAGTTGGCCTCTCCCCGGTTTTTGTATCCAGCCACTTCAGCTTCAGGGGCCAGGGTACATCC
>JACCDG010268501.1_pt1 | contig 37618 bp, 49 predicted proteins | sample 7442471 | NCBI WGS metagenome assembly JACCDG01 (sample SAMN15323444, study PRJNA562643) | freshwater metagenome | isolation source: river surface water | place: USA:Blue River Watershed | collected 2017-08-17 | reverse complement strand
CTGTGTTGTCTGAAGTTATCGTAACAAAAGAATTAGACATAAATACATTACAGGCAATTATGTTCAGAATAGCAAAATGCTTACGTACGATTGCTTCTCAAGGTGTTATACATTGTGATCTTAAACCGCATAACATGGTACTTTCTTCGAATGGTCAATTATTAATAATTGATTGGGGTTTAGCTGAACTAGATAAAAGTAAAGGACAAAAGAGAACTAAAGACACAGCTATACAAACACTATGGTGGAAGGCCCCAGAAATATTGGCAATTCCTCCTTTGGAAACCTATTCAAATAAGATTGACATATTTTCGCTTGGATTAATATATATTGAATTATACACTCATCATGTCGGTCTTGTTAATGGTGATGATGAAGTCCAGCAAAGACGTACCTTATTACGACATTTACTTAATTGGGATAGATCCGCTCTCAATAAAGCCGATAAGATTAATGAAGTTTTTAACTCAGTAGTTACTGGAGGAAGTGTATCTGATCGCATTCGAAATGTATTACTCACTGATAATAAATACAAGTATAAGGGTGTAAAAATGCCTGAACAACTTGCTGATCTTATTTCAAGAATGCTTGAGTTTAATCACATACATCGTATAAATTATGATGAAATCATTCTACATTCTTTTTTCCAACACATGCAACGAGAAAATATACCCAAGCTACCCATATTTATTAACAATATGCCAGTAATACCAAATATAAATGACGTCTGGATGATTGGTGAGGGTGTTGGAAAAATTTACGAAATTAATTCGAGAATGCGCAAAGTATTATTTTTATGGATGGCAGAAGTTATGAATAAATTTAATAAAGGCTACGAAGCTCTATGTTTATCTTGGCAGTTAACAGATTTATATATTAGACGTAAAAAATCTCCAGTAAGAAAAGATCTGCAACTTTATGGTTGTGTGGCGATGTTAATAGCCAGTAAAATTTATTTTTCTATTCACAGTGACGTAAGTGATTTTGTTTGGGTTTCCGATAATGCATATTCTACAGAACAAATGATTAGAGCAGAATTGGAATGCATGTATTTGCTAAAAGGTAACATCATCATTCCAACACTTTACTCATACACATCTCATTATAGAGGCTTAGTTACTTTGACAAGCGCAAAATCTGATAAGACGCAAAAACTTGTTGATGCTTACTTAAGAGATGATATCTATGCAATACCATTTTCTAAAAATTGGCAAACGCTTTTACCAGACTTTTGATCGCCAAAAATGATTTTTTTGAGAAAAAGAGGTAATTTTCCAAATGGGTTGTATCAACACCAAAGAGACTATTGCATCTGCAATCATATCGACAGAAAAGATTGAAGATTTTTTCCACTCTTGTATTGCCAAAAAGTACATCAGAAACTCCTTTTCTGTTTATGGAGCTTTGTCCAGCCGAATTCCTCAATACAATAATGCTACTGCAAAAGAATTGTATGAAGCGTTTATAATCAAGAAAATGATTCAATGGTGGAAAACGAATCCCAAAGAGTACGAAACCATCAAAAATTGGACAATGGGTCAAGAAATATTTGTTTGCGATGAACTTACTCGTAGTATGGGGGCATACATCATCGGAGATGCACAGGTCTTTTCAGATTACAAATTCGCTTTCAAAAAACCCGCTCTTTTGGATGTGGAGAAGCAAAAAGCATGGGGTCTTGCTGTTTTGACAACCCCAACAGAAGTTCTTGATCCAGAAAGTATTGAACCAGATGTAGTCAAACTAATCACAGAACGATTTACACAGATGTTTCTCGAAAAGATGCTTATGTATCCTTTCGATGAATATTTTCCGCTTATTCTTCAGCGTCTCTGAAAATGAAAAAATATTAATATTTTTTCTGGTAATCAAAATGGAACGACCTCGTCTGATTCGCACATTATCGTCTCATCATTGGGAATATGCGAAACAAATTCTAGCGGAAAAAGGCAACAAATGTATAAAAGTTGGGAGTTCTTATGATTGGGACTTTTGGCTTATTAGAAATAGTATTTTCAGCCGAAAAGTATTAAAATACACCCTTTTTAAGGGTACTCTTGTACATGTTGAAGATGACATGATAAACACAAGTTTAACGTGCTCTAGGAAATTTTTTACCATCTCTCGAAGCGTGTTTTTTTCGGGTTTTAAATATTTGCTTCCAACAACTATTTATCGTTCTGATAATGGAGAGTTGTTGTCAACAACTCGTATCAGAGATATCTCTCAGCTTGACAAGATTATTATCTTGTATTTTGACAACAACGCGATTGTTTTCCGGGAAGAATTGCTTACTGACATTTACAACTCCATACCTGATTTTGGGGAAATAGCGAAGAAAAACAAGAAATTTTTGGAGGAGCAAGTATTATTTTTCGCATTGCAGTAGTGATTGTTAACTTTTCTAAAATTATTTTAGAAAACCTTTACAACATGTTTTTCTCGGTCGTCGTGATCGTGTTCGCTGATAGGATATAGTCATAAAATTTTTCTTGTTTAAATAAATGGATTATCGAATCATAAAAACAATTGGAGAAGGTACGTATGGTAAAGTAGATTTGGTTGAAACAAAAGGAGGTGAAGAATACATTATGAAAACTATTGTGAATGACCAAAACGCTTATTTAATTGAACTATCTCGTGAGCTTAAGGTTCTTCAATATATAAAACCTTATTGCAATAAGTATTTTATATGTTTGCATGAACCTCTCTACAGAGATGGTAAACTTTATGGTCTAGTTTTAAAATACATACCAGGATGTGTAGAGCTATTCGATTTAGTTAAGCACAGGCCAGATCAATTTACTTTCAATGAAAAATTTATTATTATGAAACGTCTTCTTGAGAGTTTAAGCATTTTACATAAGGCTGGTGTTGTGCATCGAGATATCAAAGGAGAAAATATTTTAATAAACCCCAAAACACTGGAAGTACATTATATAGATTATGGCGCTGCCTGCATTCAAAATGACATGACGTGTTTGCATAGAATGGCAGGAACTCCAGCTACTGTAGCTCCAGAGATGTTTAAAATACCAAATGCGGATATTACGTTTGAAATTGCAAAGAGAACGGATATATGGTCATTAGGTGTAACTTTTTTGGATTTGTGTTTCTATCGGGTTTATAGAGGTGATTTTTTACCTCCTGGCATGGAACGTAAATCGCAACAGGTAATCCAACAATATATATCGGTGCAATTTGACAGATTGGAAAAAATGTTTCCTCAATCTATTGTGCTGATTGATATTATTAGTCAAATGGTTGTTGCAAACCCATTAAATCGTATGTCTTGTAAAAATATTTTAAGACTAATGGAGAAGAATTACATTAACGGCATACTTCAAGATGCGTTGGATAAAGCAAAATCAAACGTTATCCCACCTGATGTTAAAATATATTCGACGGGAAGAAAATCTCTATCTATTGATAAACCTAAAATGCCATTAAAACACAGAAGTACCATGCAATTTAAGAGATCAAGGACTTCACGACGTAAGAGTACGAGATCACGACGTAGGAGTAGAAAATCACGAACTTCAAGACTTAAAAGTGTAAGAAGATCGGGAAATAGAAGATCACGACGTAAGAGTACGAGATCACGACGTAGGAGTAGAAAATCACGAACTTCAAGACTTAAAAGTGTAAGAAGATCGGGAAATAGAAAATCACGACGTAGGAGTACGAGATCACGACGTAAGAGTACGAGATCACGACGTAGGAGTAGAAAATCAAGGGCTTCAAGACTTAAAAGCGTAAGAAGATCTGGAAATAGACGTGCGAGAAAGAGAAGATCGAACTAATTGAAAAAATAAATAAGAAGAAGAAAAAGAGAAAATGTCAGGCATTTGTGAGAATCGTCTTGTGATTAGGGGTCCAAAGCAGGATAGGAAAAATGCTATCCAGTTTATGCGTTCAGATCTATGTATTTTTGACTTGAATAAGGTGATAAAATGTACAGATGAGGATCGTAAGAGGTGTTGGGGGACCAAATCTGGGGTATATAATGTTGGTATTATTGATGATGATGTTAGAAATAAGTCTTATATTTGTTATTCAACTGTAGGTTGTCCTGTAAAATCTGAGATTTTTCGGATGTTGTTTAAAAAATTTCCATCACTTCATTGGTATGTTTTGTATGCAAAAAGAATTACGGGATTTAAGGGATTTGTCGGCTTTACAAATCGAAAAGGAGGCCGTGTAACGATTTTGAAAAGAACAGATTTTATTGATAATCTTCTTATGCCACAGTTTTGGAGGTACGAAGAGTTATTTAACCTGTCTAGACAGCAAAATCTGTAAAATTGAAAAAATTAAGTAAATGTTACTTAATTTTAGCATGTCAAAAAAGGCAATTCCTATTAAAAATATTGGCTTGTATGGTGCAGAATCAGAACAGGAGATACATCAAGAAGAGGTTGAAGAGGTTGAACAGGTTGAGCGCGTAGAGAAAAAGAAGGTACGAGGGAAGAATCGAAATGTTATGAGTATTGTTAATTCTGCTTTGAACTTTTTTAAGATTTTTCTTGAGGAACAAAAACTTGGTGAGAAAAATTCTGAGGAAAATTCTGAGGAAATTGTTTCTTGTTGGAATGATCAAGAAAACATGGAACGTTTCTCTAATTTTATAAAAACAAGTTTTTCCCAGCTTAAGCCTCTAAAACCACGTAAAAGAAAAGACGTGAATGCACCGAAACGTAACAAGTGTGCATATGTTTTTTTCAGTACAGAAAAAAGAGAAGAATTGCAAAAGAAGAATTCAAATATGAGTCCAGAAGAAATTTCTATGAAAGTTGCGAATGCTTGGAAGAGTTTATCAACTTCGAAGAAAGTAAGGTTTGAAAAACTTGCAAAGGACGACAAGGATCGATATGTAGATGAAATTAAAAATTATAACTCTCCAAATGCGCCAAAGAGAAATTTATCATCGTATATGTTCTTTTGCGCTGACAAAAGAGCAGAAATTAAGGATATGTACCCAAACTTCAAAACACCTGAAATTTCTAAAGAACTCGGACGTCTATGGAAAGAAGATTATGCAGATGATCAATCACGTAAAATCTGGGTAGATTTGGCAATTGAAGATAAGGAGAGGTATGTTTTGGCAATGAAAGAATGGCAAGAACTTCATCCTGAGCTTCGTAAAGAAAGTGTGTCCAAAAAGAAAAAGGTAGAAAGCGTACAAAAAAGCCTAGCATCCAGTTTTCCAAAGGCTGATTTTAGTAAGATTGAGCGTCCAAAAATACTTGAAGAATTTCCAGATTGGACTCCTCAACAAATAGCTCAGGAAATCAAGAGACGATGGAGTAAAAAAGAGGCTGATTAATTTGTTTTTTCTTCGGGAATTCCAAACATTTTATTGTAATTGGGATTATAAGTAGGACTATAAGTAGTAGGATTATGAGCGGAAAGATTGTAAAGATGATTTGAAGCGGTTTGAGGGGCAGGAAGGGTAGGAGGGACAGGAGTTGGAACAGCAGATTCTTGTGGTGGGATAGTGTGTGATTTTAGTATTTTGTTGAGTTTTTCATAGATGGTACCTACAGACAGTAATTCTTCTGCTTGAAAAGCACCTCGCATTGTGCATGCACGTATGATTTGTTCGATAAGACGGACGTCACCGATTGTTAGTTCAGACATTTTCTTTTTCTTAGTTATATCTATAAAATGGTTTCAAGATTTTTTTTGATCTAGAATAAATGGCACTTCAGGGAAACGTGCTTCGTTTTTATGCAAATATTCCAACAAAAGATGTACCATATCTATTTGATGACATTGTGAAAAAATGGGATGATTATAAGCTCCAAGTACGTGAAAACTATATAAACTGGCTTTTTCCAAGCGCAAAAGACGCAAATAGTAAACTAACGGCAAGATTATTGTATAAATTTCGTACAAATAGTAATATACGTTATAAGGTTGTTCAAGCAACCCTTCGTATGATGCTTTTTTATGGTTATTCAATAAATGTAAAGAAAATGGTACCTATAAAAGTTAAAGACATAAAAAGACAAGAGAATAATACGATTGTCGGTTTTTATAATACCGCTAACTATCCACGAATTACACATATATTAGAGTTTCTGGTTATATGCAACATGCCTGAATTATCTGCTATCTTTTTTCTAATGATTTGTATGGCTATTAAAGAGCATCCAGACTTGCAAAAAATTATTAACGATGAAAATATTATATCTAAATGGGTTAAAACGCAAAAATACCTCATTGACGATCGTTATAAAGTGGAAGAAAGTCTTGGTGGGATGGTTTTAGAAGATTGGGAAAAGACATTTGAAGAACCAGCGGAAGAAGTAAATAAAGATGCGTGGAGCGAAGAAAATTGATTTTGTATTTCTTTGTTAGCATACAAAGAAAATGTCCAGTAAACTGACGAGTAACCCGAATGAAATGAATCGTGTATATTCTCCTGAGAATGAAGATGTTTTTGTTGATCATAAGACAGGATGGGCATATTTGGTTAAGAAAAATGGTGAGATTTGTGTAGATTACTATCTAATGGATTTTAATATGTATGAACAAAATTGTTGGCTCTGTACTAAACAGATTGAAAACCCCAAACACTGCAAGAGGTGTTTTTTCTGTAAAAAATGCTGTATTCTTAAACAGCACCCAAATCCATACATAACATAAATTGATTATTTTTCGATTTTCTTCTATTTCCTTGAAATGGAACTTTCAAACAAGATCAAATCTATCTACGAAAATATGCGCGATGAAGAAGCTGAACAAACGATGCTTTCTTTGATGAAACGTCTCAAAGAGAGTGGTGAGATGAAAAACTGGACGGTTGAACAGAAAAGTACTGTTGGGGATTCTGTTTATAATGTCATTTGTAAAATTGATAACGCGATTGATGAGATTATCAATCAATTAACTGAAATCTATGGGATGATCGAGATGTCTCATGTTTGGTATTTGACGCTTCAAGAGCTCGACAAACGAGAAAAATCGTTGTTGAAACAAAGAGAGCTTTACAGCGAATTTTATATTACTATCCTTCAAGCCTAAAACTTTTTTGTGTTCTTATCAACATGTTTTAGAGCTTTTGCCTTTGCCCTTTCGACTATCATATTAAGTTTTTGGTCTATGGGTATATTTCTTCCGGTAAGAAAGTCTGCCATTATGTATAAACGTTCCAGAGTGTTTTCTAGATCGATGCGTTCTTTCCAGTTGATTCTGAGCATTGGCCAAATAAGTTCTGATACAAATTTACTTGATTCATCTTTAATGTGGGATTGGAGAGTTCTATCGATCTGTTCTTGTGTAATTGTTGATACTGCTTTTTTAAGGTTTTCTACGTTATCGATATCTGGAAATAATATAGAATCAATAGATTTTCCTGTGTATACATAAAAAAGAACACAACCTAAAGCCCATACATCAACGGCTTTAAGTCTCTCAAACGTAACTGGCACTGATATCGGTTGTTTTTCTTCGTCTTGGATTATGGTATTGATAAATTGTGGATCAAGATAACCAGGAGATCCGACAAAATCGATGAATTCAGATTGGTCATCAATTGTGCACGATCCACCAAAATCAATATACGTAACCATTTGTGTGTTGGGATTAACAATCATGTTAGGTGGCTTGATATCTCGATGGACAACGTTTGTTTCATGGATTTTCATAAGCCCAATGATTGATGTAAGAGCAATCATGTAATTGACTGAAATATCTTGTATTCCGTTATTGGAAATGAAGCTCTGCATTTCGTATGTATTTTCAAGGTATCTGAATACGAGATAAATAAAAGTATCACTGATAATAGTTTCTTGTAAGCATACTATATAGGGAAAGCAATCTTTCTCGAATAGTTTAAGGATTCTGACTTCATTTTTTGCTACTTCTTTTGCAAAACTAGGCATTTTTTTGAGTATAACATACTCACCAGTGCTTCTAACTCGAGCCTTTATTACAGCTCCATAAGCACCAGTACCTAATCTTTCTATCTTAGCAAAATTTTCCATATTTATTTATGGTATATTTTTTTATCCCCAATATCTTATAACAAGAGTTCCTGTATTTTTATCAACAACAATCGTCATGCGATTAATGTTTACTTTTTGAGGTTGTTTTAATTCTTCAAGGTATTCTTCCTTGGTAATAAGGCGGAAATCTTTCGCTTCAGATTTACACTGATTTATGAGTTTTAACACGCCTGGAACCTGTGATATCTGGCGTTCTCTGTCGTAAGAATTACGTCTTGTGTACATTTATTTTTAAGAAAAAGTTATTGAAAATAAATGTCTTCCCTCCAGTTAATTACTTATTTTGCACTGTCTGAAAAAGATAGGGAAAATTTACCAGAAATAGTAAACGATCATTTACGGCATAAATGTGCATCTTTGATTCAGAAAAAATGGAGAAAGAGTTGGTTGTATCGTAATAACTTTATTCGGTCTATTATCTTGTCAAATGCGCATTCTATTCTTACAGCACGTTGTTGTCATCGTTTTATCTTTTATAACCATTTCAAGGAAAAAACAACCATATTAGAGATGATATCTTTTGTGCATCGTTTTTTCTATCTTAAAAACGATAATAAATACCAGTTACCTATCGAGGAACGATCGAATTTCTTTTTAGGATTATCAGCAATGTCAGGAGATAACTTGCATGACTTCTTTTGTCTTGTAAATAAACTTGTAACTAATTCTATTACAGTTGATATTCAATGGGAACATTTTCATGATTTTATGAGTATTTTCCCGAAATGGATGATACATGACATGGTAGAATATCTTTGTAAAAATTAAATTGAATTAAAGCTTTATACTTTATCAAGTACAAATGTCTCTTCCAGAAGTCAAATTTATCCGCGATGATCCCGATGCGATTGTGCCTACAAAGGGTACTCCATTTTCGATTGGTTATGATCTTACGGCAATTAGATTTGATAAACAAGTTACCTCGAAAACTGTACGTTTTGATACAGGATTGAAAGTTCAACCTCCACCGGGTTATTATACTGAAATAATTCCTCGTAGTTCTTTGTGTAAGACAGGGTACATGTTGAGCAACAGTGTTGGTTTGATTGATGAAGATTACAGAGGAACGCTTTTGATTGCTTTGACTAAAGTCGATGAAACAATGCCAGATCTTCAGGTTCCGTTTGTTTATTGTCAACTTGTGCTACGTAAAGCTGAACATTACAGTGTGAAAGAGGTTGATGAATTGTCAGAAACAGAACGTGGATATGGTGGTTTTGGTTCTACAAATAAAGTGGCAGTTCTGTCTGAAACTGAACATCGAGAGCTACACATAAACTAAAACACATAATTTTATTTTCTTTAAATAAAATGTCTAAAAATATTTCAATGGTGCCATGTCCTCTTGCAACTCAAAAATGGTCTTTTAGCACAAGTACACCATCGAGTATTCCAGATGGTGAATATAGTGTTAAATATGTACCAAGAGCTCCTTCTGGACAAGATGCAGGTTACCTTAAATATGATCCTGTCACTAAAAATATGGTCGTCACTAAAAATACGGTTGAAAATGCTTCTTATGGTATTTTTTCTGTTCGAACTTATGGTGGACAACATTCTATTATTCTTGAAAGTGTATTAGTCGACAATCCAAGCATTGATGGAAAATCTGCAAAGTTGTATGGTTCGATAACAGCATCTGAACCTTCTGGTGATCTATCGTTCATTCCAGCAGTTGGTCCAACTACTGTACTTTTTGCTGTTGAAAAAAGTGTTGGAGATACTAATTTATTTTCTATTTACATGCCAGGTAATGGCAGTTATTATGTTCCTCAATTTGGAGACGCTGTTCCTGAAGGAGGTGCACCTAATCCTGTTAAACAATTATCTCTGGTAAGTTGGGCTCATCAAGAAGATGCTTATGGATGGCAATTTACACCTGTCAACTGTTCGAGAACAGAAGCTGTTCCCAGTGGACAATACATCATTAAGTATGAAGAAAAGTATCTAAGAATTAACCCTGCAAGTGGTGGCGAGTTGCAATTAACTATGCAATCTCCTACACAAAATAATTTTGCATCTTATATGTGGTCTTACAACAAAGATACAGGTCAACTTTCGAATTGTGTTGGTCCAAATCAGTATATGTCGATTAATTATGATCCATTATCAGTTTCTACGAATATTGGACAATTGGTTGGTGTATCACCATCATCTTTCACACCTGTAAACATGGCAAAAACATCTTCTGGTATGGTTATTGAATTGAATGCTACAAGTAAATCTTTCCTTAACGTTGTTTCAACTTTTCTAGATCCAAGTACAACTTATGTTCCTATTGCTCTTGGATGTAATACAGCAACATCTCATGATTGGATTTTAACAAATTATGATGTAACTCGTCCAGAATCCATTCCTACTGGGAGATATCTTTTAAGAATGGGAGATTTATGCATTGATTCAACTGGTGCTCTTGCAAGTTGTTCTTCCAATCCTTTCTGGGATTACTCTGCAGAAACTTCTACACTTCGAGATTCTGTAAGCGGAAAATGTTTGATAAATCCATCTACAAGTATGTGTGACATGAAAGCATTGACTGTTGGAGATTGTGCAAGCGAAGGTGCGAATCGTTTCATACTTGGAAAGGATGGACAACTTTTTGATCCAGGACTTAATCTTTGTTATACTCAAAGTTCTGAAGGATATGCATTTACGACATCAGTAAGTTATTCAAGTGAACCAGATAATTCTTCGCTTGTCTGGATAGTTCCTCTTGTTCTTTTTATACTGGTTATTTTTGGAATAGCTTGGGCAAAATACAAGCGTAAAATATAATTTGTATAATAAATGACAGCTATACGGGATGTTATAAATTCTTGTCCAAGATGGAGTTTTTCAGGAAGTCCTTGTCCAGATTGTGAATCGAATGGTATTTGTGATCCTGCAACAGGAAAATGTATTTGTAATGATGGATGGACTGGTGAAACTTGTAATAATCCAAAGTCAAAATCTAGTATAACTAAAATAGTTATTATCATTTCTGTGTGTATCGTGTTGATTTTTTTGTCGATACTCGCATACAAATATTATAAGAAACAATAATCCTAATCATTTATTTCCTGAAATAAATGAACTTTATTCAGCCTGGTACTGGAATAGTCTTACAGGTTACATTAATAGTATGTGCAATTACCTTGTTTTTTTTTCTATACGCTTCAAGGATCGAAGAAAAAATTGTTGTAACGCAAATTGATCGTTTGGTTGATAGTTTTACAGAAGATATGGGTGTTTTATTGGAACCTAATGAAAAAATATCTATCCAAAATTTTATGGAAAATTTAGAACCACCAAACGACATGACAGAACAAGATGAACAAGCTGAAAGAACAAATTCACGACTCATAAGTCAGTCTGCTATTATAATCGGAGCTTTTATGGTATGCGGACTATTCGTTACATTTTTCTTAGGAATTTATTATCAACTCGATTGGAAAACTATCGTTAAGAACGCTTTTTTCGGTGTAGGAGCATGTATGTTAACAGAGTATGTATTTTTAACCTATTTCGCTGCAAATTATCGTTCTCTCGATCCGAATACTATAAAAAGAGCGGTAATTGATTCGTTAGAAAAGTATGCTAACAGTTGATTCAAGATTTTTTTCGACGTCTAGGCTCTTCAAGACACATTTTCTGTTCTTCATCACAGTAATCTGATATACATTCTTGATGAAATTCACATGCTTCTCGATCATTCTTTCTTGGACTACATTTTTTGTTGTTACAAAACATCGACATACAGTCATCATCGTCAATGCATGGTTGATTATCGTGTTTACGAGGAGGTAAATTAGAAGTATTACGTATTTTTTGTTGTTTTTTCAGAAGTCTAGTTGTTTTTGAGAGAATATAATCTTCTTCAGGATTAAAATTTTCGAAAACATTAGTCTGTACAGTTCTAAAAATTTCTTCACCATAAAAAGTCTTAATATTTTCAATGTATTTAGAAATAACTAATCCAGCAAAAGCATTGGTAATTCGCCCTAATTCTTCAGGTGTTCTGCTTTCTAAAATAACACGCTCCGTTTTCTGAAGTATTGTTCTTACTGTTATTTCTTCAAATGAAGTTCCTTGTTCAATTATTCGTCCTCTATAATGCGTAATGAGAGAAGAGCATCTTAATGTGATGTATAACCAAAGATAACTATACATCACACAGTATCCAGTATTTTCTGTTCCTGCTAATTTTTCTTCTGGTATTATTGCTTGTATACCCCTTACACATGATATTTTTGTTTCGGGTTGTTTAGAAACATATTTTTTTCCAAACAGGTGTCTGTTTTCGTTGCATGATTTGACAAGAAAATCAATGAATTCATCCATTCTTCTATACATATCAAACCCAATTCTACTAGATCCATGTGGTTCATATAAACTAAAAGTAATCTGGGAAGGACCATTGTGGATAAAAATCATATTCGCATGACCTTCATCCTTTTCAAAAATAGTAACGGCAAGACTTGTTATGTTAGTTTTGCAAGTCATCATCCGTTTTGCAAACACTGGTAAAAAAAGTTTGGAAAATTCTTGAGGATTTTTCTTGTAATAGAGATTACCAAAAGATTGTGTTTTTATATAGTCTTCACGTGGATCATCATTAGGAAAATATAATTTTATAACACCCGTACAAACATCAATTTCTGACCGTGATAATCCAGATTTTTGTGTATTTTCGATAGCTAACATATATACAGTCTCAAGCATCGAGGGCAGTTTTGGAAGATCAAATTGCTCCTGGTATTCTGGTAATGAAAGCATACTAATTATATCTGTATATGTCTGTATATAATTCCATCTGTTCATGGTTTTAATCACTTTTTTTCCTTTTTTAGTTTCGATGTACTTCATTTGGGTCGACAACTCGCCTCCGAGTCTGTTTACTTCAATAAGGATATTTTCAATACATTTAGAGATAGATTGTACACCTAAAGCCATTTTATTACAACTGGTTTTAAAAAACTTATTAATAAATGGCCAAGGAAAAAATTGGTTCTGGAAGTAACACTTCTTTGCTTTTTAGTACATTTTTGCATATTCTTATCCTTTTTGCAATATTATCTGCATTATTTATATTCGTGATCTCAAAAATCGAAGAAGAATTATTTAACAAAGAAATCGGAGAAAATATCGAAAAACAACTACCGGACGCGATTGCAAAAAGTGATAAAGATGGCTCCTTTAAAATCATGCTAAAAGGAATAGAACTATCTAGGATGAAACAACTGTATGCAAAACCCTCTGAGGAGACACAAATATACAACCAATGGTTAAAAAGAACAATGCTTATTTCAGCGATGTTTATTTTTGCTATTATAATCATTACTGGTCTTTTTCTCTATTTTACATGTAGTAAGATGATTCCTCTTGGTCACATTCTTGTGGAAAACGTCATTATTTTCTTCCTTGTTGGTATTTTCGAAGGATTATTTTTCTTGTTTATCGCATCGAAATATATTCCAGTACCACCATCGCTTCTTTTGAATCGTTTCTATTCTGACCTGAAAAGTTGGTGAATTCCTACTATTTATCTAGAAATTTTGATTGTAACTTCTTAAGAGCTGTTTTCAAGTCAACTGCATTTTTGGGATGTCGTCGAAATAAATTTCCGACTGTTCTCATCAGTTCGGAGATAATTTCATCTTGTGTCATATTCATTGGAAATCTCAAAAACCACATAAAATCACATGCATTACTATTCAAGATTACAAGATGTCGTTTACCGTCTTTAAACGTGTCAGATATACTAGTTTGTTGCAGATAATCAAGCGAATATTTTTTTGGTTCTGCAGGAAGAGGTTTCGAAGAACGATTAATTACTCCTCTCATAATTTCAGACAATGCTTCTTTTTGTGTCATGTTTCGTGGCAATCGCAACATCCACATAAATTCACCATCTGAAGCGGAAAAAACAACTGTTTCTTTTTCATCTATTGAATTACCTCCAACATATTTTTTGAGATGACAAAGAGTATAAGACATTCTTATAAAAATATAGAACGTTAACTCAGAAATCAATTTAACAGAACTGACTCAAACCAAATCGTTGCAAACCTACCTGAAAATATGGTAAAAAAAATTTACCCAGGAAAGAAATTCTTATTTTAAGACAAACGTTACAACCATTAAATAATGCGTGAAAAGAGTTTTAGAGTATATATTTTCCGACTTTTGAAGACTACCCAACCCGGCTTGCGTATCACTAAACCTGCGATGGAAGCAGTTGATAGCGTTGTTCGAGTTATTGCTGAAAAACTTGTTGAAAGAGCCCTTTTTCTAACTGCAAATGATGATAAGAAGACTGTATCAAGCAACGAATTACAAACGGCTGTACGAATGTTACTTCCAGATTCTTTAGCTACAAATGTAGTTTTGTCTGCACAACAAAGTGTGACTAATTTTGACGAATCTGAAGCACAACGTAAAGATAAACCTGTTGAAAAAGCACAAACTCGTGAATCTCGTTGTGGATTGACTTTTTCTGTGAGTGCTGCTGAGAAATATGTTCGTCGTTTCGGACAAGTAGGTTATCATGTTACTGCAACCTGTCCTGTTTATTTAGCTTCCACTCTTGAAACTGTTGCAAAACAAGTATTACATGCATCTGGCGAAATTGCACAACTTTCAAAGAAAATTACAATCACCGTACGTCACATCTTCCTTGCTGTTAAGAAAGATCCGAGTCTACACACTCTTCTCAGTCAGCTAGGTGTTGTTCTTCTTGAAGGAGGTGTTGAACCTCAAGCTATTCAAAACAAACAACATAAGAGACTTCATAAGAAGGTAAAGGCTGATGCTTCTACTGAAGAAAAGACTGAAGAATCAAAGACTCATCGTTGGCGTCCTGGAACCAAGACTGTAATGCAAATTCGTCGACTTCAAAAGAGTGGTGATATGCTTATGCAACATGCACCTTTTAATCGTCTTGTAAGAGAAATTGTAAGAAAGATTGTAAACAATCCTGAAATACAATGGAGAATTACCAGTGATTTTTTCACTTCTCTTCAAGCTTTTGTCGAAGATCGAATGGTTCTACTCATGAATCAAGCAAACCAAATTGCTGTTCATTCTGGACGTGAAACTGTATATTCTCGCGATATTCAATTGATTTGCAATTTACTTGGTCAACCCCAAACTGAACACACGTATGAAACCAACATTCCGGAGGCCGCACTTCGCCAGATGGCTCTTCGTGCAGGTGTTCGTCGTTTTGGAGATTGCAGTACACAAGCATATCGTAATTATATGGTGAATCTTCTTCACACCTATCTACGAATTGTTTTGTTCTGTGCAACTCATCACAAGATTCAAACTCTTAATACGAAACTTTTCTTAGAAGCAATGACAGTACTTGGTCTTCATCCAAGCATTGTTCCGCATAAGAGAAAGGTTGCAAAGACCAAGGGATCGAGTAAGACCACAAGCACAGAAGAGAGCGTTGCAGATGAAGCTGATGAAGTAGAAGATGCTCAAGCTGAAGAGGCTGAAGAACCTGTTCTTTCTGATGTGGAAGAAGCAGAAGAAGCTGAAACTGCCTAAACGGTGATAATTTGTTACAAGAGTAACAAATTTATAGGGTTATTTAATTATAACTAAATGTCTATCATTTATGTGTTAAAACTTGAAGGTGAAAATTATTATGTTGGAAGAACTTCTGATTTGAATGGTCGTTTCCAAATGCATGTTGAAGGAACTGGATCAGAATGGACTCGAAAATGGAAGCCTCTCGAAATTATTGATAGTAGACTTGACATGACTGAATTTATGGAACTTGCTACAACTCTAACATACATGAAAATGTATGGTATTGATAAAGTTCGAGGAGCTGAGTATTCACAAATAAAGCTCTCGAAAAATCAGATAAAGGAAATTACACGACACATTAATCACGAATTAGATCTTTGTCTTCATTGTGGCAGTCCAGATCATTTTATTCGCGACTGTCCTGAAAAAGGTTTTTGGTCTTTTTTTGCATGCTTTAAATGTACACGCAAAAAACCTGATTACTATGAAAGTGAAGATCCCTCAGAAGTTATCACTTTTGGTAAACATTATGGAAAATCATATCAAACAGTATGGCAAGAAGATAAAGCATACTGCCGATGGGTAATGTCTCAGAAATCAAAACAAGGCGAATTTATACGATTCCAAAAATGGTGTTACTCTAAGAATGACTAACAGGTTTAGTTGCATAAACTGAAATAAGGGTAGCGACAGGACCAATAACAGGAATAATAGGAAGAACGCCAATAAATCCTACTACTTGTGCCCATGTTGGTAGCTCTTTCCAATACTTAATTAACACAACGATTGCCCAGATCCAAATACCAACAACAATAATGAAAAAAATCAAGAAAATACCAACTGTCATCCCAAGAATCGCACCTCCTTCTGCTTCAGCACGAACTAAACCATAGTTTTCTTTCAGCTTGAAATAGTTTTCTATTTTCCCTTTATTTTTCCCATATGTTTCGAAAAGACTGTAAACAGAATTGTTCATTTATTTCTTAAGGAAATAAATTTATGTGTAAACTACAAATCTATCATTATCCACAAAATTATGTTTTATTTGCACTCCATGTTGATCAAACTTATCAAGAATCGATCTTGTCGTTACCCCTTTCCAATCCCAATGCGCGTCAAATAAACGAACATCATCGAAAATAAAAATACATGGATGATAATTCTTCTTAAGAATGACATCCAATTCTTCAAGCAATGGTACCCATTTACCATTATTTCCAGTATCTCCTCCAGATTGATGACTATCAATAAAAAATAATGTAGGCACTGGTATTCTCTGTAATTCTTCTAACGTGATTACAGAATCACCAAGATGGTAAATTATATTATAAATACCAGCTTTGCTTCCTGCTATACGTGCTTCTTGATATAATAAAGGCATGATTTCAATTGTGTGAACAACGTTGAAATATTTTGCAACCATACGTGTTGTTTCACCTTTGTATGTACCTGTCTCAATAAAAGTTTTGATAAGAGCACGGTATTCTGGATATTTATTTATAATAGAAAGCAATTCTTCTTCTGTTAACGAACCTCCCATTTTGCATTCAATCTTGTTCTTTTAATTGGATTTATAAAACTTTGCACAATAAACAAAAATGTCAGAAAAAGAAAATGTCCATGTGGCTGTACGTTTTCGTCCCTTAAACCAAAAAGAAAAAGATACAGATTCATGTGTAAACATATCACAAAATACCATAGAAATACACATACCTGGATTAGAAACTCACCAATTTACATTTGATAACGTTTTTGACGGGAATACTTCACAAGAAAAGGTTTTTAATACCATAGCTAAGAAAACTGTCGAATTTGTAAGCGAAGGATATAATGCAACCATTTTTACATATGGAAACACTGGATGTCTTGATCCAGAAACTCCCATTCTTATGTATGACGGAAGTATTAAACCTTCAAAAGATATTAAATTGCATGATTTATTAATGGGCGATGATTCAACACCTCGACGCGTCTTAAAACTATTTAGAGGTGAAGATGAAATGTATGATATCAATTCTTGTTACGGAGAAACATACAGAGTTAACAAATCGCACGTTTTATCTGTTTTATCTGGGGATTCTGTTCTTGATATTCCAGTTTATGAATATCTTGAAAACCCAAAATCTTACCAAGGAATACTCGCTAAAGTAGAGTTTCCAAAACAAACTATAAATACCGATCCTTACATGACAGGATTCTGGTGCTCGAAAGAACAAAGAATTCCAAAAGAATACCTTCTTAATTCAAGAGAAATCAGACTAAACCTACTTGCAGGGATTCTTGACCGATTAGGTTGTTATGATAATAAAATTGGTTACATTATAGTACATGACCATGCCGATTTTATTCAGCAAATCATGTTTCTTGCAAGATCTCTTGGATTTCCCGCAAGGAAAAATAAAGAAGGTTGCTTTTTATTTAATTCATGTTTTGAAGAAATACCTGTTCGAATAGCTAGAACGACATTTAGCCAGACACAAATCAATTATAACCTATCTATTCGACATGTAGGAAGAGGATATTATAATGGATTCATGCTTGATGGTAATCATCGTTTTTTACTTGGTGATTTTTCTGTAACACATAATTCTGGAAAAACTTTTACAATGTTTGGAAGAGAAGATGGTGATTATGAACAACGTGGTATAATTCCTCGAACATGTGATTGTTTATTCCAGACGTTGAACAATCAGACTGATGCAGTGGAAGTCGGTATTCGCTGTTCTTTCTTAGAAATCTATCAAGAAAAGTTACGAGATTTACTTGATACACAAAAAAAATGGGCAGAAAATTTACCAGTTGATTATAATCCAGAACTACACATTCGGCAAAACGAGAAAAAAGGAATCTATGTTCAAGGTCTAATCGAAAAATTTGTATATTCTCCAGAAGATATTCTTGAAGTGATCAAAGATGGTGCAGAACAAAGATCTGTTACATCTACTGCGTTAAATAATGTTTCTTCTCGAAGCCATGCAGTTCTAACTATTTTTGTTAACAAGATATTATCAGATGGAACTGAAAGTTTCGGCAAATTACATCTTATCGATTTAGCAGGTTCAGAAAACGTCGGCAAGTCAGAAGTACAAGGAATTGCTTTAAATGAAGCGAAAATGATAAATAAAAGTCTAAGTTCTCTTGGAAATGTTATCAACGCCTTAACAGAAAGTAAAAGAGATCATATTCCTTATCGTGATTCAAAACTTACTTACTTATTACAGGATTCGCTTGGAGGTAACTCGAAAACAATACTTATCACAACAGCAAGTTCATCTACTATGTCTTACTCCGAAACGCTCAATACCCTAAAATTTGCAAAAAGAGCAAAAGAAATCAAAAATGCACCAATCGTGAATAAAAACGAAAGTAACCAAAATCTCATCAAAACAATAGAATTATTAAAGAAAAAAATAATAGAACTCGAAAATAAATGTGCAGATTCACAAGTCATAATACAAGCTGTAGAAAAGGCAGAAACTGATACAAAAGAAGTAATACTTGTCCGTACTAAATGTGAACAACTGGAAAAAAATGTACAAAGGGTACAATCAGAATTTCTAAAAGAGCAGGATAGGAATAAGCAAATTGCTGAAATACTTGAAAAACAGAGGGAATTGTCTCTTCGAATTTCGCGGAAATTATACATCGAAACGGTTCGTAATTGTATTCTTAAAAATGAGTTAGATCAGTATAAATTTTTGTATCGATCTCTCCAGGATGCAAGTACAACTGATATTCTTGGGTTAATTTTGTCACGAACAAAAATAACAGATACAAAGATTGATCCAAACATTGTCTTGTTTAACGAAACTGATGCAGATATTCTGGAATAAACTTTTTTTCATTGTATAATAAAGATGTTGAGATCAACGAGACAAAGCATTTTCTTTACATTAATGTTTTTACTGTTTTATTTAGTCATTAAACTTAGCCAATACTGGTTAGCCAATATTAAAGCTAATCCAGAACTAATTCTAATCATGATTGGTGCAGTCTATACACTAACCATGATTGCCGTTTTTTATCTTTCAGATTTAGCAACTGCTGAACCTTACAAAGAAAAATTCTGGGATGTTGATGTCGCCGCTCAATGCAAAGGTGGCCCCTTTTTCTGGCAGACCGATGATGACCCTCTCGCCAAAAAATGTCGGGAATTAGCATCCACAACTCAAGGACAATGTGCATTAGACTCTTTCAATTGTCCAGTCGGATTTAATGGCACACCAAGATTACCATTCGAGTATACTCCCTTATCGAATGACAGATACCAGAATGAAAGATGTGATGGCACTCCTTCTTGTTCATGTACACGAACTCATCTCAGGTATTAAGTACAACAATCGCAATCGTTTTGTACAATCATTAGCTCTGGTTTTTCACTCATGCACTCATACAAAACTGTACCCTTGAATTTTTCCTTCAATTGTTCATATTTCAATCCACTCCCTTCTGTGTTTAGCTTAAAATCTTTGAACAAAAGACTTGCATTACCTGAAACGACTTTTGTACCTATCACTGCATAATAATCATGTTTGTCTTGTTTGGCGTTTTTGTGTTCATATAATTGGTCATGCGGAATGTTCATCGAAAAACATTCTTGAGAAAACAAAGGATGTTCTCTGAACCTTTTCTTCACATCTGCATTAAACTTATCCAAATATCTTGGACATGGACCTGCTCGAGACATATATGCCAAATAACAAATCACCCATTCATGACTTACATCTGCATCATAAGGCTCCCCTGGATGAGTAGCTTCCCAAATCTTTTCATATGGAACAAGCACTCCGTATACAAAAGTAAAAGACGTAACAACCATTTACTTTTTTGTATAAATACTACAAAAAAATCATTTTATACACCCTGTATAAAATTTTTAAAGGTTAAAACCATTTTTCCTCATTTTCCATTATCTTTTCGATAATATCTTTACGAAAACCATCAGTGAATGTAAAAACTTCAATAAGAATATTTCTATTATGTTCATACTTAACACCCGAAATTTTCACTTCAATAGAACAACTTTTAAAGAAATCTAAGTTCACTAAAGGCGTGTTTCCAAAGAAAGAGAAAGTGTTCGTCTCTGGAAACACGGTTTTTAGTAGTTTATAATTACTCGGTTTGTCATCATAGCAAAATAAACTCGCACTTTCGAGTTTCTCACCAGGATAGATAGCAACTGTAAAATTCCTCACAGCATCACAACTTCGTGAAATTTTCCAACGATAATTTCTTGATAGAGTTTCACATATATTTGCGACTACTGTATTGTATTTTTTATCGAATGTTGAGTAACTTATTGGGGTAAATACTGACAAAATGTTATTCATTGGTAGCGGAATTGGGTATGAGTATGGGACAATACGAGAATGTATTTCTTTACATGTTTGTTCAAATCGTTGACAAAAATTCGAATCATGCTCCGTTGTGGGCAAATGTTCAGTTGTAGACATTTATACATATTTTTTATACCTTTAAATTATTCAAGCTTCCAATGACACACTCCGTTTTTATCCGTCTTTGAAACATACATTCTTCCATCATTACCAGCTTTTCGCTGTCCACAACATTCATTCGCTGGATAAGGAGGACTATTACGAGTTACATACTTCTTACCACTCTGAATATTACAACCACGTGCCTGCTTTACCTTCTTACTTTTTCGGGACTTACGTTTACGGCTCTTACGAGACTTGCGACTCTTTCTACGTTTGCGAGACTTTCTACTCTTTCGGCGCTTACGAGACTTGCGACTCTTTCTTCGTTTACGAGACTTACGCTTGCGCGACTTACGAGACTTACGACTCTTTCGGCGTTTGCGAGACTTACGACTCTTTCGGCGTTTGCGAGACTTACGTGATTTTCGCTTACGTGACTTTCGACTCTTTCGGCGTTTACGAGACTTGCGTTTGCGACTCTTGCGTGACTTGCGAGACTTACGTTTGACCTTTCGGTGTGCACTACTCTTATTCTTTCGAGATTTAGATCCTTTACCAAGTGCTTTTGCTACTCTTTCTGGTAAATAAACCCGTTTGTTATGATATAAGAAATAAACACCTTTTCCAGTAACATGTAATTTCCCCATGTATTTTTCATCAGAAGCACGTAAAACTGTTCCAAGTTGAGTAACCAAAAGTTTCATGCTACCAACTTTTACGGAAAGTTTTCCATTTTTTCCGAAACCCATCTGTCCTTTCGAAGCACATCCACATCCCATTTTTGCTTTTCGAGATTTTCTTGCCATTTATTCTAGCAAAAAATGAAAACTTTCCTTGAATTTTTTTGAGAATAAATGTCGATCCCAGGTCTTACAATTATTGAAGATTACATAAATGAACAAGAAGAAAAAGAACTACTTGATTTTATTTATTCACAAGAATGGTCATCCGCTTTATCACGGTCTGTTCAACATTACGGGTTTGAGTACAGTTATACTCCTCCATATAATGTTAAACCAGCAAAAGAAATTCCACCACTATTCCAAAAATACATGCATGATATTAATCCAGATCTGAATCAAGTAATCGTAAATGAATACATACCAGGACAAGGAATTGGTAAACATACTGATCACAAACTTCATTTTGGTGATATGATCGTAAGTCTTAGTCTCGGAAGTGCCACAACTATAATTTTTAGACGGGGAAATTTTTCTGAAAGCCTATATGTATTACCAAGAACACTCATTATCATGGAAAAAGAAGCTCGATGGGAATTTACACATGAAATACCAGCAAGAAAAAGTGATGTTGTGAATGGCGAAAAAATTTCTCGTGGAACTCGGATTTCCCTAACTTTTAGAACATACTTATAGTTTTGGGTATTCTAATAAATATCTATGAATAAACAACTTCATGTTTCTTTCGTACAAATATTAGATAAAAGTCGTACCTCTTTTCGAGGAAGTCTTTTACATATTTTAAATCATGGTATGGATTCTTGTGAAATGTCTGATAAACCCGATCAAAAACTCCAACCCGATCAAAAACTCCAACCCGATCAAAAACTCCAACCCGATCAAAAACAACCTGATTTGTACACGAAGCCAGTTTCTCGATCAGCAGATTGGTCAGAAACTTGTTTAGATAATGAACAAACATCTCTCCATACGAAACTTGATCACTTGAAAAATTTGTTAATGAAAAATAATATAGAAATTCTCGTACGTATCGAAAAATTTTTGTTGAACACCTTACAAGAAAATACTTTATCAACCTTCGAAAAATTCAGACTCATCGATAACTTTATTTCAATGCCAAATGGTTGTATGCTCTATAAAACTGTTCAATGGATTTACTATACAGGCTCTGAATTAATGTGGAATCTTTTTAATCAAGATATTTCTGTCGAATACAAAGTGCAAGCCTCAGGAATGCTTCTACGACAAGATATTCCCACACATCGTAAACTAAAAATTATTCAACACTTATCTACTTATGCATTAGCGAATTCTGCTACACTTCCTATACCTCGATTAGCAAATCTTGCAGATATTCTTCATACGTCTGGTTATCCAGAAGCAGAACAAATCGGAAGACAACTTTTAGATATTTTACGAACACGTGAACGAGAACAAGAACGCTTACAAAGATTAAATATCCATTTAGTTCGTCCGATGCCTGCTTGGGAAATGCCTGGAGATTTTCAAAGATTAGGCAGTTCGACAATCTACAACGACGGCCAGAATGTACACGATTCTTCGATTAATAACACAATTAAAAAAGCAATAGATATTCTTGCACGTGATTACATAAGAGATGAAGATACACATAAAATTCTTTCTAAAAATGCAGTTGACGTGATTGATGATATCCAAAGTGTCTTAAAAACAAATGAAATGATGAACCCAGCAATTGGTACAAGTTTAAACAGAATTACAACTGATTATTCAACATTCTCAGAAAAGAATCGACTACGTTTACGAGAAATTTTACAAAGAGTTTGGAATCGTATAATGAATTATATGGATATTGAAACCCAGAAAGAAGCTATCAAACGATTAGTACAAGAGCTTAAAGATATGAGTGGTTTGTGCTCGACTGGTCATATGTCACGCATCGTAAACGTTCTTATGGGGTTTCCTCTCGATAAGGGTGGATTATCTGCAATTAAAATTAGCTGGGAATCACAAATACAAGCCAATATTCAAGCACGACTTGATAAACTTATGCGCGATGACATATCAGGAGATATCGTTACATCATTGATCTCTTCTGTGGAAGAGGAACGTAAATTATATCTAGATTTTGTTAAGAATCAGAGAGAAACTATTTACGATGAGTTACTTAAGGAATTTACTTCTGTTTTTGATAAAGAGTTAGAAAACATGGAAACCCTAACAAAAATAAAATTCACACACGTGTTCGACGAATTGTATAATAGAATAGAATTAAAGGATTAGTTCTTTAATAAAATGAATGGTGATTACTTAATTCTGTATAAAAAAAGAAAATCTGCTTCATACGACCCTGTATATCCTAACAAACCTGTAAAGAACAAAAATATTACAAAAATAATTGAAACAAATGTGAAAACCAGAGACTGGCTTGTTGAATGGGATGATAAAACGAGAACGTGGGAATCTTTCATCAATATTCGTGAGACAAATGCATTTCAATCCTTTATAGAGAAACAAATGTTTAAGGAACCGTATAAGGAACCGTATACGTGTGCATATATTTCCTAAATGATTTTATTGGAGCTTTCTTCCAATAAAATTCTTTTTGTTTAATAAATGCATCCATTTAACTCAGAGATATTTTCTCGGATTGCTTTTATCTTCATTGTGTTTGTCATTTTATCAGGCGGTTTCGTTTCCGACCTACTTTCTTGCCAAATGCGCGAATTTCTAACCAATTCTCTCTACTTCCGACATATTGTCGCCATTTTACTTATCTTTGTCTTTATCATGTTAGAAGGTGGCTGGGATACAGATTTATTCCAAGAATCTAATACAAATTGGTCATGCGGTAATGTAAAGACTACTATTTTGTTTGCTGTTCTGATTTACATGTTATTCCTCATTTCATCGAAAAGCCAATTGATTCCGAACCTAATATTTTACGGATTGATCTTTTTATTGTATTGTATCAATACACAACGGAATTACGATCTGAAGAACCAGAAAATTTCTACAGAAACTAATACCAAGATTTTGAACGGTGAGTATATCATGTTCGGAGTTGCTGTTTGTGTATTGATCTACGGATTCGTAGACTATGCTATTTATCAAAACAAAGAACACAAATCCGATTTTAGCTGGAAAACTTTCATTCTTGGAACAGCAAAATGCAAGAAATTAGAAAAATAATTTTTGCCAACATGACGGCGTTTCCTGGTGGCATTTTCATGGTCTTTTTCAGTCTAAAATTGTTGTAATGTGGAGAAGATTTTAAGCATTCGGTACAGATCGAAGGGGTTGTTGTGGGATAGATTTACCTAACACAAATCATAGTTTGTATTACAAAAAGATAAAGATGTATAAAAATTAAATGACAAGCTTTAATGCAATATGAAAAATACATGATTCGAAAATAGCTTAAAAAGGAAAGTTAAATTAAAATCTTCTCCATTTTTATAAAGTTGTTACCGCTTTATAAATTTCATTTTACATCTCCTGTTGTTTCGGGTCCTGGAGAAGATTTTAATAATCTGGAGACCGTTAGAGTTTCGCCAAATTATATATTCTATTCAACTCTGATCGATGCTGTATAGCTCTAGCCTTTAAAATCTCGGGACTAAATTGTTTACCGTTTACAATATCCATCATGTCCTGATAAATATATTTTCTGTTATTTTTATACACTTTATCGAGATCGTTTTGAGTAAATTCTCTAAAAAGTAGTATATCAAATGTATTGCTTTCTAAGGGTGTTTTAACAGCTCGGCGGTCAGCCTTTCGTAAAATTTCATCTAAAGTCATTGTTGTAAAATCAATTCCCAACATTTTACCAACAATGGATTTAACGGTATAGTCGTTAAATCTTGCAGACGATATGAGTATAGAAAGTGCCATGATTTGATCAGAGAAAATAGCATAGTTCAAATTGAGTAAATTTTTAGGTTCTAATGGCCTTGAAAGACCTCCTGGCACTGTGGTTTCAAACTCTATCCATTTATCCACAGTTGAATGAGGTACGCTTTGGAGAATCAAAATATGTTGAGGAACAACTATGGCGAAAGTTATTGGTCCTGGATTAATCCTTGTCATTATAAATGACAGAAAAGAACCGCATTCACAGTTACAAATACCTTTTTCATAAAAACTAACTAAAAAATTGTAATTGTTACTACAGTATTGGTAGGTTTGGTCTACCAATAATTTATATTGTTCAGAAAAGTGTTTTCGACTATTTGTTTTGATAGTTCTTTTAAGGTCTATCCAAGTTCTTTTAAGAGCATGCATAGATATTTTGTCTTTAAGACATCCAAGATATATCAAAGTAGATGCAATAGGTCCATAATTTTCCACATCGTTCCAAAGTTTTTCGTACTCATTGTAATCGCATAATTTTACGTTTTCAAAAACTGAAGTTAATTTAGACTCTTTATCTTCCTTTATTCTTACTACAGGTGTTTTGACTGTTAAGGGTAGTTTATGCGAACCAAATTTACTTAAAGCTTTTCGTATTCTTTGTATTTCTTTTTCAATTTCCGCAAGGAGAGCTACAACTTTTTCTAGGTTGTATCCAGTAGGATTATTCATGATATTTATCAATTGTTTACGTTGTTTTTGTAGTTTTTTATACTTTTCTCGTAGTTCTGTTACTTGTCTTGACGAATCCGAATCCAATGTAATTAATGAACCTTTTAGAAGTTTAGACAATCTTTTCAAGTCTTCATCCTCAGATTCGTATTTACTTAGTTTTTTACGCACCAAATTGTTGTATTCAGGAAATGTGTGCATATCGGATGCAACAACATCGGGATTGACATTAAAACTACTTTCATTCATATTTATCAGCTTTTTTGCCTCTTCGTAAGTAATAGGAAAGGTTTTTTCACCATTTTTAAGATAGAAATTTCCAGATTCATCAGTACTAACAGTTAGACGTAGTTCAATCGTATCATCAATATACATGGTAATCAACGACCAACTTTTTGGAAATTTTTCCTTATCCATTTTTCTTAAGGCAAGAAAATCATATCAATCTTTGTTCTGGGTCCTCTACAGTAACCCCATTATTACTTGTCAATCTTGGGAAAAACATGGTTTGTTCAAGTTGAAGTTACCAGAGAATTCACACGTATGCGACAAGGATAAAATCTCCTCCATTTTTATAAGCAACTTGCTAAGAAATTGATTTAGGGAACGAAAATAAATATTAGGAAAAATGGGAAACAAGTTGACAAAAAAACCACTTGATCTTACGGATGGAAATCATGTTGATTGGTACGATAAAACACATAAAACACATAAAAAACGAGAATATAATGTAGCAAACGGTAAGCTACATGGAGAATACAAGACGTGGTATTCAAACGGCCAGATTGAGATAGAATGTGTTTTTGAAAACGGTTCCAAGAATGGAGTATCTAAAAAGTGGTATAAAACAGGAGTTCTCGAAAAAGAATGTAATTTTGAAAATGGTAAACTAAATGGAACACAAAAATCTTGGTCAATCGATGGAAAACTTAAAGACGAATCGGTCTATTTAAATGATGAATTGCACGGTTTACAGAAAAAATGGTACCCAAATGGACAACAATATGTGGCCTTTAATCTTAATAACGGAAAATATCACGGACTCAACACTGTATGGTATAGCAATGGGATTAAAAAATCCGAAGTAAATTTTGATAACGATGTTCCACATGGTAAAGCCCGTTATTGGAATGAGAAAGGGATTAAGAAAAGAGAGATAATCTTCGAACATGGAAATGAAGTATAAAATTGATTTTTTTAGAGAGAATATCTTTCCTGTCAAGATGGAACAACAATGGGAACCTCTGGTCTTTCGCAAACCTCAAGCGAATGAGCAAAAACATCATGCTCCTGCCCACAAGAAATTTAAGAAGCTGGATTCCGACGATGTTGAAGCTCCAAAGCCGATTAGTTTGTCTTCAGCAAAGCAAATCCAACAAGCGCGTTGCAGTAAGAATCTAACACGTGAACAGCTTGCACAAAGGTTGAATGTTAAGGAAGCGGTAATTCGTGACTATGAAAATGGAAAGGCAGTACCTGAACGGTCTGTCGTGAACAAAATCAATCGAATTCTTGGTGTGAAAATTGAGTTGTAATCAGGGGTATCTAACGACAAATACTAAAATTTACATACATTTTTGTATGTAAAAAAATGATGGATGTGAGTTCCACCTCGATTTCTTTAGAGGAGAGTTTGGAAAATTTTGAAAGATAAAACTATAATAAAATGAGCCTGGAAGAGCAGATAAACGAAATTGTTAGAGATTCTATAATATTTACACACAAAAAATGTGTGTAAAATATATTTTGGAAGAAAGATTTTTTGAAAAGAAAAAGTTGCTCCACGACGAAGTTTTGAAGGTGTATTCATCTTAAAAATTTTCCAGTTTTTAGATCGGAAAAATTAACGGAATATTTTCTCATATAAATAGATGGAAAATTTTTAACGGAATAATTTGTCCCATAAAAAGAATGGAGGGGAACGGAGGAGCATGGAGGATTTTCCATGCCATTTAAAATCTGTTTATCAATAAAAAATGTCATTTATCTGTGAATTTACGCGTCAGCTGTGTGAGTTATTGCCGAATCCATAAATAACTGTCTCATGGTATACCAAATTGAAATTTCTACAAAGTCAATCATAAAAAAGTATCATGGACAAAATTGCGTCTGTTCAAATCACGAAATACGAAAAGGCTCGAATTCTTGGGTTGAGAGCATCTCAAATTGCAAATGGTGCACAGATTATGACAGACATTACTGGATTAACTGATCCACTCAAAATAGCAATGAAGGAGTATAAGGAAGGAACCATCCCCATCAACATTATTCGTTCTCTTCCTGATGGAAGAAAAATAAGGGTGTCAATTGGAAAAAATGAAAAATAATTTTTGGTTGCGAAAAAATAAAAATGCCTTCCTTTGAAACCAACACGACTTTCTTTCCTGGTCAATGTATTACCGATACGAGGGGATTTATCGAAGTATGTGTGGTCAGTCTAGTCGATAATTATACGTGGAGTGTGCAATATCCAGATGGTCATGTGCATGAAGTGCATGAAGTTTATTTGATCAACCTAAATTGATTTTTATTGCTATTTTCTAGACATAAATAGCAATGTCTGAACAAATTGATTACTTTATTCCTTTTTCAAATCTCCTTCAAAAAAGGGTTTCTTCCAATCGGAAGACCTCAGACGTGTCTCTTGCTGATTTTACATATCGAATGGTCATGTGCATGCTTGTTGGGAATTCTCAACCTTTCTTGAAGGATATGTTTTACGAGAATGTACATTACTTAATTGATGACTGTGAAATCTTCCACGGAATGAACAGAAATCAAGCTTTCGATTCTTTGCGTGAATTGGGGCATTTATCTGTTCTCTTTGTGAATGATCCTGCAACTAATCACATCTACAACAGGATATGCAAAATCATCAACCAGCTGATTGCTTCTTACCCTGCAGAAGTTGAGCCTGATGATGAATTCACGTTTGACGTGTAGATAATAAATAACAATTTAAAATATTGCGTAATAACAAAAAACATATGGGTCTCAATAGGTCTACTATGTGTTCGTCACGATCTACAAGTTCAATACATACTGAAAAAGAAGGACTCGTTCCAGAAAATGAACCTCCGGATAGTGGCCCCCCGAAAGGAGGGCCGAACCTTTCGGGGGTTAAACAAAATGATAGGAAAAGATATCTCGAAATTAAATTGAGCGAAATGCATGCGGGAGCGCACTTGCTTCGCACGATTACATGTATTCATTAGTTTAAAGTCTTACACCATTTTATTGATCAATAAAATGTCTACAAGTTTATCTCCGATTCATAGTCTTGTATGTGGTTATATTTTTATGCTCGTGGTTGTTTTTGTACTTTACGGGTTTGGAATTTATGATAATAATGAGTATTTTTCATGGGGAGTACCTATTGTCTTTTTTACACATACAATAACGTCTGAAATTATGTTTTATATGCTTCTTCTTATGCTTTTTGTACACCAGCTTATCACAAACTGGATATACGAAGTTGTGTATCCATGGATTATCAACACGGTGCAAAACACAAGAGAAACGGAAATTCGATATAGTAAAACAACGTGTCTTGTAATTGTTAATATGAATTCCTTATATAGCCAGGTTCATTTAGCTTTCATCATAAGTGGGATTACATCACAGGTTTCGTTTCTAATCGTTCTCATTCTTGCAGATATCATTACATTGAGTTATATTAACTGGCAATACCTTAAAAATAAATCTATTGCAACTGAAAACACTGAAAACAACATAGAGTTGCCTTCTATTGAATAAAATCAAATTGATTTTGTTTGGATTAAATTTTTTGGGGTAAATGGAAATTATCCCAATCAACATGAAAATCGATATTGATGATTGTACAGATCGTCCTATATCTAGAATTCACATTCGTGTCCAACAGAGAAACGGGAAAAAATGTATTACTCTCATTGAAGGACTTGCAGAAGATCTAAACTTGCCAAAAATCGTCAAAATCATGAAAAAAACATTCCAAACAAGCGGAGCTATCATTAAAAACGATAATGATGACGAAATCATACAGCTAGGAGGTGATCAACGAGAATCTGCTCGACAGTTTATGCTTAAGTACAAGATTTGGGAATCACCTGATCCTCCTATTAAAATTCACGGTTATTAATTGGGGTATTAATTGGTTATTTTCCCTTCACGACCTCCTTGACTGAAATAATTTGCAAGTTCGATGAAAGAAAAGGTATATATCTCTCGAGGACAACTTGGATATTCATAATTATAGAACTGTCTTTTTCCATTCAATAATCCACCAACTTTTGGAAAGTTGGTATTCCAACCAAGATATAAGCTCTTTGTTTTTCCCAATGACAATAAATCAGTAATAACTTTTTTCAGCCCATCTTTTTCTGTATCAATCATTGAGTGTATAATCTTACCCTTATTATTCACAATCGTGTATTCGTTACCGAATATCTGTCTAGCAATAAAATAAGTAACATCACAGTCGCTTGCGATAAAGATTAATTTTTCTTTTGGATTATATGTTTCGATATGTGTTTTGCATCGAGATAAGATATCTTTAATGTATGGAATCTGGTCATATTTTCTTTCTGGATGATAAAAATGTGTATCTTTTGTTCGAACATGAATACCTATCATGTTTTCTAGATTTGGTATCAGATTAATACCAATAGGATGGAGAAACTCTATAAATGTTTGGGAGAATGCTGTAATTAACGTTTCTTTATATTTTTCATCCCATTCTGTAAACAAATACTGAAAAAGATTTTGGTTTGACCAGATTAAAATATGTGGTACATTCTCAAGTTTATCTAGATTTTCTTTTTTCTTAAAGAACTCCTGACTTTCAAGGTTGTTACATATAATTTCTATGTAAGGATAATTATATGTGTAATAATCATATCTTGGATCAATGGTAAAAGCAGACGACATGTCTAAATGATCCCACTTGATCAAAAAATCCCGTTTTAGGTGTTTTGCAATACAATAAGTAGAAATCATACCGAGTAAACGATCTCCAATTCCTCCAGCACAAAAAGGTGCCCACCAAATCAACGTTTTTGACATTTCTATACAAAAATCCGTATTTTTAAACAAAAATGAAAAAAATGCTTTTTATTTGCTCTCATACACCAATGGCATGTCGAACAAAGACACAACATTTTCCTGGCTTTCTTGAAGAAAGTATAGCTACAAATCTTTACGAAAGACTGAGAGATAATACTGAATGGCATGAAGGAATTCGTTCAAAAACTGGAAAAACACGTTTGGCTTATCGTGTAGATGATTTTGAATCACTTGAACCTGATCTTCAAGAATTATTATCAGATGTAGTAAGAAAATGCCTTCAAGCAAATGCTGGTATTTTCGGCGTCTATTATAATTTCTACAAAGATGGAACACATTATACTCCAAACCATTCTCATCCCGGAACTATTCAGGCAATAATCTCTCTTGGAGCTACACGAACACTTGTCATTGGCAAAAAACAAATTCAGATGGCAAATGGTGATGTTGCAATTTTTGGTGCAACTACACATGGAATTCCGAGAGAACCTGATGTAAAGGATGGAAGAATCAGCATTGCATTATTTTTAAAACGGCTAAATTGATTTTTTATTTTTTCTAGCAATATGGCAGAAATGCCTAAGAAGAACAAGAAACAAAAAAATCATCCAGTAAGTGTTGTACGCAAACTGGTCGAAAAGGACGATGATACTGAGTATGGACTGGTTACCAAAAAACTTGGTGATGGACGATTCACTGTTAGACTCAATCTTCAAAACAAAGAAGTCATTGGTCGCCTATGTGGCAAATTTCGACACGGAGGTGCGAAAAAATCGAACTGGGTTGATATTAACAGTGTAGTTCTTGTTGGTCTTCGAGATTACCAAGACAACATTGTTGATATTGTAAATGTCTACACTTCAGATGAAGTACGACAGCTCAAAAAGAGTGGTGCTTTTGTTGAGGAATCTGTTCGTGATGATGACGATGATCAGACAGATTTGGACCCTCCCCAAGAAGAGTTCGATTTTGGAGAAATCTAGTAAACCCAGTTTATAAAATTATTTGTGAAAATAAATGAGCGATCTTAAACATAGAGTAATACGTTGTAATTTTTGCAACCATTTTAGTTTTAGGGATGATTTGGTAACTTACTGCACATCCTGTTTTCATGAGTTGAAATCAAATGAGAATTGTTTATCAATAACGATTCCTCAGGTTTTTTCAGATCCCATTAAATCGCCAATTTCAGACTGTGAATTGTACATTGTTTCTCACGATGAGATAAAACAAGAAGCCCAACAAGAAGGTACTTGGAAAATTCTGTCTTTTTTCGGATGGTAAAAAATAAATTGTATAGAATAAAATAATGTCTGTTTGTGATGACCAAAAAACCTTTGATAAAGCACTCAAAAAAGCCTCACGGTTTGTACAAAAAGAAGAACAGCCACGTAAAATGGCACTTGTTTTTTGCATGGCTATTTATTTAATTCTGATGATCTGGGCTCTCATTCTTGCTGTTAAAGTAGCACCTCCAGCTCAACAGGTTAAACACATTGTATTTGCAATGATATTTTCTCCGATTTATATAATTAGCTATTATCTAGGTAATTAGATTTTGTGATAGAGTGTAAAAATGAAAAAAGTTTAGAAAAATTGTATCTTAGTAGATACAATGTCTGAAAACATGCCGAACACTGCGATCGTTTTTGATTGGGATGATACGCTTCTCGCAAGTACGTTCCTAACAAAAAAAGGTTGCATTACAAATCTACTTATTCTACAAGAAGAATTGATAGACCAACTTCAAAAACTTGAGAAATCTGTTCATGAAATTCTCTCTCTTGCCTTATCTATGGGCAAGGTATTTATCATCACAAATGCAGAATCTGGCTGGGTAGAGCAAAGTGCAAACATCTTTTTACCTTCAGTATCATCTTTATTTGACCAAATCACTGTAATCTCAGCGCAGTCAGATTACAAGGATATTTATCCTGGCAATCCTCTACAATGGAAAATCCAAGCATTTCAACAACACATCAAACCGTGGAAACATGTAATTTCGATTGGAGATTCTATAATTGAACGAGAAGCCCTAAAACAGGTCGCAGATGAGAAAAGCTTAGCCAAAAGTATTAAACTCTCAGAACAACCAACGGTTGAAGATCTTTACGAGCAGATTGACATGATCATCCAAAAGTTTCCTTTTCTGAAAGATTATTCTGGGAATCTTGATCTCATGACAACTGTTACATAAACAATATCTTTCTAGAAAGAAAACATGGGAAATTTTCTATACAAAAAAAGATGTATAAAATGTTCTTGTCCAGCTGAATATTACATTCATGATCAAATACCTATCCGAAGTTCTTGTCATTTTCATAGGTTTTCTCATGATTCTCATCATGAAAATTACTGCACAGATTGTGGAATTGAACAGAAAATGATGGGAAACTGTATTCATGTCTGGAAAAAAAGCTGTTTATAAAAAATGAATTATTTTTTATAATTTAAACTAAACCAGATCCCATGCGCAAATTTGAATTTACAGTTACTTCAGACTTTCACCTCTCAAATCTATCAAGTATGAGAATTCAGGATACAGTAAAACCTACAAATCGTCAATTTATCTGCTATCCTGCCATGAAAATTAAGAATACAAAAACAGGAAAATGGGTCGCGCGTTGTTTTACTAAGTTTTACAAGAATTACGGAAAACGTATAGTATCCATCGTTGCACAGCATGATGATTTCGAAGATGAAAAATTCCAAGACTGGGAATATTTTGGTATACTTGATATTGATCACGGCCCTATATGTCTATTTGATTCAAAACTACTTTATTCCTATGAAAACAAAGTCGACTATATTAGCAGTAATTGTTTATCTATTTTAGACACCGAAAGTGTAGATTCTTACAAAAATCTAGGTATTGTTTTACAAACAGGTGAATGTGGATTATCGACAGTATTTGTAGTTCGTAGGCAAGAAGGGATTATCGCTCTGAAGATCGACTTTGAAAAATGAAAAAAAAATTATGTTATAATTTTTTTATAATCATGACAGCAATTCCAATTTATTCTATTCCAAGCTACGTTGGAGAAGTCGTTTCAGTTCTTGGATTTGTACGCACTATTCGTTCTTCAAGTAAGAAACTCTCATTTCTTACGTTGTATTACGGTCCGACTGAGGTACAAGTCGTTTATGAAACGAGCAAGGTAACAACTCCAACCATTATGTCGTATATCCGTGTTACAGGTACAGTTCGTCAAATTCCTTCAGATAAGTATAGTTTTATGTCTGTAGAAATTGTTGATGCATCCATTCAAATTCTTAGTCTCGCAGATGAAAAGTCACAATCAGTTTGTCCTCCTGAAGCAAGCCAAGAAGTAAGACTTCAAAAACGTCATTATTATTTCCGAGATCCTGAATTTGCAAAAACACTTCATCTAAGTGATCTTTTGTGTCAGGCAATTCGAATGCATTTTCAAACCACACATTGCAGAGAAATTATTCCTCCTTCTTTTACAGGTGTTGAATGTGAAGGTGGCGCCACTTTGTTTTCAGTTCAACACCCTGGTAAAAGTTCAGCTGAACCTATTTCAGCTTTTCTTACCCAAAGTTCACAATTTGCACTTGAAATGACTCTACCTGGTACAGGTGATTGTTTTTGTATCGCGCCTTCATTTCGTGCGGAACATTCACACACTCGAAGACATCTAACAGAATTCACACATGTAGAATCTGAATGGGGAGGAATCTTGACGTTTGAAGATCATTTGGATAAACTCAGAGGACTATTGCGTGGTATTCTTCGTCATTTTTTGGATATTTCAGAACATGAACTCAAAAAATATGGTAAGTATGAAAAAGACAGGACGCTCTACACTCGAGTAAAAACTCTTTACGATATGACAGCAGATATTCTTGTTCTTGATCACAAAGATGCTATTAAGATGTGTACACAATTCGGCTTGGAAAAAGAACCAGGAGTTCCTTTTTCTGAACGAGATGATATTCCAGAAGCACAAGAACGACAGCTAATTGACAAAATTGGAAAGATTGTCTTTCTAGTAAGATTTCCAAAAGAGTTCAAATCTTTTTACATGGCCTTGGATCCCGAAGATTCAAGTCGTGTATTGGGTTGTGATGTCGAGGTTCCTGGAGTAGGAGAAATTATTGGCAGTGGAGTTCGTGAATCTGATTATGATCGCCTCTATCAACGGTTGATCGAATCAGGTCTCAAACCAGATGATTATTCAGAATATCTAGATCTGCGAAAGAGTGGTTTTGCATACACAAGTGGAATGGGACTTGGACTTGGAAGAATGCTAACATGGATTCTTGGGGTGTCTAGCATTCGGGAAGTTGTTGCTTTTCCAAGATTTCCTGCTTATGTTCGTCCTTAATTTTTCGTACAAACAAGAATTATTTTAAATTGAAAAAATAACCTTTTTTTCCCATTTATTTGTAAATGGCAAGTCAGAAACACGGATATAAGGAGTGTCCTATTTGTGCAGAATCTCGTTTGTTAAAAAGCTTCATACGATGCGCAAAATGTGATTTTCATTCCTGTAAAACTTGTACAAAAAAATTTTTGTTAGACCTCACCGATATAAATCCTCAATGCATGAACTGTAAATCCCAATGGGACTTTGAGTTTATCGCAGAACACACAGAACTTGATTTTCATAACAAAATCTATCGTGATAGACGAGCAAAAATTTTAATGGATCGAGAAAAAAGTTTACTTCCAGCAACACAGTTTCTTGTTGAACGAGAACTCAAGAAAAAAGACATGGAACAAGAAATTATTGATCTAGACACTGAAATTTATAAGCATCATCAAATGATAAACGATTTAACACACAAACGCAATGCACTACGTCAGAAAATAAAGACAAATGCATGGGAATGGGATGAACAACCCAAAGAAAAAGCTGTTTTACGTTTTATTGGTCACTGTCCTCAAGAGGAATGTAAAGGTTATCTTGACTCACAATATGTATGCGGAATTTGCAAAAACAAAGCATGTCGTAAATGTCGACAACCAAAACATACAGGAGATTGTGACAAAAATATCGTTGAAACAGTCAGACTACTTGCCAAAGATACAAAAAGTTGTCCTGGGTGTGGCGTGCCAACTTTTAAAATCAGTGGTTGTGCCCAGATGTGGTGTACATCTTGTCATACAGCATGGGATTGGGTAAAAGGTAAAATCGAGGTTGGAAGAATCCATAATCCGCATTTCTATGAATTTCAGCGTACTAATAATCCACGAGAAGGTCCTCTTCGTGAAATTGGTGATGTTCCATGTGGAGGTCCTGCTAATCAAACACAAATTTTGGGTAAGCTAAAAGAATGTGGTATTGATCGAAAAACTATCGAATGGGTGTTCAATGCATATCGTCTTTCTGGTCACATTCGCGAAGTTGTGTTACCAATTTACCAAGAAGCCCCTTACGGAGAACTAACACATCAAGATCTTCGAGTACAATATATGCTTAATGTTTTCACAGAAAAAGAATGGATCAGTAAACTCAAACAAAGAGAGAAAAAACGAGAGAAAAATCACGAAATCAATCTAATTCTACGTATGTTTGTAGAAGCTCTCGATGACATGATTGCAAACATTGTTTCTCTAAATCTTGAGGAAATTCCTCAACAACTCGTCCAAATGAAACAATTGCGTATTTATGTGACGAACAATCTGCAAAAAATTTCTGCCCGTTTCCAGAACAAAACTGTTGAAATCGATGGAAATTGGAATATGAGATTACCTGGTAATAGCAACAGACGTGCATTTGTGGCTATAATAAATTGAAAATTTTATAGTATTTTATACTACAAAAAATGTCTAACGAAGAACTAATTCATGAATCTGTACCAAATGGTTGTTCGAGATCTTATCTTGATACTAAAACTGTTGAGCAGTTGAGAAAAGAATTGGAAGGAAATGAAAACTGTTGTTTAAATTTCCCTATTTACAGTGTAACATTAGAATATTTTTCTCCTACAAATCCAATTGTGCTAAACTATTTCGATGATACACATAATCAACCATCATGGTGTGAACATATCGGCAATGTACAAGCCGTATGTCTAAATACATTGTATCTAGAAACAGACCCTTCGACACGGATACCTGATCCGACTTATTCTTGGAGAACCATTAAAATTAATTTCAAAACTCCTGCTCCTATTAATAACGGACAGAAACCTATTTTTAGGGCTGGAGATCTTTACAACGCATTAGAACAATTCGATGAAAAATTATTCGTAGCTACACGAAATATTGGATCAGAAGAAATAACAACCAATACTTTATGTACTATTACCGTCCTTCCTTCTTATTATGATGGATATCCTTTCAATTATTTTTACTCAGAGGACGAACAGT
>JACCDG010045957.1_pt1 | contig 37623 bp, 34 predicted proteins | sample 7442471 | NCBI WGS metagenome assembly JACCDG01 (sample SAMN15323444, study PRJNA562643) | freshwater metagenome | isolation source: river surface water | place: USA:Blue River Watershed | collected 2017-08-17 | reverse complement strand
GCAAAAGCTTCTTTAGTAAGACTACGATATGCTACCTTACCAGCATGATGTGGGATAGAGACCATAGCACCTCCTACTGCTGCAGGGAGAGCAGTAGCTCCTCCAACTACACCAGCCCCTAGCAGTCCGCTAGTCAAATAGTGAAGTTTACTTAAATTAGGATTAGCAGCCCTAGCAGCATTTGTTGCAAGTAAGCCTAAGCCTCCTCCCATTAGCCCTCCAACGCCAAACCCTAGTCTAGCTCCAGTTCTGATATCGTTAGACAGAGTAGCTCCGTAACTATTATCTTTCTCTTTGGCCTCTTTAATCAACGCCAAAGTATCTTCTACAGAGTACCCTTGTTCAAGTAAGGATTTAGCAAAAGCTTCTTTAGTAAGATTACGATATGCTACCTTACCAGCATGATGTGGGATAGAGACCATAGCACCTCCTACTGCCCCTGGAAGCGCAGCAGCACCTCCCATCATACCTGCTCCGATTAAACCATTTGTTAGGTAGTATAGTTTATTCATCTTAGGATTTGTTAATCTACGAACATCTGTCGCTAGTAATCCTACTCCGCCTCCAAGTAGCCCACCTACTCCGAATCCTACCCCCGCCCCTATCTTAGAATCGTTGACTAGAGTTCGCCCGAAGGAGTCTTCCTGTGAAGCCTTTTTATCCATACTTTGGTATCCCTTAACGGCCCCATAGGTTAGCAGTGCAGATCCAGCTAGCAGTAAACCTGGTTTTAAGTACCTTTTGAGGGATGTTTTTGGGCTAACAACGTTTTGTGCCTCGTGTTTAGTACTATCTTCTACTATATCTGCTATGCCATTAGCCTTATTCACTAGTTCTTCTACTTTCTCAGCATGAGTATTAGGTATACTATGGATACCTTCTAGGTTAACCTTAGCGTTACCTATAGGTTGAGTTGTCTGAGAGTACGAGGTAGGCTGAGCAGTAGGTGAGGCAAAAGTAGGCCTAGCCTTGGGTGGTCCAGAACGTTGGCTAGACATACTTATAGCAATCTTTTCTAGTTCATTCAAATAAATATTATTCATCGTATCACCTTTACAAAAAAGGCCGCACATAGCGGCCTTACTTATGACGTTACAAGGTCACTCTGCCAAAGCAGCTAACGCCTGATCTAGGCTGTATCCTTCACTTAGTGCTTGGTGAACAAACGCTTCCTTACTCAAAAGGGCGTTACCAGCTAGTCCAACTCCTGTTAAGGCAGTTCCACCAACTACTAGTCCAGGTGCATATTGCTTCAATGCGTGGAAGTACGCATTTCTCACTTCTGGATTGGGGTGTGCTGCAAGAGCTTCAGCTTCTGTCATACCAGCCATTTGAGAATCTAACTGTCTACCTTGAGCCTTAGCTAAAGCATGTTGATCAGCCATATTTACTACATCTCTAGTAGTCTTAAATCCACGAATGGATTGTCTTGGATTAATAACTTGATTAATGCCTGTACCTACGAAATTAGAGGCGTTAGAGTAGCCTGGTATCATGTGTGCAGCAGAATTAATAGCACCACCTACTCCCCTACCAGTCTGTAGAATAGTGCTTCCAAAACTAGCTTGTTTTACTAACTCCACAGCAGTAATAACGTCGAAACCTTGTTCCATTAACTCATTAACAGCGGCACGTTTAACTAACTCGTCTTGGTCAGCTAGAATGCCCTCCTCAGCTTGTTTAACTAAAGTAACTGCCTGTTCAAAGGTATTACCACCGTCAATTAAAGCGGCAACTGCGGCAACTTTTTGGATATCAGGTTGGGCGGGAATGGCATTTAAGTTGTAATTACCATTGGTATCAACTAATGGAATATGTTGGTTACCACCATCAGCACCAGCTTGGGCAACGTTCATATCTAATTGCTCAGGTAGAACTGCACCTGCGGCAATAGCTTGAGCAACGGTCATTTGTAAAACTTGATTAGGATTACCGCCATTTGGCTGTAATTGTTGGCCAGCAGTTGAAGTAGCTGCCATATTTGCAGTTTCAGTGATTACACGGTTACCCATAGGAGCAGCCGCCATTTCACCTTCTTCAGCTTGCTTTTGCAAACCTGCTAGGATTAATTGAGCAATGTTTTTACCAGCTTCGATTGGAGTAGTCATATTTACCTCGCGTGAAGTCGCTTGTTTAGTTAAATTTAAATGGGCTTCTAAGTCTAAGGCGACCTCAGAAGTAACGCCCGAAGCCTGAGCTACCTTTTCCATAGAATCAGCAGCAGGTTCAGCAACTGCTGGGTTAATTAACCCATTAGCCGCCAGTAAGTCATCTAGGGTAATTTGCATAATTTAAGTTCCTATGTAGTATAGGCTCCTGTACGAGTCCTGACAATAGATCGACAGACGAGACCAGCCACCTTCATCATACTATGTGATTTTAGTCTATTTTTCTCTAATTTATCAATTTTCTCGTCAATAAGATTAGAGATAATGATCTTAGCTAAAAGAGCAGCCCCACCTACCTTCAATAAAAAGCTTAAAACGCTAGGATTAGTTTTTGCTTCTTGATGTAAAGATTCAATAGCAGCAGCTTTATCCACTGCTGTATAATAAGTCTTAGGATGAGAGGTGTCTACATATCCGTCATAATATCTGTCGGTCGCAGTTTTAACTTGACCCTTTAATTGCAGTAAGTGCTTACGATCTCTTAAGTACTTAGCTAAAAACGCATCCGCATCTTCCTCTTCTATGTCATCTAAGATGCTATCTGCACCATTCAATAGATCTGAAGCTGAAGCACTGCTTACTAACTTAGCGACAGTCTTACCTAGTATCCCATCTGGCATCTCTTGGTTTACATGCCGTTTAGCTATTAACTCTGCTAAAAACTCTATTGAAGGGACTACTCCAACTTCTGCTAAGGCATTGAAAGACTTAGTAATAGGTACGCTGCTTAGAACCTTCAACATCTCTTCATCAGCTACTTCTAATTCATCAAGAGGGGCGTTCTCAATTGGTAATATTGACATCACCTCACCTGAGTCTATTTTCTTAATTAACTCAGACACCTTGTGCAAAGCCGCTTTCTTAAGCAAAGATTTAGAAGCAGATTTAGTTAATACTAGCTCCAACTCTTGGTCGAATAACTGTGCTTCTTGAGCTAGTTCTGCAGATAGAGGCTCTCTTTGATAAGCCACTTTTTGCAGTACTGACGAGGTTACATCAGCTGGTTTTATAACGATGCTAATATCAAAGAATCTTAGAGGACCTAGATTCAATGCCATTACACGTCTACCGTCAGGTAATATTTTATTAGGAGTTTCTTTTAAATGTTCGCAATACTGTTGAGTATTATACGCCTTGTTACCACATATAGAGCACACATCAAATGGAGTTCTACATGCCATCGACGTCTTAGGCATTTCTCCTGCTAGGATTTTATCGTATATATCAGAAGCTAGTTTTCTGTCTAACTCTGCAATTAACTCCACTCGTCTCATTCTATCATTGTAAATGGAGAAGATTACTTTACCGATAGACTTAGCTGGGTCTTTATTAATGTGATGGCGATATACGTACCCAGTCTCCTCGAAAGTCTTATAGAACTCTAGAAGTTGCTGTTCTGGAAAGTAATCAGCATTCTTATTTGATCCGTAGTATTCCCCTGCTCCCATCGCATTAATATGTAGATAAAATTTACCCGCTTTAGGAGTTAGTACGCTGCTGACATACTCTGTAATACGTTCATCAGCTGCTCTTTTCTCTAAGCCTACAGAGGTAGCGGTTATATCTTGAAGATGCAGCAAGGAGACGGTTACTTCGTCTTCTCGGAAAAAAGAGCTAGAATCAATTAATTTAAACATGGTTCAATCCTATAGGTATGAGGCCGCATTACTATTCACGTCGGTAGGGTTTCTAGTCCCGATAGACGACGTAGGTGTCAAATCAGTACTAGGTTTACTACTAACTCCAAGTGCGGGCTTACCGCTCTCTTTAGCCTCTGACTTAGTAACTACGATTTTATCTTGAAGTTTTTCCTTTTCCCTACTGGGTACTGACGTGCCCGATGATACTTCTTTACTAGGAGTCGGCCTTGAGGACGCGGCAGATTTATGAACCACATTATAAGGCTTCTGAGCTACTACCGATGCAACTCTACTTGCCTCTTTAACTAGAAATAGCAAATGTACTTGATCTACCGCGTTCATAGATTAACCCTTAAATGCTATATCACCAGGTTTGAACCCGCCCATCTTCTGATGCTTTTCTTCAATATCTTGAATTGATCTAATCGTACTTGGGTCTAGGGTTCCATCACTATTCGCATAAGTGGCTAATAACGTTTTCAACATAACCTCATCACTAGCCACGCTAGGTGCGAAGTTAAAAATAGTGGCCATCAGCTTTTCAATGCGATCACGAGGCGCGCTTTTAATAATCTGAGAGGAAGAGTCATTGGAGGCCAAGATTCTTTGAAGTGCTGATCTAGCTCTTCTCAACATAATCTCGTTATCAGCACTGCCTTTAATTTTATTTAAAGCGAGTAGACCAGCTCCTATCATTAATCCAATACCAGCTTTACCCGCTGTTTGAGCCAACGACTCTTTTAGGACTCCGCCAACTGTATGCTGAGCAATAGGAGACGCCAGCATAGAAGATAAAGAAGCCTGTTTAATAAAAGGTAAGTCAGGATGAGCCGAGAGGATATCTTCTACAACTTGCTCGCAAGCTTGTTTTGTTAACCCTGGGTTAGCCTGGTGCAGCCCTAAAGCTAGGTGAGTTCTTAAAGACTCGACGTATTCTGTATTTTGGGTATTCATAAATTACTCCGGCATTTTCTGTAGGTTTGACCAGACAGGTGTCTTAGGCTCATATAAAGGGGCGGTAATTGCTACCATACCCTTAGTAGGCATATTAGCCTTAGCCCTGGTTAAGGTATTCTTAGTTGCAATTACTGCTGAACTTAAGTTACTTTTAATCCTAGTAACGCTGTCGTTAAGACTAGCTTTTTTAGTTTGTAGCTCATACGCTTTCTTAATCAAACCAAGTAACGTACTAGCATCTTTTAGATCAGCTTCATAAAAGTAGCTATATTGAGAAGCTTGTTTAACATGGCCGTATAATACTTTTGAAGCCCTGCTCATGGCCTCTTCTTCACCGTCAGTCAAGTATGCAATCTTCTCTAGACACTCAGTATCTGCACGACACTTAGATAATTGAGCAGATAAATCCTGTATCAACTTAACTTCATCACAGGCTACTTTAGTAAGTTCTAGCTCTGCGTTTTGTAAAGCAGCATGTGCTAATACTAAGGATTGTCTACTATCAATCTTGCTGAGATCAGTATCTGTGATATTAGGACTGTATTCAGACGCAGACTTCTCGATTGGAGAGTTAAACGCTAATAAGGGGTTTTTACTGGAAATAGCAGATGCCTGTTTGCTCATATCGGTAGTTGGTACGTTAGTAAGGATACTCATAACTTCTCCTTTCTTGGCCAACGGAAACTCGAAGGTCTTGTCCTCTGCGTTACCTTGCATTTTTAAGTAGGCAACTTGATTAACTGCTTCGATAACTCTGTCTATCTGATCAGAATTAAGGTTATCTCTTTCCGCTATATTAGCAACCGATGTGCTTAGAGGAACTGGATTAGCAGACAAGAACGCTGATACTGCTTCAACAGCACTGCTAGTAATGTATTCACTGCCAAAGTTCATTCTGTATCTCCGCACATAATCTTCATTTATATTAACTCCTATATTACTCTACGGCAGAATTTTCTTTAAGAATTTCATCGATACTAGCACCAGCTTCTGTCTCAATGAAAGTTTCTCCATTATCTTGGTAAATATTTTTGATATCTCCAAAGTCTAAATCTTCTGAGGTGACCTTCTGTAAGGCTATGCGTAATTCTTCGCTAGCCGCATCCATGTCACTAACCCAAGATTTCAGCAGCTTAGCAGTTTCCATAGTCATCTTTGCCCACTTCATTGCTTCCCTAGAGGACTCAGTAGTCGCTCCACTAAAGAAAGCTTCTCTGGCTTTGAAGTAACTATCGGAGTGAATAGCTCTAATAGAATCTACGGGGGATATTTCAACCCTAATACCTAGTCGCCATTTAATAAAAGGTAATCCTTGAGATACGGCCCATATCTTCAAGGCCTTCTCTTCGTCATTAACACAAGCACTCGCCAACTTTAATTTCTGTACTTGGTTTAGTCCCTGAACCTCATAAAAGACACTTCGATAAGTAGTTACTACGTCACTGGTTAAATTAAATAGGTCACATATCTCATCTATATCATCTGAGGCTAGCAGAGATGCCTCTAAGTACCTTCTATAAGAGTCGTCTTTATACAGTATTAAGGCTAGGTTATAAGCATCGCTAGCAGAATCCATAATAGCATCAGCTAAAGGGTCTACGTTACGCAACCCTTTCTCAATCAATATGTAGATACTTCTTACGTCTCTGCTAACGAAATTACTCATTATACAACTTCCCCAGTTGGTATGACCTCATTAGTATTCTCGTAAGAAGATGAGGCTAATTGGGTAAGTTTCATGTAAGAATCACCTAAATTTCGATAAGTGTTTCTTAGGCCAATTAAGGTGCTTGATAAATACCCAGGGTCAACTCCGTTAGAAACAGAGTTGATATTTAGACGCAACATAAACATAGATCGTCCAATCTTATCAATAGCCTCTCTGATAACTGGCAAGTAAGAGCCTAAAGTCTCAAACATGTCTGGGTCATTAACGAACTCACTAATAATAGTAGCCTCGATAATACTTCTATCATTGGTTGCAGTAGAGCCTTCTATAGCTTGGAAGTTAGGATTGTACTCTGGTTGAGTTCTGTTCATCAGGTCTTCTTGATCAGGAGGAGTTACCCCATGCTGATAAGTAGCATCAATAGATGAGGGAGCCGCTGATTTACTCATCCAAAAGGTTGTGTAACCAGTGTCACTAGCTTGCTTAATAAGAGACAGTACAACCTGCTTTTCTAGTCTATGTAACTCAGCTAATTCCTTGGCAATACTGTACTCAGAGCCAATATGTGAGCCATTTAAGTAGAAATCAAAACCATCTTTTTTGATAGCCATAGGTTGCATATTAGCCTGAATAAGTAAGTTACGTTTAGCAGATGCTGCTATAACGCTAGTCTCCGGCTCCACTTCAGACATACTGGCTAAAAGAAAGGCTGCTCCATCTCTGACGAAGATATCATTTCCAATGGCATTAATACTACCATGTAGGTTAGGGCTGATATGTACATGTCTAACCTTGCCGTAACACCCTGCTAAGTGTAGAGTGATACCTGTCTCATTGACAGATTTCTTATAAACGGTAACAGGACCTATCCAGCCTCTATCCGTAATAATAAAACCTCGTACTGGGTCTCCAGCTAGATTAGGTTGCACCTCTTTTAAATCAAGAATCTTACCTTGGTTGGCTAAGAAAGATACAACTTCGTCCGAACTAGATCGGCTAGTAGCTTTGATAACAGGATTAGCTTCATAATCCATGTATGTACCATCTTCGAAAATAACATATTTACCAGATAGATTGGTTGTGTCATTAGCATCAACCCTACCAGCAAAAACAGGTCTAGTAACATTCATATCCCCAGAGACAAGAGTATCTAATGAGCGTAATGGCTTAGGTACAAACCCTGCTTTAATAGAGCCATCTTTCATAACGACTTCATAGACACTTCCTGGCATGGCCGCAGTTAGTTGAGTATATCCATCATTCACTGCGTCATAATTAATAGCAAGTCTAGGATTGTCATGAGTGCCTATAAAACCGTACCCTTTAGTTAGAATACTTTGGATAACGTCATCTGGTAATCCTACTCCTTCTTTTATGACACGTAGTGTGTTTGAGCCTGGTTCCGATAGGGTAGTCATAGTCACAGTTGCCTCGGCCTTTTTCTCTAGAGCCTCTAACAATGATCTAAGGTCTATACCTTGTGACATCAACGCTTTACCTAGCTCTGGGCTGCTTGCTAATTTAGTCAAGTATTTATCTTTAGTAGCGTTAGGAAGTTGGTAAGCAGCTTCTGCCAGTAATGTCCCCGCATAGGCATGTTTGCCAGTTCTAGGAGGATCAACCAGCATACGTACTGAGGGATTCTGATTAACTTGAGACGGCATCTTCACAGGAGAACCCGTATTAGGACTAAACATAGAAGTCAAAATATAGTTTTCTTGTAATGGGAAGAACATGCTTTCAGCTGGATTAAATACTGAATCAATAGGGTATAGAGTACCTGCTTTAGCGATTGCAGGGATATACATACTAACCCCAGAAGGAGAACCTAGTATGAATACTCCTAGTTGTACTCCTAACGTCTCTGGAAGATCAGCGGTTAGATCTACGAAAGTCGTCACATAGCGGGCAATCTCAGGAGAGCTCTTCATTAAACGATCGAATGCGATATCACTAAAATTCATAATTTCCTCACTTATTTACAGGCTGCTAGTAGCGGCCATTACCGCCTTCACCGAACTCTTTGCCTAATGTGTAAGAAGTTATCGGATCAACGCCATGTATAGGAGCTCTCTGTCCAAGAGCTACCGCCTCGGTTAAACTCTGTTTGAGATTATTCAAAGATAACCTCGAAATCCAATTAGGATCATGTAGTTTAGAGGTTTTAACACCTTTAACTAGAGGGTCTACAGTTAACCCAGTGTTAGATACATACACAGATTTTACTCCATGTGCGGCTAAATGGTCAGCATGATTACTGTTTATTAGTGTGCCTGGAAGTACGTCTAGAATGTGTCTAGATATTACCTTACCTACGGATTGATAGATAGGTACTTCTTTCTCAGATGCTTGTAACTCAGGCTGTATCTTCGCTACTTCAACAATTTGCCCTGGTAAATAGTCTGTATGGCCAGGGTCTTTGACAGTAACGTACTTCATAATATTTCTAGCAACTATGTCAAAATGACGAGTATCTAGGTTCGGGTTACTTAATCCGTAGGAGTCTCTAAGTGCTGAAGCGAAGTATGTTCTACCCGCACCTAACCCTTTGTATGCCACTATCTCTGCCGGGTTTATCATACCTGTTGAAACAGCATCTCCTGACTTAAGGACATCCCCTTTCTTAACAATAACATCTTCTTGGGACGGTACAAAGTGTGGTACTCCATTTACATGAACATGCTTAGCGTTAAGGGCGTCAACTTTCACATCTGTGACTACTCCATTAAGAGAACTTAACGTAGCCTTATTCGGGAAGTTCTCAGGCATGTGCAATAGAACATCTGCTTCTTCGTAAGCATCTCTGCTACGTCCAGCAACACCACCTTTGTGCTTGGTAGCCAACATAGCTTGAGTTAAAACCTCTGAGATAGACTGAGCTGCTATAACCCCTACGTTCTCTCCTATGTGTGGTAAGTTCCCATAAGAGTCTCTGCCATAGCAAAGTTGACATAATCCCTCTTTCGCCTGACATGTTTGAGGAGAGCGGAGTTGAACTTTTGTCTTACCTGAAAGAACGAGTTCCTTGTACTTAACCTCATCAATAGGATGAGTATCTCCAACCTCTATCTTATCTATAACGGCTTTCTTGTCAGTAAGTGGGTAGAATAGTCCATTCTTTGTGCCGCAATCATGCTCTGTTATTACCTCGTGGAATACGTTAGGAGTAATCTCCTTAGATAGTGCACCAGGCTTAGATGTAGATAATTGAGTCTTTACAGTAGATGCTCTGCCTCCATAAGACATGGCCAAGTGCTCGGCTGGAGTAAGCCCTTCTGCGAAAGAATGTTGAATAACGATAGGAATAGGGTTGCCCTGTAGATCTTGGGACATAACTGGGGAGGAGGTACCTTGCCCTAGTTGCATAGGGTTACCGCGAGCTCCAGTCATAGCCATTAAACCGGCAGTAGAGCCTTTACCGACCATGTACTTTAGATTGGAGTCCCATATCTGTTTAGAGTACTGGCCAGATAGCATTGCAATCTTATTCATTTTATCCTTGTCAGGAAGATTTGACGCTTGAATAGACCTTACTTTCTCTTGCAATTCATTTAGAAGAACCTTTCTCTCCTCGGATTCATTTAAGTAGTCAGAAAGAGGGGTAGTGTATCCATGCTCTGTAGCCTTTCCAAAAAACAGGTCAGATAGATCTTGTATAGATTCATGAGCCTGATCGCCACCGTGCTTAATAATATCAGACATAAGAGATGCGACACCCTTTTTATCCAATAGCTTAGATGGGTCAAACTTCTCTTGGAGAGAGGGAGGTAGTTTAGATTTAACTAGCAGTGCACCTGCCGAGATTACCTGAGTCACGGTATGCTCCTATTTTAATACCTTATCTTATCACTATTTTACATCACATTTCAAAATAGGAACTTATTACTGGTATAAGTAAGTAGAGAAAATATGTGGCTGTGACTGGGTTCGAATCCCAGTTCTCTTTTTACATTCAACTGGAGATTACTATGAAACACAAAAGCTTAAGAGGGACGATCTATGAGGCAGGTATGTCTCAGTATATGGGAGTAGATCTTAAAAGTCTGGTTGTAACAGACTCAGGGGAGGAGTACTTACACCAATCCGTAACTACAGTTGCAGATTGGATCAACTCGCAGCCCGGCATTACAATGGGGGTTAGTACCTACGACTCCACTTATCCAAAAGGTCCATACATACACGTCGTCGTGTATGTTGATGACAATGACACAGCATATTCTGCAGAGTACGCCAGTACGGACGAGGACATTAAAAATGTCCTAATGGCACTAGGTGTGTAAAAAGAAGGGCTCGAATGAGCCTTTCTTTTTAACTGGTATAAGAAAAATATTAATACGAGGTGATTTATGTTAATAGCTTTTAACTCTGAGCAGCATTCTAAAAATCAATTAACAAAGAGGTATGCGGGGTTGTATAGTAATACGACTTCAGACCTTTTTAATGGAGAGTAATATGGGATACAACCAATTTATATTTTACTGTATATTACTAATGTTCTTTTTAGTATTTTTAGTATCTATAGGAGTGTCCTTGTATCAAGGGGTACCTATAGATACTTTCTTAAGTCAAGTGTTAGAGCATCTAGTACGCAGCGGCAGCTCCTCCTAGTGTAGTACCTGCCAGGATAGGAATCGCATTATTAGTCCATCTACTAGCAGAGTGGTTCTTTCGAGTAAGTACCTCGTTAACTGCCTCAGTAGCTGGTCCAGCAGTTGTACTAGCATCTCTACCAGTAGCAGGACTAGATGTCAGACTAGTTGCTGGCATAGTAGCGGGACCAGTAGCTCTACCAGTAGTTGTACTAATAGCGGGACCAGTAACTGGCCCCTTTTTAGCATTCCCTAACGCCATCCCTATATTATTAGATAAGCTTTTTAATTCAGTAACTGGTGCTGAAGTTAATGCCATACTAGTCGAGTACCTAAAGTTATTATACGGTACTCCCTGCGTCCCTTTTTTGAACTGAGTTTTTATAGGAGAAGCAACTAACTTAGCTTTAACCTTATCTGATACATCAGATAGTAATTTAGATTTTTGCACTATATTTCTGTCAGCCATTATAGCCTTTCCTCCATTCATAGCAACCAGTACTGCGTCTCCTGTTAGGTATCCCATTGCAGAAGCTCCTATTAAACTTTTCCCAGTACCGGGAGAGGATTGCCCTACTGGTAAATGAGACATGTCCCTACGCTGGCTAATAGCAGTCCCAAATTTATTACTTATAACGTTATCTTTCCACGCTTTCTCTACATCATTGACGGTACTAATATCACTTTTTACAATATTTGTAAAAGGGTGTCCAGTAGCTTTCCCTGCTGCTTCTAGAGATCTCATAACCAAAGGATCATTCTCATAATGCTTTTTCAAATGCGTAAAATCTCCCCTAGCTGCTCTGGATAACGCCACCTTTACTTTTCTAGGCATATTATCAGGATCTATACCAGCCTTGGATAAGTTATGTCTCATAGAATGTCCCATGTGATAGAACTCATCTCTCATAATGTTAAGCTCTGAGTTAACTCCTCCTAAGCCTACGGTTAGGGCGTTAGTACCTATGCTAGTGTGAGACCCTGCATTAGTAGGGGACATTCTGTTTTGCATACCAGCTGCAAAATGGTTTGCTGCACTAGCTTGGTATATAGGAGTATGTAGTGCCGCCTTAGCCAAGGCGTTTTGAAAGGCATGAACTTTTAGGACGTGGCCGGCACCTCCTAAAGCCCAAGCTCCTACGGCAGCAGGATCTATAGAGGTAACTAAATGCTGTAAGGTACCAATATCTACTGCTACTTTTTGCATCTCTGCGATCTTTTCTAAATAAATGTTTGTCATAAAATACCCCATGCTGGTATAAGAGTTTGTAGCAATATCTAGCTACTTAACTGGAGAAGACCATGAAAAATCCCATTGTATTAGCAACGTTCTCTACTGAGATGTTGCGAAATAAGAAAGACGTCGCTACGGTACGACGACTCTCTAGACAAGAGGCTAAGAGTATCTTAGCTCAAGGGCAAGCAATTGCCTACATGAAAGACCACATTTTACCTCTAAAAGTAGAGGCTGATTTAGGAGAATCAGTTATTCACCTAGGTACAAAGTGGCTACAGCTTGACCCAGGTCAGGTCATTCTCGTTGCAAAACAACACGGGGAGCATCTTCAGTATGAAGAGGTTAATATCTTACCTGAGTACGACGCAGAACATCCTACTAACAACAATAAGAATGCAGGGATAGCAACATGGCTGATCGCTCTAGGCTTGCATCAACTAGCCTCAACTCAACGTTAACAAAAAGATAGCCGGAGACCTGACCCGTCTCTGGCTTGGAGGGTAAAAATGTCATTTTTAGTTTTATTAGCGATACTAGTAGTTTCCTTTAGATATGGAGGATTACTTGCTGGATCCTACTTTACTTGGTTAACCCTTCGTAAGCAGATAGATAAAGCTTATTGCTTACATATTCAAACTCTATCTAATACAACTTTGCTCAAACACTATTTTCTTAAAACAGGAGTAAAAGAAGATTGTGAAAAAGTAGAATGGTATGCAGGGTATATAGGAGTTGCTCTATCGGCAGAAAGGAGATTATGTAGATTGTCAATGTATCGTAGTCTGAGGTACTTGCCCCTCACCTGTATCGTAGCGGGATTAGGCATAGCTACTAATAATATCGTATCCTCCGCGATACTATGCCTAGTTACTTTTCTATTCATGGGGTACGACAAGAAATTATGTAAAGTAATAATTTATAACGACCATATATTTGGACGACTGGTAGATGATCCGCTATTTAAAGAGGATGGTAGTATATGAATAAAGAGCTATCAAAGATATCCGAGCTAAGTTCTCTACTGAGGTGGGAAATCTCTAAGCTATTGAAGCCAGAGGTAGAGAATCTCATAGCAGATTACTTAGATGAAATACCTCGCTCTCACATAGGTATCGCAATAAGGAGGAATAAAGCTACTCAAGGGTACTACGTATACTTAGTAGTATCTCCTCACTTACACAAAGTAGAGGATATAGGTTTTCAAAGATCTTTAGTAGAATCAGTGAAGAGTATAGCCCCTACCTTTATCTTGGATAGAGGTATGAAAGTGGTTAACAGTATTCAAGTTCATGTGATAAGTGCTAAGGAGTATCCTACTGTATTTAACTTACTTCGGTATTATGATGAGCTCAAGGAGATAGGAATAATTCACAAGGATGATACTAACTACATGACATTTATCTATGACGTTACCACAGTCAGAGGCCAGCAGTACAGAATACTTAATCTGTTTGCAGGAAAAGAAGGGATATGAAATCCCTTCTTTTTAGCTGATGACCTAACCCACCTCTACTAACTCGCCACAGATTAAGTAACATAGCTGAGGGGTTCCTCGTTTAATAGCCTCTGGTTTTAACTTTAAATCGCCAGATTTTAATAAGCACCATAGCACTAACTCTGAACAGAACCAAGCATCATCTTCTTGCCAGTCTCTATGGATACCAATACCTAGGATACCTGTGAAGTCGTACTTCTTACCAACTTGGCTCATGGCCGCTTCTAAAACGCCATTAGGGTTTTTAATATCAATATCAAAAATTGCCCAATTCTTTGCCCTAGCCTTAAAGTTAGAAACACTATCTACCCTAACTCCTTTCTTAGCCAGCGTAGATTCAATAACTAAGTTATCGTCTACTAAGATAGCTACATGAGACCAGTCAGACCAAGTAACTGTCCTGATTAAAGTGCTAAGTGGGTATTTACTATTGCTAAAAATAAGTCGTATTTTTGTACTCATGGCTATTCTCCGTAAATAGTAGGCCAACCAGTAGTGTACGTGTAAGAGTAGGGGTCCGATGAGGACTCCATCATAAATCGATGAATCTCAGCCTGTTTGAACGTAGCCATTTTTTGAACTACTTTAGCACTGAATATTTCATCAACAATGCTCTCTGTCATGGTCACAAAAGATCCGTTCATCATCTTCCAAGCTCTGTCTCCTGCGGGCATCAGAGACAATTGAGCCTTACTCTTCCATAAATCTTCGTAATTTAACTGAGCTTCTGAATCGGAGTGAAACCACCCGACTGAAGTCGAATACCCACCTTCCCTTAGTCGGTAATCCCTATAATCTTTAATCTTTACCCACATCTCTTTTTTAGCTTCTATTACTAAATTAGGATCATGTACCCAAGAGGCACCATTCCATCTATGGTAAAGAGTAGGTCTGGGGTAACGTACAAAAACATCGTTTAACCACTTCCATTCAGACTGATTTTCGTAGACTTGATTGAATACGGTATCATTAGAGTATTCTATAGACCCATTTAAAGGACCGGTTTTACTACAAGTTACTACGTTACCTAATGAATCAGCGATGAAAAATCCCATGTGACCTCCTACGGAATAACCTGTATATAACCAGCAACAGGTCTGATTGAGTTAGCAGCCTTAGCTACACTAAAGTTAGCTCCTGCGGTAATAGTTATACTACTAGCCGTACTGACTGTGAAAGTAGGTACTACGTTACTGCCTGTTATCAATGGAGAGTTTAAACTGCGGGAGTTTTCTTCTAAGTGCGTTAGAATAGTGCTTCCTCCGCCTATAGAACGGACTTGTAACTTAGCTCTAAATGACATGCCAATACTATCCAGAGCCGCATTACCAAGCGCATAAGTAAGATTAGCGGATTTGGTACCGTTAACTTTTAACCAGTACAGGCTGTGCATAGCTCCTGTACCTTTCTTAACTAGGGAATATATATCAATATCAATAATATCCCCTACTTGTAGTGTGTTGACAGGTATTACTAAGCTGCACATATCGTAATCTGCAGTTGTATCTACGGCACCCGTAGCGGTAGTATTCACTACCTGTCTTAACGAGTGTCTTACTAGTAATCCTTGTACCTTATTTAAAATGGTTTGGAAAGTGTCCCCCACTATAAAGATGGCGTTAAATGTCGGAGTTATAAACTCAAGATTCTGAAACCACTTAAATCTAGTACGAGACATCTTCCATTACCCCTTACTGTGCTACAGCTACGTAGCTAACCTCTAAGCTTTCACCTGCGGCTAAGGGAGTATTACCTAGTACAACTAGCTCTCCAGCGAAGATAACGCGGGTCTTAGAACCAGCACCACCAGTGTAGTTAACAGTGAAGTCAACCCCTTCCCGTTGAGATGACCCAGCACCTTCAGGGTAAATGTTTACACTATTGCGTTGTGCAACTCTTTGTAAGTCTACATACCCATTGCTAATATCGGTTGAGGTTAACGTAAAGGTCTCTTTATAAGACAAACCTGCCACTACAGATCCATTGGAATCTATTCTAGTAGACTTATCAGGAACTAAAGTTGCAGTATCTACTTTAACACCCAGTTGACCAGCGTCGTTACCTGGATTAGTGGAGTACAAACCTGCGTTAGGTGCTAAGTCAACAAATAAAGTATTTCCCAGCTTACCAATACCGTCTCCAGCAACGACAGAGATAACACTGGGATACTTAGCGAAGGTGAGGGCAGTGGTATCTAAAACGATAGGGTCATCAGTTGTTAGCAGACACTCGTAGCCTTGGTAGGAAGTGCCATTGATTACCTTAAAGTACATACCGCTAGTTACTTCGGCAGAGGTATTGGCATCTAGTGCTCTGGTTAGCGTATAAGTCCCTGCAGAGATAGAGACAGAGTAAATACCGTTTTCTTCGCCTGCTGTTTGGCCAACTAGTCCTAATCGATCGTTATTTAAGACGGTGTACCCATCAATAACTAAAGGTGTAGATCCAGTTAGTGCTAAATCTGCATCTGCAAGGGCATCAACGGCATCCTTAGCGTCGCGTTTGTTAGCGATGATATCTTCTACAAACCCATAGGTAACAAAGTCATTTGCCGCAGAAGGTGCTGCCGCTAAAGGATCTAACTTAGGAACCTTTTTAAATTCAATTTCGTCATCTGCTCGAACACGGAATACTTCTACTTCACCATTATTAGCACCATTAACAACTCGAAAATAATGGCCATTTAAAAATAGTAATTTAGACCCGTCAACAGAATCATCAGATAACCACTTCTTAGCTAATTGAGTCATTTCAACTTCCTCTCACATAATCAACCATAAGAATAGAGCCTAGCTCAAGCCTAAGCTCTAATGATAACCCATCCCACTTTATATTAGCTCCATCTACGTAAAAATCTACGTTTTCTAGCAAAGGAATTCCGCCATGTACCGTAATATTCATTGTATCTGGTCTAGCTAAAGTAGGTAACCCTACAGACTTATCTACCAAGTTCTGAGCGGTGATTGTAAATCTACGCTTTATAACTTCGGTAGCACCTCCAATAGGAGGTGAGTCTATGTCCACTAACTCGACAGCAAATTCCTCTTCTCTGGTAACTAATACTTTACCAGCAGTCCAGAGAAATGGATCTATCTTTGGTACTGTCCATTTCTTACCGAATGTGACGTTATGTATGTTTATATAGAACGGACCTACACCACTCATTACACATCTCCTATATTAGGATTATATTAACCCATCCTTGGGACTAGTACACTTTCTATTTACGGTTAGAAATAGAATGCTGGCTAGCTCAATAATCACTCTGTTAAAAATAAAAAGTTATCCATTTTACCATTTAGACCAAACCCACCTATTGCTATTTTAGCTCCTAGTATCAAAGTACGAGTGGTGTTAGTCAAAGGAGGAATCACTGGAGTGGATATTGCCATACGAGTATCGTTAACCCATATTTGGGCTAAATCGCCTGTCTTTTCTATACGCATTCTGTACGTTGTTCCTGCAACTATAGTGCCGTCTGCAGTGCGATACGTTACTAAGCCACCTAAATTATTGGGGAAATTAAGATAAATACTTCCAGTATTCTTTATGTAGCAATCCACTGAAGGGTCTGATGGACCTGGTCCACTTGTTATTGAAAACAGCAACTGATCGGTCTTACCAGAAAAGGTATCCACTACGACATCAAAAAATATGTTGAAGTCCCCTTGAAGTCGAAAATCGGAATTATAGGGCGATAGAGTGTACATGTATAACGATGCCGTAGAGGTATTTGTGGGGTTGTTGAAGTAGGCTCGCTCATTATCTACAGTAACTCCGTAATTGGTAACAGAATTTTTACCTGACGTATCTTCGAAAGGTAAAAAGTTACATTGAAGATCACAAACTGTACGAAACTTATTACGAACAATACTCATATCTATATTATCTATGTAGCCAGAAGCACTGCTAGTAGCACCAAATCCTCCAAATTTTAGGTTCGGAGTGGACGCACCATGAGGAGGCATTGCTACAGTATGAAATATAACTAGGGTATTATTTATATAAAACTCTAAAAAAGAACTGGTGAATAATGAACAGGCTCTATACTTAATATAACAGTTATACCCTGTATTATTAGCAATTACTGCGTAAGCTGAGATACGTGTAATAGGGAAGATTGTCCCCGAAGATGTATTAATTACCAGTCCACTACCAGCAACATAAGCAAGTGTGAGACTATAGTTCCCACTACCATTATCATCAATCGTTAAGATACGTCCACTGACGCTAGTGTTAAGACTTAACGTGAATCTAAGGTCAAAGTTCTGGCGTAACAGGCTTTTATTGTATGGTGCTCCTATTGTCAATCCATCATACGGACTTGACAAGAGATTCATTCGGTTATTTGCTGAACTAAAAGAACTTCCTGGACTTAGCCCAGTAGTAATAAGAGAAGCGTATGGGGCTTTATTAGTTTGTGGGTCTGTAAAATCCAACTTTAGGAACTGTATAATTTTCCTCTTTAGAACACCTAATGATTTCATAAATCACCCCACCACAGCCCAAGTATTATTTCCCTTATATATCAGTGTTTTAGTCTGGTACTGATAGCTGAATACTAGATCACCCTGTAATGTTACCCCTGATCCTTCAGCTAGAACTTGAAGAACGTAAGGAGCAGTTATTCTAATATGCACACTGTCTCCAGCACTCTTGCCAGTACCTGTAGAAGATGCAACTGTAATAGTTGACAAAGCTGTACTTGATAACTCTATTATTGTCTTCCCTGCTTCCGTGACAGAGGATGCAGGGACGGTATAGGCACTTCCAGGGTCTGATAAGAAACTATAACGTAGGTCTGACAACCCCAATTTACCGTTAAAAGTACTCCAATCAGCACTTGTTAGGTAACCGTTAGAAGAAGTAGAAGCTGCCTGTGCGACGTTGCCTAAGTTTACGTTAAAGGAACGCAAGATGGTGACGTTACTGGCAGCGTTAGGTAGTAACCTTAGAGTTCCACCTTTTGGTATAGTATAAACGTAGTCGTAGTTTTGTGGAATGATAATCAAGTTACTTGAGGCTATAGTAGAGCCTGACATTGCGTCAACGTGGTTCACTGTGATGGGGCCGACTGCTATCCCTAATGACCAGCGCACGGTAACAGTCAAATCAGAAGATGTTGTATTACTAAAAGAATATCCTATAGATGTGTCGTAAAGGCCTAACGCACTGGTTGTTTGAATACCTAATATTACACCACTCTGAGTCACGAAGTAGTCGTGGCCCGCCCTCAATTGGACTAGGTTGGTTAAACCAACAGGCATAGTATTCAAGCTCTTTAACGCACCAAGATTTACGTCAGCGTCAGGCATAGTAATAGTACGTTCAACAGTTGCGGCTGACGTGTCAAACTTGGTAGGTACATTTGATGAATTGTAAAGTCTGAATCTGCTAGTATCCTGAATATGACCACCCAGTATAACCCATTTTGACACATGGGTCTTAGTGACCTCTATTACTTGACCTGCGTAGAGGGTATAGGAACCTGTTGATATTTGAGTGTCAGTACGGGCATCGTAAACTGGGTTGCCAAAGGATAATGTACAGTTAGCCAGCGCGAATATCCTTAATATCTCATCTCCGCTAGCGGATATATGGCCAACAGTGGTTGAGGAGTCTACAAATAGGTTCGTGGTTTTGAACCCCGAAGTTACGGTATTGTCGTTATTTTTAATGTTCCTAATGTCAGGTTTATTTCGGTAGACCTGCAATGTAGTGGCATTTACTGAGAAGACAACTAGACTCTCACCACGCACTAATGTTACGGGAGAGATTACCAAGTCTACCAAGTCGTTAACTTCGTCTCTAAAGTCTCTACCCGTGGCGGTTAGAGTTATTGTTCTATAAGACCCCGCGTTGTTGACAATCTCTATAAATTTACCAGTATTTGTGAACGCGGTCACATCGAATATGAGAAACAGGCTCGTGTCACCAGCTAAAAAATACTTAGTAGATGCCTGAGTACCTGTTACTGTAACTACTGTAGTAAGCGACCCACCTGTAAGAGCTACTTGATTTACAGCTATTGCGCTAAGGTCTGCGCTTAACGAGGTATTGCCTGTCAATGTTTGTGTTAAGACTGCGGTAGCGGAGTCATAGGCGAGATTTGTCGGAACCAATCCTAAGTCCACGTTAGAATCAGGGACAGTAATTACTCTAGTCTCACCAGCAGTGATGGCACCTACGCTAAAAGCTACTTTCTTAGATGGGTCACCATCATCCGAGATTCTAAAATTCGCATCTAAGAAGTCCGTCTGTCCCACAGAAGATAAATCTACATCTCTGTCTGGAATGTCTAACGTTCTTGGTGAAGTCGCACTGCTTCTTATAAGATGTGAGTTAGAGGGACCGTTAGTCGCACCTTGTCTGGCCACGTGTAAAGAGCTAAGGAAAGAGGTTGCATTGGTAAGTACAGTCCAGTTACTAGTGGAAGAACTATACACCATATCAACAGTGCCGAATGGATATAACTTAAAGTAGCTGGAGAAAGGGAAACTAGGATCGCCTTGTACGGTTTTACCTACGGGAGCAACTATAGCAACACTGCCTTGCACCTGTTCAAAATCTTCTCCACATTTAATTTTTACCCAAGTACCTCCTGGTACGTTATCTGGTAAGTCTAGAGACATATTACTTGTATAAGTACTAACTCCATTTCCAAGTATGTGCTCCGTATTAGCTTGCAGGGTAGTAGATGGCACATCCTGAATCTGAATGGGGTTTCTAGTAATAGCCTGAGTTGTTACAGATATATTTCTGCCAAACTTGTCAATTTCTACAACGGGGTAGTTAAACTCATCTCCATAAGTCCCCTCGGTAACACCAGTCTCTGTCAAAGATAAGGTAGGGTTATCCGCATCTCCCTTCGGTTCTGTAACAGTGATGCCATCAATACCTACTAACTCTCTGCCTATAAATAATCCGTCTGAATTACGTACTATGAGGCCTGTTGTGCTGATACTAGATAAGTTATCCAATACATCAGATTGACTTTGCTTACCGTCTAGGTCATCTTGTAGTAAGTTAATATCCGCTATTTCTAAGGCTAGGCTAGCCTTTAATGTGGCTATACTTACATTAACCCAGGTACCTCCTACGTACTGTATGAGGTCTCCATCATCCTCAGAGGTCAGTGAGATATTCTCTAGGTCACCTACTATAGCAGGCTTGCCTGTAATACCAGACCAAGCAACGCTAGCGGCAACTCCAGATGAAAATGGAAGATAGCCAGAAGCATTATCTAAATTCGTTTGATCAACCACGTACCACATAGAGGAGGGCGCAGGTGATTGCTGATTAACTACGTCGCCATTCTGTACTTCAGCGGGAGTAAGTGCATATCTAGCGGCTTCATCCGCAACTACTACAACTCGCTCAATTACAGCAGGGTTTATCTGAGATAGATGTACGAAACCATCTGCGTCTAAAGTAGCAACACCTAGTACCTGGCCTTTTTCCGAAGATGGTATAGCACCTATAGTGGCAGCACTGATCTCTGCCCACTCTTTGTTACCGTTCCAGAACTTAATCCCAGGGTCTATGTCAGGAGGTGTCACCTGGGGCTCAAAGCCTAATGTGGCAGGGTCTACTGGGATAGCTTGAGTACCCACCCCTGTCGCTGCTAATATCCAACTGGCTGTAAAACTAGACCCTGTAGCTATGTTTGAATCAATAACTACGCGTCTAGGTAACTCATTAAAGATATAGTTTTCAATTGAAGTAGGCATTAAGTTGTCTCCTCTACGCTAACGGGTAAAGTTCCCGTTACGTTGCCGCTTGCTAATAAAGTATCTCTGACAAAAATCAGGTTGCCAGTAGTGTGGTTTAGTACACCACTAGGCCCTGTAACCGCATAATTAGTAATAGTAGGATTACTAGGAGATGTGTATGTAGTTAGAGTATTAGTAAAAGCTCCGGCAGAAGATCCTATAGTTACTACTAACTTAGAAGTGTCTCTCACTTCAGTTCCTATGCTCGCCTCCCTTTGACTAGGGGTAGATCCATCTGTCCAAGCATTTACAAATACTGTTCTTTGTACAAAACCACCCACTGTATATTGTAATATAAGTGGGTCGATCGTTAACTCAGTAGTAACTACCCCTGCTAAATTCACTAGAGATATAGAATTGAAGTTAGCTAATTGTTTAGAGTCAGCGTCATCAATACGTAATTGACGAGTGTAAGTTTCCCCTTGATCTAAAGTAGTCCAAGACGCTCCTTGTAAATCTCCCACCTCTGCGGCCATAGTTAAGGACTGAGTTCTCTGATTGCAGTTTACGGTAATATTATGGCTTACACCAGACGGACTACTTCTTAAACGGCTTGGTTTAGTGATAGAAGTAATTGTCGCTGGATCATGGGCAATGTTAACAACTCTAGCCGCTGTAGAAGTAGTTGCATTTGAAGTCTTAGTTACCACTGCTTGTAAGTTGTTAACAGAGATGTTGTACCCTACTGAGCCAGAACTACGAGCCACTGTTTTAGTAAGTTCTATTGTAGTGGGGTTCGTAATGTCTAGTTGAACTGGCGAGGTTATAGAGCTAAACACAACCTCATCAACGTTTAAATAAGTAATTGGAACCGTTGCTGTCTCTACGTTTTTAAGAGCGGACTGGTTTACTGGGTATGATATAGAACCGAAGGATATACTAGGTCTAGTATTATTTAGTTGTAGAGTATGAGTGCCATCATCGAGCCCAAAAGAGGTACTAGCTACGTAAGAAGACCAAGTACCATTGGCGTTTTTAACTCTCAAAGTTACTGACTTAGTTACCGTAGATGTTCCTCTGTCTGCAACAGGTACTACAATACTAGCTGAAGCACCAAGTGACACGGAATACACTCCAGCGACTAGGGCATTTGAAGTATCGGAACTAATCTCAATAGCGTTAAAATCTTGGTCAGATTGAACATTTAAGGTAACCGTTTGGCCAGCAGCATGTTCTACTTGACCTGAGCTTGGATAAGTATCTGTGAGGAAAATACTAGTAACAACAGGGGCTGCAACGACTTCCATAGAGGCAGTATCAGAACCCCCTTCCGCGTGAAGAGCTGTAATAGTGTATGGAGAAGAACCTGATACAACAATGTCGGCATAACATAGCCAAGTATCAGTACTGCCTATACGACTAACCGTTGTGGAATACCCATTAATTGTCACCAATGGCTTAAAGGATACCTTACCTGTGATTGCTATGGCGTATACTCTGACGGCTGTCGTACTACTTTTACAAGATTGTAATACGTAGTTGTCATCTGTTAAGACCTTGTCATAAACGTTATCATTAGTACTCTGAGGTACTATATCTGTAATAGCTACGAAGCCATCAGAGGCGTTAATTGGCTTTAGTTCAAATTTACTAGTTGCGGAACTATATATTGGCACTACAGAGTTAGCCAAACCGCTATTATCTACATCTAGTAAATCTACTAAGTTATTACTCGGTAACTCAAATTCAAACTTATTAGAAGTACCATTGAATACAGGCACGGTTCCATCAGCTAGGTTAGTGTTATCTACGTCTGTTAGCTCGGAAAGAGAAGTGGTTATATCTTTAAATTGGAACTTTTGATCTGTGGCATTGTAATAGAGAACTCTATTGTCGCCTAAATCAGTGATATCTACGTCAGCTATATCGCTTAGAGTAAGGTTTCGAAGAAATTCGGCCTCATCAAAAGCACCTTCTCCTAGTACTTCAAAGGTAGACAGGGACGTAAATAATACCCTCTGACCCGGTCTTAAAGGTATTAGGGAAACTACTCCACCTGGAGGTAAGATTTTGAAAGTATCTCCTACTCTTCGCCCTGCTGGTAACTGCCCATCACTTGCGTCCCATCCGCCTTTTATCTTGAATGTAGGAGAGACGACATCTACTGGTAAATCATTCGGATTTACTTCAATCAGCTTACCTTGATCAATAGCGTCTTGTATCTCAGGCAGGTCAAATTTAGATTGAGGAAGTCTAGTGATATCCTCCTCTTCCATCCATAACGCACCATTAAATAGTCTGATTGGGAATAATGCTTTGATGTATTTAAATACTGTGGCTGGCATGGCACTCATCCGTACTTGAAGTGTTTTATCTATTTTATAGCAAAATATTGATTATAGAACTAAGTTTGTGAAATTAGTTTAGAAAAAATTTGACATCCTCCACACCCTGAAAGGGTGGGGATTCCTTCTGCAAGACGCTCATGTCCGAGCGCGAGAATGTTCTTGGCGGCATTAATGTCACGATCGTGCAGTGTACCGCACTGCACACAAGTCCACTCTCTTATTCTCAAACCTGATCTACCTTTCGGACTGTTGTGGCGTGAGCCACAGCATGAGCAAGTTTGGGTGGTATAGCTTTCATTCACTTCTTCAAACACTACTCCTGCGTTCTCGCTTTTATACTTGAGCAATGTTCTAAACATAGTCCAACCTGCATCCAACACTGATTTTGCCAGTTTGGTTTTAGTTAGACTTTTTGCACTGACGTTGCCAACAAAGATAGCGGCATAGCTTCTAACTAATTTTGTACTTTCTTGGTGTAAGTTATTATGTCTAATATGTTTAATCTTAGCGTGAATCGCTTTGACTCGTTTCTTATTTCTTGCTCTTTGTGCAATACTTAGTTTTTGTTCATATCTTCGGTAAGTGCGTTGGGCTTCAATCTTCTGACCATTAGAGAGCGTGGCAAAGTCTTTTAAACCTAAGTCTATACCGACAGATTCTGTGCCTTTTGATTCTAGTTTAGTGGCATTATCAACTACTAAGCACACATACCAACGGCCACGACTATCTTGTACGAATGCCCCTGTTTTAATGTTGTACTTACTTAGGCCGTAACTATCCCACAAACCAAACCACTGGTCACCGTATTTAACTTGTCCATTTTGGTATTTAATAGCTGTCTTTTTGAAGGGTATCCAACCTAATGATTTTTTGGCTGACTTAGGATCAGAAACACGCCATTTGAGTTTGGCTTTTCTGAATTGCTTACGTCTTAAAACGAGTTCTTCAGTAATAGCTTGAATAGTTTGACTATGTATATTTAGTTCTTTAGAAGCACCTGCTGTGTATTTTGCAATATCATAAGCTGAAAAGAATTTACCTGTTCTTTGAAGATGTTTAAAACACAAGTCATTGACGTAATTCCAGACAAAATTAACTGCCGATGCTAATTGATTGAGCACCTTGCTATGTTTGTCTTTTATGCGTAATTTAAGGGTTTTCATGAATCAATTTTAAGAGTAATTTATCGTTAAAACAAATACTTTTTCAAGACCTTATTCTGTCGTGTCATCACCTTATATCCTCGGCCTTACTTCGACTACGCTCAGTAACCAAAAGGCACGAGGTTTTACAGTGAGTTTGATAAACTAGGGTATAAGTAACAAAGTCAACTTATAGCAGGTAATTATTATGGAATGGGTGAATTGGTTAATTGACCTCCACTACAAGTACTTAGAATGGAGGTATGGTATTAAAAGACCAGAAACTCCCGTAGGTTATCGCAATATAGTCTACACAGAGGATAATACCCAAGAAGATAAAAAAGAAGGGTCTTAACCCTTCTTTTAGCTTAGTTACGGAACGAAGAGTTACCTCTAATGGCATCGTGTAAGAATCTCGCCTTGGCAACTAGAGTATTTATCTTACCTGACTCTCTACCCTTTATCTCATCTAATTGCCTCTGAGCCTCACCTTCAGGTAATCGTCTAGCCCTGCTTATCTCAGATGACGTAGGATTCGATGTGTAAGGTCGTCCTCCCATCATTTTAGACACCAACTTGTCTTCTTTACCTGCTACTCTCACCGTAGGTAGTGCAGAGGATACATCTAAAGGTACGGCTCTATTTTTCTCAATCGTATCCTGAAAGTCCATACCTGTTTTCTTTGATAGCCCTGTTAATCTTTTATTCTCTCTAAAATTAGTAGATGTAGGAGAGATATGAGCGTAGGGGTTGCTAGACATATCTCTAGATTCTCTTAATAGAACTGCTGCGTTATTATGCCCCGCGACGGTAAAATTACGGCCAGGGATCATTGTTCTTGTATCTAAATTAAGGTCTAGCCTTCCTTCTTTCATAGCTCTGAAGGCTTCATCCATTTCAAAAGCCTCATGGTTAGATATATGAGTATCATGCAACTGTCTTATATTAGCAGAAACATCTCCAGGAACTGCAGGTCTAAGGGCAGGTATCGACAACTGCTGGAACTTACTACGTCCATCCATAGACATGCCTGACGCAGAAAATCCTCCGTCATTGTATAAGCCTCTTCTTATGGTAGCTACGTTAGCAGGTAAGTTTACAGAAGGTTGAGCAGCCACCCCTTGTATAGATAGCTTATGTCTTTTCGTCAGTGCATCTAGCTGATTTAGGGATCCGAGATTTCTACCTGGGACTAACTGTTCAGGGCTTTTTAATACTCCTTTATCAACTAGCCCCATTAATCGAGATAAAGGAAAGTCCTTTCTGTTCTCGGAAATATATTGGACCAGTCTATTACCGGCCACTTTCTGCATTTCTGCAATCTTTTCTAAGTAAATATTAGTCATTTTACACCTATGCTGCAATTCTAATGGGAGTATTGTCTTTTATCTTACCCGATTTTAAAGCTTCGAGAGCTTCTTGCTCAGATTTAAATGTGATAACAGGCTCATCGTTACTGGCCTTGGTTAAGTGCACAGAGCCTAAAATTGCCTCATGGCCAGGTGCAAACATCGAAGATCCATACCCAATTCTTGCGTCGGATAGATGTCTACTTGGAAGTAACTTAGCCTTAGCTTCTTGAATAGCCTCTTGCGTCATTGGTACGTAACTCATTAGAGCATCGCCATCGAAATCCGCTGCGTAACCAGGGAGGTGCAAGATATTCAGACCGATAGTCTTATCTTCAATCGGAATACCATAAACCGCCATGATATTTGTTTTCATCAAAGTAGGCGGCCTGTTTAAGATAATAGGTATTTCCTTAGAGAGTTTGTTGAACATATTTTGAGCAGGTAAGGTACGCTTTTCGTAAGCCTGTAAAGCTTGTGGGAATGGCATACCATTTTTGACCAGTTCTCTAACGATGTGCATTTTGAACATCGTCCACATCATGTCTTTAGGGAACTTGGCTTGGTTAAACCCGACGTCAGGAGCAGCGTAAATTGTTCCTCGACCACTCATATCTTGGTTACGTTTCAAGATACGTGAATGGAACATACCCATCTTAGGACCTTCGTCTCCTGTAATGGCTCTGATTACTCCTTTTAATTCGCTTTTATTAGCTGTTGGACCAATAGCTGATCCAACTCCTGCAATAGCCTTAATAGAGTTGTACAGGTCACGTCTCTGAGGAACTAGGTCGCTATGTAATAAGTAGTCTTTGATAGGAGCTAAACCCTCTTTATCAACAAGGATCATCTCTTTATATAACTTATTCATATCTCCAAATTCTATGTTATTAGCACCTTTATCAATAACAGGTCTCATAACAGGAGGTAGAATAGGTACATGCTGCATGGTATACACGGTATCGGGGCTAGTAACCCCAGTATCTACCATACCTTTTAAATACTTCATTTTTTTAGCTAGGGTATCTTTTTTAGCAACTGCCTTAGTTCCTTGGTAAGCAGAGCGATGTGCCTCTAACTCTTTTACAGGGTCAATGTGGGAGAGCATGGCTCTAAAAGCGTTGCCGCCTACTAATAAAGACTCTGTATCAACAGCTTCGGCAGATTTAGTCAATCCTTTATACTCTGGCACCGTCAGTGAGGTTCTAACTCTTTTTAACTCCTCTCCGGTAGTAGTACTATGAATGGCGATGTTACCCTTATCTAAGACGCGAACGCCCATAGTACCCGCACTTATCCCATCCACGTCTGTCTTGGTTAAACCAAGCACGGTTCTGACTGGTTTTTCAAATATAGGGTTTAGAACAGGCTCACTTAAAGTATAATGAGACCACTTGCTACCAGATAAACCTCCAGTAACACCTATATCAAATAACCCACCTTTTTCAATAGCATTAGTCTTAGTAGACAATACATGAGGATTCTCAATAGCTCCACTGCTAATCTGTAGGGTATCTAAATCGGTCATTGGAGTGGCCACTATGTGCCCGTTGTCCTCACGGGTATTAATCCCAGCTGCTCGTAGGTAGTCGAAAAACTTCTTAGTGGCAAAAGTAGTGTGAGGCTTAGGTAATATCTCACCTCGTTGGAATTTACCCCAATACTCTTCATTCTTTTCAGATTTTACCGTAGCAATTTCTCGTAAGTTCTTACGGGCGTTAGACCCTAGTAAACCTAATAGTTCGAAGTATCCAATACCTTTAGCACCTTCTTCCCCACCCTTAGCCGGCTGTAGGTACGAATCGTACTTAGCTACGTTTCTGGCAGAATAGTTAGAATCAGTTGTTTTAAACAATTTCAAAAAGTACTGAGGACCGCAGAGGATATTACCAAATTCCTTACCAGTCTTCGGATCGTATACAACGTCAGTATCTGACAGACCTCTTTTCTTTAGCTCAGTCTGTAAATGCTTTAAATTGCCGTCAATGCTGTAATTCTTAAGCATAAAAGGCTTGCCGTCATGCTGGGCTATCTTACCAGCAGCGACCTCAGCTATTTGACCTAAGTTAATACGGCTGGTAACAGATGCTGGATTAAGAATGATATCTAGAGGCTTACCAGTCGTCTTGCTAACTGGCATTTCGTGGTCTTCTAAGATGAGAGACACAATACCTTTGTTACCGTGAAATCCAGTCAGCTTATCTCCTTTAGTTAGAGGCTTTACCGACTTAATCAAAATACGTATAGATTTAGCGTCTTGATGAACATCGACTACAGTTCCCGCCTCTTCATGCTCCCAGTTCTGAATAACCTTTCTATAGGGGTTAGTTAGTTGCTTATCTAATCGACCCAATGCTCTATCTAACTCGCTTGGAACTTTTCTTTCAAAAAAGGCGTACAAAGGATCTCCGTAGTGAACAACAGATCCTACTTTGATAACTCCATTATCATTTAACTTATCTATTTGCTGAGATGAGTACTCAGAAGGGAATTGTCTTCTAAACAGATTCTTCTGAGTCACTGTATCTGCTTTCAAGTCATAGGAGTACCGATATGCGTGTTGACTACCTAACAGGTCTGCACAACTACGGCTGATAACTTCTCCGTCCTCATGGTTGTAGCCTTTATAAGGCATGTACCCAACGTATAGGTTACGCCCTAACGTTAGGTGGCCATCTTTGGTGTAATTATTATCGGCTAATATCTGACCCTTAGTAACTCTATCGCCTACTTTAACCTTCGGCATTTCATCGTCGATAAAACCCTTCATGTTAAAAGGTAGGTTTTTAACGAGGTCTACTTTAACAACAGATCCGCCAGAAGTAGGCTTAATTAGTATTTCTTCTGCAGATACCGAGGTAACAACTCCGTCTACTGGAGATTTAGTAGAAATCATAGACCCTAAACGTTTAGTAAAAGCCTGTCCAGTGTCATCTACGGTTTGTACTAAAGGAACTTCTCTGTGCTCTAGAGAAAGAGCTTGAGTAATAGCCTTACCAGCCATTGTCAGACGGCCTGGGTGGTTACTATTAATAAAAGGTACTAGGTTAGTCGTAATGGTATACATGTGAGTCGCATCAGGTACCCAATACTGAATATCTTTACGCTTAACCGTCATAATCTGCCCTTTGTTCTGAGCAGGGACTAAGTCATCTGGTTTACCGCCTTTGCTAGGTAAGGAGTCCGGAAATCCAATAACAGAGGCCATCATGTCTTGTACAGATAAGTACTTAACTTGGCCTTGTTTGTCCATAACTGCAGAATACAGATGACCTTCCTTATCTCTCTTGGCAGAGATGGTAAAGCGTAGATCGATACCCGCAGTTGAAGATTCGGGAGTACGACTAGGGTCAATGATACCTAGATTAGAAGCATGGATATTACGAGCTTCCATTGGAATGACTCTTTCACTACCAGCACCGCCTTCATTAGGACCGATCAAAGTCACCTTACCTACGCTCTCTATACTTTCAATTGGGTTGGTCTCAGTCGGAGTGGCAGATAAAGTAGAATTAACAATAAAATCGGTAAAAACGCGATTAAAAGGCTTAGATCCTAAAATATTTCTAACAGTAGGGATTGATGCCGAATTTGATACGTAATGGTCTAAGTTCATCTTGATGCGAGAAGCTGTCTTTTTAACGACATCACTATTCTTTTCAAAGCGATTACCAATGAAGTCTGGTAGGCTTTGTACTCGTTTAAACTCAAGAGAATCTCGGTTATCCTCTTTCTTATCGCCACGATATACCAATACCAAGTTTTTCATGGCCAATAAGAATATCTCAGGATCCATAGTATCCTTAGCTACTCCCATCGTAATCTTTGTAGTAACCTTACTTAACTCACCTCTAAAGAGGGCGTCTCTTAACTTAGTAATCTTAGTTTCTAAGGAATCCTTATCACTCTGAGAATACTTAGAGACAAATTTTCCGTACAGGGTAGTAATATACTTTCCTTCTTTACCTTTCACAGCCTCTAAGTTTTTGTCCCAGATCTCTGAAGGTACGTACCGATAGACACTTACTGGAGCTAGGCCAAATACCGTCGAAATAACGACAGCGATAGGAACCTCAGATCCATCTACATTTAACTTAAATAGCTGCTCTTTAGGATATAGGATAATGCTAAAGCTTTGACCCTTACCAGTATTGAACTCCGCCTCTAGATCACCTGTGTTTGTATGGCGAACAAAAACACCAGGCAGACGTACGAGTAGGTTAGACGCAATGTAGTTATTACCTGCATACACAACAGTATGCTTTGGAGTGACGTGGTACATATCACCAAAGTTAAAACCCTTAGCTTCATCTACTACCTTACCAGTAGTATGATCCACTAATGTAACGTCTCCTCTAACTGGGTAGGTCAAAGAAGACCCTGTCAACAAGGCCATCTTCTCGTCTTTATGTGTAAAAGACTTACGCTCCGCATGTACGTTAGACACAGAAATAGTGTAACGTCTTGCCTTGATCGGGAACTGGCTATTAATGCCATTTACCATAGCTTGTTCAGTTAAATCAGATACTTCTTCAGGGTTAGTGAAGATAGGTCTTAACTCGGTCATAGAAATTCTCCTAGCAATCCCTTGATTTTACACCTTGGAAGTACTCTCTTTGGTATCTTTATCATCTTTTTTATCAGCCCCCTCTATGTAGTATGTCAATACACAGGTGTACACAGACTGGAAGAAGTTCGTTTCCCTATAGATAATGTAAATGTCCTCTCGACTAAGTAACTCCTCCAAGGCGGTGGAGTCATCCGTCTCTGGTCCAATAGAGAAATACGCTATACGTATCTTACTTTTCATACGAGCTACATTCAGAGCGTCTGCCCCTCCTGATACAATAGCTCCTGGCATGTTTATCTCTTTCTTCTGATTAGTCTCTTTAAGATCATTAATAGGGTCGTTCATACACATACTCTCTTATTGTGGTGGTTGTTGACTAGGTTGTTGACTAGGTTGTTGACTAGGTTGTTCAGCCGGTTGTCCTGAAGATGGTTCTCCACCTGCAGGTTGACCTTCCTCTAATCCTTGATCTGCGTCTCCTGAAACTGGCATCTGATTAGCACTCTCAATATGAGAAATAACCATCTGATACATAGCAGGGTTCTCTGACCGTATCTGCATTAACATTTGACGCTGAGTTTCTGGATTAGCAGACATTATCTGCATAGCCAGTTGACCAGCCTCCAAGTCAGCTCTAGACACTTCAGACTCAGCAATCGTATTAGAAACGATATCTGTTGCTTTTGTAAATCTTGCGAGCTTAACTCTATGCTCTAGATCTAGTTTAGAAAGCTCAAGCTCAATTTGGTCTTGAATAGACTTTTCTTGCTCTTCTTTAAGATCTAGGCCAAAAGCCTCTAACCAAGTGGAAGGAGATACCAACCCTTTTTCATACATTGCACCTATCTGCTGACGAGTTGCATCGTCATCCATTAACTTAAATGGCACTAATGAGATGTCAACGTCAGATATCTCAAAGTAAGCGTTAACTTTGGTAACGATCCAATCTAAAGCCTCTAGTAACTGCTCTACATAATTGGACATTGTATTTTCAAGCAGTCTCAATCCTACTGTGGAACTTGTCCAATTTGTCGTACCCGCCATTAAATCTCTAGAAACACCCATTCCTAGTAACACTTCGTCTCCAGCAGCTTGTAGCTCTTGAGTTACTAATAAAGCCCTTCCATCTCCTCCTACGTTATTGATCTCGGTAGGTACGGGAGAAATCATAACGTGATTTGGATCCTTCTTAAATCTTTTCAAATTCTCGTTCATATTCCTAGCGAAAGACGCTAAGTTAATGGCCATAGAAGGGTCTGAGTTACCACTCATAGGTCTAGGAGAGATAATTCTCATAGACGTTAACCGTTCTGCAGCCACTGCTTCATTGGCCTTTCTTAACAAAACTTGATAGAAGATAAAGGAGTAAGTCGAGATTAAAGGCGGTAGTCCATACCCGTTTAGAACATCTCCGAAGGATAAATTCTTCATGTGATAAAAGTTATTCTTATCAAAGAGATAATCTTTGCCTTGTATAACTGCTTCAATGATACTCCAAGGGGTCGTAGCTATGTAGAGAGGATCCCCACTCTGAATAGCTCTCTTAACATAGTTAGGTATCGTGTAGTAATAATTGGTAGTCCCTGTAATTGGGTTTTTATGAACAGAAACGTTCTCTACTGGCCATGTAACAATACTCATGTCTTCGATTGATAAGGACTTTCTATCCTTACGAGTCAATGGGCCTTTGTAGTTACACTTGGGGCACCCGCCTTCAAACTTGCCATTCTTGAACTTAATAAAATGTAAGCTGTCGGAGTAATTGTACTCAGTTGTGCAACTGGGGCATACACACATTCTCATTAAAGGGAAATAGATGGAGAAGTAGCAATTACCCATTGTGTGATACGAAAAACCTATTTCTTCTAGAGTAGTTTTTAATTTCAGTTTTTTGATTATCTTTTTCCAAGTTTCTTCATGGCTCTTAACCCTACCTTTAACGATAAAACTGGTCACTGGGTAGGTAGAGTACTTCCGGACGACTTCGAATAGGGTTGGGGAATTAACTAATACAAACCGCGACCAGCGTATTACATCATTGAAGTTACGTGGTAAGAATTGGTTTGCTAATAAGTAGAATGGGTTAGACATCCCGCCTCTTCTTAGTTGTACTAATAGGTCGTCCATAGGGGTAGGTGTAGCCATTTATACTTCTCTCAGAATAAGTTAACGATGGCCTATCTTACCTCCAAATTGTAACTAAAGAAATGGACATTTTTAGGTTTTACGGTGAGTTTGATAAAACAAGGTATAAGTAAATACGCTATCAATGTAGGTAGCTATTTAATAATTAAAGAGAGGCTTTCTATGAACGCAGTAACGGACAAAGTAACGGACTCAGCAAATGTTAAAGGTACCCCTAAGAAGGTGTCCCGTCCAGCAAGTAAGGAAGCAGTGAGGGATATTATAGCAATATCTAAACAGCTCGATGAGCAAATGCAGATAGCGTCTGGCCATCAAGTATGGATCGACAAACTTAGAGAAGGCCATAGTTCTCTAAGATCTGATATTAAACAGTTACAGCAGTTTGTACAAGAAGATGGAGAGACGCTAGAAGATATCATCGAGAAGCATAACAAGGTGACCGAAATGATAGAAACTCTGTATGGTAATTTACAAACTATTCAATCTATGGTTGAGAAAATGGCCGCACAAGAACCTGATGAAGATCCTGAGTGGTCTATCTTAGGTATCGAAGCTAAAAAATCTACTTGGAAAAAGATACTCAAGTCAGTTGCAGCAGCTATATGTATGGTTGGGGTTTCCTACTACGCTTATAAAAAGCTCAATCAGACATCTTCAAGTAAAGCGAACCTAGTTGTAACAATGTGAGGTATATTATGAACGAGGTACTTAATTCAGTGGTGTTTTACACGCTACTTTACCTTATATTTCAAGGTTTTACTAACAAACTATTTACAGCAATACTCCTCAAGAGTCGTAAGGCAGATAGTCCCTTTAGTATAGTGGTAATGATGGCTGTCTTAATGCCGATACCATATCTTCTATGTTTATACGTACTGTCAGTCAGCCTCTTTTCAGTGTTATTACTAAATGGAGTACCACATCAAGACCTAGAGGGTAGTAGAAGTACTGTAGCCACCCTTGGAACATTGTTAATTATATCTTCAATCTTACTTACTAGAATGCCAGGAAACCAAAATGAGTGATAAATCACATGTAGGCATGGGCATACACAGATGCCCAGTTTGTCTCGAAAAAACTGATGAAGTATTATTATTTAATACTAAGCTACGTAATACCTTGGAACGAGAAAACTTTGTAGGCTTTAAAATGTGCGAAGAGCATAATAAAAAGCTATACGAAGAAGAGTACGTTGCTCTAATCGAAACCTCTAGCCCTGTTGCACCAACTTCTCTTACGGACAAGTATCGAACTGGGAATTACGCTCTTATTAAGGAGAATGTTTATAACGACTTGTTTAATGTACCTATCTCAAAAAATAGGATCTGCTTTGTACAGGTTGGTATTTTACAAGACCTCCAGAAAATCCCAGTGGCTAGTGCAGATGATCCTACTTTGGTAGGGGACTTGAATGACTGTGGAGACGAGGAGTGGGTTGAAATAGTGGATTGATGTAGGCGAGTAATACAGGAGAAGGACTAGTTTTAGAACTAGTCCTTTTAACCTTATTTTTTAGATAGTAGCCAAAGTGAGCGTAAAGCTGATGCTGAGATAGACACCCAGATAGAATCCTCTGCCTTTGCTCGTCTAAGTAAATCGGCTCTGGCTATAGCAAGACAAGCTTCTGTGATTTTACTCTCTGGTATTTTCTTACCTTTGCTTAAAGCACGTTTAGCAAACTCGGCCATACTAAGATCTAAAGTCTCTAAGAAGGTTCCTGATCTATCTTTGATAGTCATTAACTCTTTGATTACCTCACTTGGTATGGCTTCCGTTTTGTTATCCATATAATTCATCAATGCTTTATTAGCAATGGTTAAATCTAGGTTTTGCATAGTTACGGTACCCGTTGGCTTATTACTGCTATTCCCAGGGATCCATCGTTTCCATTAACGAAATAATTACCTGCCCCTGTGCCTTTCGCACCGAATGCTCCTACCTCCACTTTTATGTACAAAGCTACTCCATAGGGATTGGTTACTTCAACCTCGACGCATCCTCCATTAGAGCCAGCCGAAGATGCTGCAGCAGCATACTTAATTCCAGCCCCTCCTCTCCCGACATTAGCATCGATCAGATGTCCTATATACGGATGTGAGAAAGAATCTGGCTGTATGTGTACACCATCGTCTCCTTGATACCGATCTACGTACCTTAGTCTTTCATAAGATACTACTCTTACTAAGTTAGTATCATGTATAACAGAGCCTACTTGAGGAGGACGGGTAGCGGAAGCGTAGGCACTACCATTTGAGTAATGGGCAATTGGACCCCCTGTCCCCCCTATTGCAGTAACTAGCAACGTCCAAGATCCAGGTGCCGCAAGTGGGTCTGTCGATACGTATAACTTAGTATCTCCTCCTGGGAAACCATTGGTAGCACTACCATTTTCTACTCCCATAGCCCCACCGCCCCCACCGCCCCCTATCAGTAAGATGCTGGCCTTAGATCTTGGTTGTATAGGCGAGATTGTACTAGGACCCCATGTACCTGGAAGATGGACAGAAGTATTGTTGTATGCCCCCAACCCCTGTACTTGTTCTAGTCTCACCGCATCATCGTAGTCCACAGCAGGGGCGACTTTAAATGTCTGAGAGGTATCTCCATTGCGCCTAGCGAAGTAAGTCCAAGCTGTCCAGGTGGCACCACTATCACCAGACGTTCTAGTAGCCATTTGTACGCCATCTGTACTACGTGCGAACTGGAATACTAAGTAAGGCTCTCTCTCTACATCGACAATACCTGATGGAAACGGAATGTTTGCTACGCCACTTGTGAAATATCGTTTTTTAGCTGGCGTAACAACCGAGTTTAAATCCTCAGAAGTTAGTACAAGAGCTGGCTTAGTAGGTGACTCTATTCCCAATCCCAAGTTAGCTAACTCGTCTATAGCGATACTTGCTGAAGTACTTGGAGAGACGACGGTGGTCGTTGATCTATCAATAACCTCTTGGCTATTTGCAAATCTCACCTGCCCTTGATATACGGTCGCTGCATACCGAATAGATTGACCTTCTTCAATGAAATTCAGGTAGTAGACTTTATTTAGTGCCGTATCTCCAGCATCTATTCTAATATGAAATAGAGGAATTTCACCAGGTGAGGTAGAAGGGTAATTATCAGGGTCAGCTAATGCTACTGTGTTTGTAACTACGCTCAGCGTAGCTACTCCTACCTTACTAACTAAAGAATTAAATCCTGTGGAAGCGGCATCTAAAGTTTGGGTCTCGTCGTAGTAAGGTAAGTCAGTGTCATTAGGCACTTCGTAAATAGCCTTGATCAAAATAAGTTTTTTCTGGCCTGCAGATGGTGCTGAGAATACGAAGTTTTGTGGGGTAACTTGAACTGCAATGGTTGCAACCTCTTTTCCATCATCTGTTATCCAACCATTGGTTATACTACGCTCTATTCTCCACACTAAGTTACTAGGTTGAAAAGCATACCCAGTAGATCTAGCTCTACCCACAATAGTCTGATGTATAAGACCCGCTACTAAAGCATTAAGCTTAGAGGCATTGATTGCACTCTCCAATCCACTAGCTAACGTGTTAATAGAGTCTTCTAAATCAGATAGAGGTCTATTATCGACTTGCCAATTATAAGGGTCTAGAGCTGAGAAATACCGAATGTCGGCAAGGAAGGTTTCAATAGTTGTAGTCACGGTACACCTTTAGTTAACTTTAAACATCATAGGGCCTACATTAGTGCCCATGAATTTACCATAAACAGCGTTTATATGCCTAGCGTAATCAACAGTAGTTGTATTCGTTTTTCGGCCTCCTACTTTATTTACACCTAGTCTTTGATCATGGTACTTAATATCACCGAAATGGCCTCCATTATAAGCCATGACAGTGTATCCAAGCACCATCGGCTTAGGTGACGTAGGAATACTCTTTTTAGTTCTCTCAAATATCCACTTTAAATATCTAGCCGCGAAAGATAGGCTATCACCAGGGTTATAGAAATCTAGTATAGGAGGTCTGACTACTCCATCAGCAGTACCAGTACTATACATGACTTGGACAAATCCACGAACAACCCTAGCTTCTGAGGTAGTAGTATCAGGACAGACGTTAGCTCTAGGGTTCAGTTTCGATTCTTGGTAAGCCATGCTTAATAAAAGCAGTCCATCAAAGTAGTCAGATGCTCCTGCTTCAGTCACAGCTTGGTTGCAAGCGGGAAGTAAGTAGGTCAATGCTGCGTGAGAAGGATTGGGAGCTTTTCGCAGGTCAGCAGGTACCAATCCCCCGAATCGAGTGACTAAGTTGAAGCCGTCTACGGGCTTAATCGCGTCTGCAAAAACTAGGCTTGTTCCAAGAAGGGTAGTATCACTCATAAGGTACCTCCAATACGATTAGTTTAACTTATCATGCTAAAAAGTGACAGAAAAAGACATGTTACACCTTTCTAACACGCTGTTCTAATGTTGTTTTTCATAGATTTGGGCTTGGCTCTCAAAATAGAGAAAATCGTGTTACAACCTAAGTTACAGATGTTACAGCCTTTGTAACATTTTTTTAGAGCTAAGCCCTTGATATTATTAGGTTTTCTTCAAAATGTTACAAAGTTACGGAAGTTACGAAAAATATATGTCAACTT